>Ga0214921_10010218_pt1 | contig 11654 bp, 10 predicted proteins | sample LL1505_MetaG_FD_177992 | JGI IMG/M metagenome (GOLD analysis project Ga0214921, IMG submission 177992) | Freshwater microbial communities from Lake Lanier, Atlanta, Georgia, United States - LL-1505 | ecosystem: Environmental > Aquatic > Freshwater > Lake | place: USA: Georgia | collected...
CCATAATGCTCTTATTTTCAAAAATGAGGAAAAAATATTGTTATCATAAATTTTTTCTATTTTTTGAGGAAATGGTTTAGGAACTTTTTTCTATAGCCTATATATGGCTAGTTCCAATGTTCTATTTTGTTCCGCAAAATTTGTTTGTAAAAATTGTAACTATTTAACATCACGAAAAAGTCAATATGAACGACATTTAATGACACCTAAACACAAAAATGCTAGTGATTGCTATGTTTTGGCTAGTGAAAAAGTTCCAAAAAAGTTCCAATGCATTTGTGGTAAGGAATATAAGCACGACTCAAGCTACTATAAGCATAAGAAGACCTGCAATAAAAATAAAGAAAATAAAGAAAATAAAGAAGAACCTGTGGAAGAATCTAATAATGTTATCCTTGAATTGCTTAAACAAAATCAAGAGTTTAAGGAACTCATTGTTGAACAGAATAAACAAATCGTTGAATTGGCTAATAAGGTCGGAAACAATACTATCAATAATACTACTAATAATACAACCAACAATACTAACCACTTCAATTTGCAATTCTTCTTAAATGAACAATGCAAAGACGCTCTTAATATTATGGACTTTATTAATCAACTTCAATTAAATACAACTGATTTGGATATGGTTGGGCGATTGGGCTACTCTGAAGGCATTTCAAAACTTTTTATTAGGGGGCTTAAAGAACTTGATTTATTTAAACGCCCAATTCATTGTAGCGACTTGAAGAGGGAAGTTTTATATGTAAAGGATAAAGACTCTTGGGAAAAAGACAGCGATGAAAAGAAGAAAATGAAAAATGCTATCAAATACATAGCTGCTAAGAATTTTAAGCAAATACACGAGTGGCAAGAGGAAAATCCAGATTCAAATGAGTATAATTCCAAAAAAAATACGGATTACAATCAAATCGTCTTGCATTCTATGGGCGGAGCAACTGCGGAAGAAGATGAAAATAACTATAATAAAATCATTAGAAATGTTGCCAAAGAAGTTATTATAGATAAATCGGACGCAACAAACAATAAAAAATGAATAATTTTTTCAGCTTCGTCTAGCTTTTTACATATTGCAAAGATTTGGGAAATCTAATGAAACCACTTAAACATTATTTAATATTATAATATACCTATTAGATAATGTCACGCACATCATTACAAACAAAAACAAAAATAAAACCAACTACTAGCTTAGTTATTGTAGAATCACCAGCAAAATGCAAAAAGATAGAACAATATTTGGGGCCAGGTTATAAATGCTTGGCCAGTTTCGGCCATTTGAGACAATTAAAGTCTCTCAAAAATATTGACATTGAAAATGATTTTAAACCGAAATTTGAAGTGGTTGATGATGATAAGAAGCAAAAACATGTAGATTTTCTGAGGAAGGAAATAGCCAAAGCGGATGAGGTTATTTTGGCATCCGACGATGATCGTGAAGGTGAAGCCATTGCATGGCATATTTGCGATTTATTCGGATTACCGGTTTCAACTACAAAACGCATAGTATTTCACGAAATTACTGAGAACGCACTTCAGTCTGCAATCGCACACCCGAGAACAATTGACATGCAAAAAGTTAACTCACAAATAGCTCGGCAAATTTTGGATCTTTTAGTGGGCTATAATGTCTCTCCCATGTTATGGAAATTTATATCCAAGACATCTGAAAGCAGTTTGAGTGCGGGTAGATGTCAAACTCCAACATTAAAGTTAGTTTTTGAAAACCAACGAGAAATTGATGGATCGCCTGCTCAAAAGGTTTATAATACTACTGGATATTTTACAAATAAATGCATAGCGTTTGATTTGAATAAGCAATTTGACAACGAAACAACAATGTCTGAATTCTTAGAAGAGTCTGTAAATTTCTCTCATATTTATAATAGAACGAGTGTAGAAAGAGTGTATAAGCAACCTCCGGAACCATTAACAACCTCTAAAATACAACAACTGGCAAGTAATGAACTTCACATCTCTCCCAAGGAAACAATGAAATGCTGTCAAACTTTATATGAAGGTGGTTACATCACTTATATGAGAACAGATAGCAAAAAGTATAGTGCCGATTTTTTAGTTGACGCAAAAGAATTTATTTTGAGAGAATATTCGCTTGAAAAATTTATTAACCCAAAGATTGATTTTCTCTCTAATGCAAATTCCAGCTCTAATGTAGAAGCTGTAGAAAAGAAAAAGACAACAAACAAGAAATCCGCAGCTCCACCACCACAAGAAGCTCACGAAGCCATCAGGCCTACCAATTTGGCATTTAGAAATGTACCAGATGAATTGAGTGCTAGAGAGAAAAAGTTATACAAGATGATTTGGGACACAACGGTTGAAAGCTGCATGTCCCCAGCCGAATATTTTTCTTTTACAAGCACAATTTCCACTGATGTTGAAGGTGTCAAATATTCTTTAACCAATGAGTTGCTTGATTTTTTAGGTTGGAAAATGGTAAAAAACAAAGACGCAAAAGCCAATAAAGAAAAAGAATATCATTATTTACTACAATTTCCCCAAGGAAAAGAGATAGCCTTTAAAAAGATTACATCAAAGGTAACGCTAAAAAACACAAAACAACACTATACTGAGGCAAAATTGGTGCAACTTTTAGAAGATAATGGAATTGGCAGACCATCCACATTTTCTTCTCTCGTTGATAAGATTCAAGAGCGAGGTTATGTCAAGAAACAAGACATTGCTGGAAAACAAATTACTTGCAAAGACTTTGAATTGTCTGATGATACATTAACTGAATCTAATACAACGAGAGAGTTTGGAAATGAAAAAAATAAATTAGTTATTCAACCACTTGGAATTCTTGTGATGGAATTTTTGAATAAGAATTTTGAGGACATGTTCAATTGTGATTACACAAAAAACATGGAAGACGACTTGGATAAAATTAGTAGAGGAGAGAAAGTATGGCATCAATTGTGCCAAACATGTTTGAATGAAATTGAAAAGAACTGTTCAAAGCTAGTGGATGAGAAAAAGTGTGAAATCAAAATAGATGATACACATTTTTATATTATTGGCAAGCATGGTCCAGTTATTAAGTGTATCCAAAAGGGAACGGGAACTGGAACTGGAACTGGAACTGGAACGGGAAAGGGAAAAAAGGATGAGGTTACTTTCCTGCCAGTAAAAGAAGGTTTAGATTTGAAAAAGTTGGAGAGTGGTGAATATAAATTGGAAGATGTTGTTGCAACTGCGAAACAGAACCAGATGCAACTTGGCGTTTACAAAGATGAGCCACTCATTTTAAAAAAGGGAAAGTTTGGGTTGTATGTAACTTGGGGACAAAACTCAAAGTCTTTCTCTAGTTTTGGAAATAGACCTATGGAAAGCATAAAGTTGGAAGAGGTTCTAGAGATTTTAAATAAGGCAGAAGCAAAGCCGGAGTCTGGAGAGGCCGCAGTATCAGGTGTAATAAGATTTATGTCAAATGATATCAGCATTCGCAACGGAAAATACGGTCCATATGTGTTTTATAAGACAAAAAAAATGACGAAACCATTATTTTTAAAGCTGACAAATTTTGAAGGGGATTATAAAACATGCACCATTGCAACATTCCTGGAATGGTTAAAGTTGGAACATGAAATAGCGCAATAAACTTTATAATTTAGGTGCTATAAGCATCTGGTACGAATGTTCTATACTCTTTTTTATTTTGAGGACGCAATATCATAAATTCTAACATTATTGAAAAATCTGTTGTTCCAAATTCAACAAGACGCCCATTATGGTAACGAATTCTTATTTTAAGTTTTCTAATTCTTTCCGCAGGTGGGTTATATATCTTAACAGCAGTAGAATAGTTGTCATACCATTGAGCTAGTGGGGTTGTTGTTACGCCAATTTTTGCAAAAGCAGACTTAACAACTCCAGTAGTGCCATTTGTAGTTGTTGTATATTCATTAACAGAAAATGGTATAGTTTCATCAATATTATTCATTCCTTCAATTTCTAAATAAAAATGAGATTGACCCATTATGTTAATTTTATAAGGTGCTTCCAAATAATAAACGGGAATATTTGAATTTGTTCCAAGATACTGTGAATCCGGCGTCAACCAAAAACCGTTATCTCCGGGAGTGTTGGCATCTCCGTAGTAAAATCTAGGATAAACGCCATCTGAAGTTGTAGTTGTAGTAGCATCACATCTGGAGAATCCTAAGTAAGCGGGAAGAGCCCAATTTGAAAAATCGGGATATTGTTGTTTAACACAGTTTGAGTTGTTAAACGAATCAAAAATGTATAAAGGTGAGCTATTGTTAATTATAAAATTAGAGCTTTTATTTCCAAACCAAAGTCGTTGTCCAACGGAATTAAAAGCAACAGCAAACTGATCATAACCTCCGCTTTTAATAAATTGGTCTAACAATTGAGGCGCATTTGTTTTAATATAATTAGAAATAACAACAGAAACCGCGGCGTTCATTCTATTCATTAATTCTGTGGCAATTTGAAATGGGTTATAAAATCCTTCTTCAATGACAGCCACATATGGTTGACCTTTGTAAGCCCACATGGCGTCACACATAACTGTTAACAAAGTGCTTTCAACCATAAAATCAGATGGATTGTAAGGATCTGTAATTTGAAATATGAGGGAAATGTTATTTTGAGATAATGAAAAAACATAATAATTTGCCGGGAATGACCAACTATCAAGTTTTACCCCTTGAACATTGCAATAATCTTGCGGCAATTCAATCTCAAATTCGCTTGCTTGTGGAAATTTTAATTGGTTTCTATCTTCAGAATGTATAGAAACAAACTGTTTTTCATACATATATTCATTTGAATTTGGTATTAAAGGATGATTTGTAGAAACATTAAAACGGCTCATATAATTTATTGCAATATTTTTTTTAACTATTAATTGTTTAATTATAAAATAAAATATTCAATTCGCAGTTAATATTTAAAATGTTTATATACTATAATATTATATATCATATATGGCAAATTATGGAGGAAGACAAGGACCAACATCAGCTTATCAAAAATTTTTTACTTATGCAAATGATTATACATGGACTTATTCAACTACAAATGGTCAAACATTATTAAAACCAGTAAACTCTAAAGCAACTGTTTACATTTCTGGCGATTTATTTGTTGGTGGCTCAATTAACAACCCATCAGACTTTAATTTTAAGGATAATATAGAAGAATTGCGCTTAAGTTTAACAGACAATTTAATGAATTTAGTTCCAAAAAAGTATACATATAAAGATGATGAAAAGCAGAAATTGCACTATGGATTTATTGCTCAAGAAGTTGAGGAACATTTACCATCTTTAGTGAATACAGTTTCTACAAGTGTTAATGATGTGGAAATTTCTATAAAATCAGTAAATTATTTAGAAATGATACCCCTCTTATTATTAAAAATAAAGGACTTACAAAGACAAGTAGACTCACTTGTTGCTATAATTGACAAAACAGGAGAGAAATAATATACTCTATATTTATAGACAAATATGGAGAATAAATGGTACACAATAATATATAATTCATTACTATTAGTTGGACTTATCATTATATTTTGCACGGTTGGTTCAAATACAGCTTCAAATTTAACCGGAACAATTATTGGTTATTCTTTTATTGTAACTGGAATCTTGTTATTAATGGGTTATTTATTAAATAACATGAATATGATAGCCGGGTCCAGCTTTTCATTGCTTTCTAGTTTGATTACAGTTGGACCGTTTGTTTTACTCATCGGAATTTTAGTGTATATGATTTATCTTCTCAGTTACTATTTCCCTCAAATTACTGCAGGACATATATCAAGTGGTTATTATACTTTTATGAACATATTCATTGTTCTACTCATGGTAGAGTTTTACATTTTCTATAACAGCATGCAGGATAAAGTATTTAAAACCACTGGAACTATTGGAAAAGCAACAGGAATGATATTGTATTTGTTGGAACTTGTTAGCATAGTTACTTTAATAACTTTAGGAATTGTATTAAAATATTTTTCTACGGATGGTTAATTTTAACAAATTTATAGGTAATTCCATAATGAAACTCGGTTTCCCAAACGCCAGAAATCTTCAACATAAACAAATTGTTGTTAATTTTTTCTATGTTATCAGAAAAAATTTTTATATTGCCGTTTTTGATCTGTTCGTAAATCTTAAATTGAGGAATCTTGTTTTTTATGTTAACATTTTTGAGGAGATTTTCTTCAATGCATTTGACGCTTTCAATTATTTCCCTATGATTTAATGGATTAAAACAGCACTTGTATTTGTTGTAATATTTTTCAATTGTTATATCATTCAATGCGATAAATAAATTAATTCCATTTATTGCAAACATTGGCGTTGAATAAAGAATGCGAATAAATAGACCATCATTCATAACATTGTTTTTAATTGGCTCGCAAAAATAAATATTGTTTTCATCGTATTGTTCTATAGTTTTGACAATGTTCATTGCTAGTAATGATACAGATAATGTTTTTAAGTTCTATAAAAGTATACTTCAAATAATAAAATATTCTTTTTTTAATACGCACAACTATTACTATTAGTAGTATAATAAAATAAAGAATATTTTTAATATTATTACAACTAACTCCAATGAAATTTCACGAGACACATTTTGAAGAATACATTATTGCAAATCAAAAGGAAGACTTACATCCAAAATTAGACAAGGTTTTCAATAAGTTTCCTAAGAAAATAAATGATCTGCGCAATCTTATATTTTATGGACCAAATGGGGTTGGAAAATACACTCAAATGTTAAAGGCAATAAAGAGATATAGTCCAACTGAATTAAAGTATGAGAAGAAAATCAGTGTAACCTTTAATAAACAGCAATATTTTTTTAAGATTAGTGACATACATTATGAGATAGACATGTCTCTCTTAGGCTGCAATTCCAAGTTGCTTTGGCATGATATATTTTTGCAGATAGTTGACATTATATCAGCAAAAAACGAAAAGTCTGGCATTATTCTATGCAAGTATTTTCACGAGATACATAGCGAACTATTAGAAAATTTTTATAGTTACATGCAACAAAATGCAGGTAGTTCCATTGATTTAAAATTTATTTTAATAACAGAGGAAATTAGTTTTATTCCTGATAATATATTGAACTGTTGTGAAGTTATAAATATTGCAAGACCAACGAAAGCTACTTATTCAAAATGTATTAAGAATAAACTTTCAGCGTCGTTAAAGTTGGAAAATATTACAAATATTAAAAATTTGCATAGTTCCATAGACCACTTGATGGTTCCGCATAAAATAATTTGCGATAAAATTATTGAGTCAATGATAAAGATAGATGAGCTAAAATTCTTAAAATTTAGAGATCTACTGTATGACATTTTTATTTATAATTTGGATATCACTGACTGCGTTTGGTATATTATAAATGAATTGTCGGAGAGAAAAAGAATTAAAGCTTCAGATATTTCAGATCTATTAATCAAGACTTACACATTCTTCCAGTATTATAATAATAATTACAGGCCTATTTATCACTTGGAAAATTATTTATTTTACATAACAAGTTTAATTCATGGGTTTTAACTTAGATATTCATTAATATTTATACAATATTAAATAATAATGAACTTGAAAGAGGCATTGGATGTATTAGAAATAGACAATATATCAAATCTAACATTAGAAGGTTTAAAAAAGAAATATCACAAGTTGGCGTTACAGAATCATCCTGATAAAAATGGTAATACTCTGGAATCAACCCATCATTTTCAAAGAATTCAAGAAGCCTATGAATTATTAAAGAGAGAAATAAGCATTTTAAATGGGGAGACAGAAAATAAAGAAACTGTTTTTGAAACCACCAACACAGGTTATACAGCAATATTGCACTTATTTATTGATGGTCTTCTTAAAGGTAAATATAATGAGTTTATTTCAAACATTGTGAAGGATATTGTTTGCGGTTGCAGAGAGATATCCTTGAAATTATTTGAAGACATGAATAAGGAACAATCCCTCGCAATTTATAATTTTATTGTGAAATACAAACAAGTTCTAAGAATATCAGAGAGTATTTTAGAAAAGGTGAGAGAAATATTGTTGAATAAATTCAAAGATATGCAAATTTATGTGTTGAATCCAAGCATTAATGATTTATTTCAGAATAATGTATACAAGTTGGATATAGATAACAAATTATATTTTGTTCCACTCTGGCACAGTGAGTTGTATTTTGATTCAGACATAATAGTTAAGTGCAATCCAGAATTGCCAGATAATGTGGAGATAGATGAGGATAACAATTTAATAATTACTGAAAGAATTTCAATAACTTCTTCTCTCTTCATTGAAAAGGCAAGGGCCATAAAAATAGGAGATTATTCGTTTGAACTGCCATTGGACCAACTGTTTGTAAGACAGTTTCAGACATTTATCTTGAAGGGAAAAGGAATATCCAAAATAGTTGAGAATGACATTTATGAAATTGAAGACAAATCTGATATAATTGTAAAAATAATCTTTGAATAATATAGTTGAGCGTTAAATATGGAAGACCCATCAATAGTTGACGGTATTAAAATTAGATTGCAAACTCCAAATTTGACAAATAGTGAATTGATAACTTTGTTCCAAGAAGTTTTCCCATTACTTCCTAAAGGCGGGCAAACAAAAACCTCTGGTTGTTGGGTTATGACAGGGCATGGAAATGATTTAGATGTTAGAATGAGAATGCCAATTATAGATGAAATGTTAAGCACATTTGAAGATTTTTCAGATGAACGATCGGCATTATCAAGTTATATAACAAATAATGTTTCATTAACAATGGCTATGGGGTTGCCTGGTCCTTCGGCGCCAATGTCGGTAGCGTTGGAAAACAACGAACGATGGGCTGGATTAACAACTTCTGAAGTAGATGTTCAAATTGTGAGAAATATATACCAGTTATTTGATGAATATATAGGTACTGTAGCAGTAACGCCTGATATGTTGGATGTTTTAGACTATATTGTAAAACAACAATTAAGAGCTAATTTTATGCAAATATGGGGACGAGGGGGTGAATTTCAACTTAGTGAAAGAGGAACTTGGGAGGCGGATATAGTAAGATTGATAAGAATGAAAGAAATTTGGGTAACTAAAAAAGTGAAACCAGATAGTGTGGATAGACATTATCAATTAAGACCAAACGAGGGAGAAGATCCAAATTTTAGAGCACGAGAGGGGTTACATTTAATTGATATGCGAGATGCTAGAGGAATTGAAATACCAAATTTAGTTTTACCTGTCGCAGAATCTAGATGGGGTCCAAAAAGTAATAGTTTGCCAACTAGTAGGGGATTTGATCTAAATAACATACAATTTCCAGAAGCCCGAGGAAGACTAGAAAACTATTTTTATAGAGTTTTGCGCATTCAGAGAACAACAAAAGAGGACAATGCTTTTAAATTAATAACGGATAAAATATTTTCAAAAAGTAATCCACATGTATTTTTAAGTGAATTAATAATGTTGGGGTATCTTCTAAAAATACAGCGTTTGCAAATTTACGATCCATTATGCAGACCATTGGAAGATGCGAGTATTGCATCTGAGACAAGATCTGGAACACCATATAGCGGTGCGGTTCCAGGAATAGAGGCATTGCAACATGAAACGCTTCCAAGAGAAGGAAGTGAAAAAGTTTTGGGACGCATAACAAAAAAATGCAATAAAAAAGGCGTTTGCACAATTATGGGTGGAAAAACAAAGAAAACAAAGAAAACAAGAAGGTCTAAGCGTTCAATGAAACGCACCAGAAGACACAGGCGCAGATAATAATTTAAGCATATTTCATTTTTACTGAATTGGAAAAGCAAAAATGAAAAATAAAAAGGGTTTTTATTTAATAAGAGTTACAGATTATAAAGCTACTACTATCTACTGTTGATTTTTATATTGTTTAAGGCTCGGCAACCTTCTTCTTGACAACCTTCTTCTTCTTTGGCTCCTCCGTCAAAGCAGCAGCAACCTCCTTCTTGACCTCAACCGGAGCTGGAGCCGGAGGAGGCGCGACTGCAACTGGAGTAGGCTCCTCCTCTCCATCGCCATCCTCTCCCTCCTCATCAGAATCGGCGACAAGCGCACTGGATGTCGGATCATCATCATCTGCCTCAGGAGCGGGAGCTGCCTGGAGGCGAGCCTTATCTGAAGGCTTGAGCTTGATCAAGCACTCATCAAGAAGCGATCCCTTAGGACGCTGAACAACTGCCTGTGCGAGCTTCCAAGTCACACCAAACTTTCCATTTGCAAACCAGATACCGCCGCACTGCATAATGACTGCAAGATGAGTTCCCTTCTTAACAAAGTCAAGGGGAGTCTTAGTGGGCTCGCCCGGAAAGAGCTTATGACCATCCTCGTCGCAAATCAGACACTTCCAGACACCCTCCCACTGGGGAATCTTCACGCGAAGAGTCGGTGCCTTGGTTAGATCCGGATTGCCAGTAAGCTTATCCTTAGAATACTTGAGCATGGGACTGTAAAGAGCATCAATGACCTCGGGGCTAGTGTGCTGCTTTCCAAACCAATCCTTAGAATTGGCAAGTGCATCAGCCTTCACCTTTGCCTCAAGAATTTGCATGTTCCTTAGGAATGCATCTGTGTCGGCATTTGCATATTCCCCGCGAGGAAATTGTAGCGACATTTCAAACTTTCCATTTCCCTCAAACTCAGATGCTCCCCATGTGAGCATAAGAGGAGTTGCAATCCTCAAACCAGAATTAGTAGAAGTATTGAGAATATTGACGCTCTTTCCACCCGAAGCATTTGCCTTGGGTGCAGAGTAGCGAACATTCTGCGCATTAAACTGGGTTCCATCAACGATCGTCTCGGCCATCCTTGTACTGATACTTATATTTATGGGACTTATCTTTAAATCAATTTTTTTTTGAAATGTTAAATTAAATTAAATCATTTTTCGTCACATGACAATCCAAGTGCACAAAGTTATGCAGTTATATATTATTTATATGTAAAACAGTTCAAAAAGATTTCTTCAAGTTATATATAAATAAAATTATGGTTGAAGACGAAATTGTAGGTGTAAATTATATTAAAAAGAATGGAAAAGTCATTACAATGATGACCACTGACGAATATATAAATAAAATATATTCAAGATGTGAAAAAAATTTGCCTCAAACAAAAAAGTTGGAAAAGATTTCTAATGACAACATGATAATACCAACATATTCATCATGTCATATTTTATTTGAAAATAATTATAATGTTCAACAATTGAAACAAATTACAAAGCATTACAAGTTAAAAGTCTCCGGAAATAAAAAAGAATTAGTAAATCGTATATACATATATTTGAAATTGTCCGAGGTTATTATAAGGGTTCAAAAAGTTTTTAGAGGTCATTTGCAGAGAAAATATGAAGCATTGCATGGTCCAGCTTTTAAAAACCGATCATTATGCACAAATGATAGTGATTTTTTAACCGGAGACAGTTTTAACAGCATGGATTTCTCTCAATTTTTCAGCTACAAGGATGAAGATGGATTTATTTATGGTTTTGATGTGATTTCTCTCTACAATTTAATAATAAAATCAGGAAGGGTGGTTAAAAATCCGTATAATAGGAATGATATATCTAAGCTGGTTATTCAAAAT
>Ga0214921_10010219_pt1 | contig 11653 bp, 11 predicted proteins | sample LL1505_MetaG_FD_177992 | JGI IMG/M metagenome (GOLD analysis project Ga0214921, IMG submission 177992) | Freshwater microbial communities from Lake Lanier, Atlanta, Georgia, United States - LL-1505 | ecosystem: Environmental > Aquatic > Freshwater > Lake | place: USA: Georgia | collected...
GAGCGGCGGCATTTGCGGTAACGCCGGCAATCATGGCCCGTGCCGTTTCGGACAGGTTGCCCTTGCCGTCGTGCATCGTGTTGTTGTCCTTCATGTCGGTCACCGAGAAGTGCAGGTGGAATCCGCTGCCGCCCTCGTCGTTCCAGGGCTTACCCATGAACGTTGCGTGCTGACCCGTTCGATGAACGATGTCCTTGATGGCCGTCTTAAACAGGAACGTCCGATCGGCGGCGTCGAGCGCTTCGGAGTGCCACAGGTTGATCTCGTACTGGCTGGGGCTGAACTCGTGGTTGCCCGCAAACACCCCGATGTCCATCTGGTCGAGCATTCGCATCAAATGAAGGAACGTGCCTCTGGGGTCGACGAGGGCGCCGGTGGTGTACACCCGGCCCGTCTGTGTCAGGCTGCGTTCGAACCCGCCACCGGCGAGTCGGTTGGCAATGTAAAACTCGAGCTCGGGGCCGACGACCGGCTTTAGCCCGATGGCGTGATACCCCTGGATGACCTTGCGCAACACTTCGCGCGGCGAAAACATGTTCGCTGCGCCGTCGGGCTTCAGTGAATCGATGACGACGTAGGCGACGCCCGGCTCCCACGGCATCGGCGTGATCGTTTCGGGGTCGAGCTGACTGACCATATCTTGAAGACCATCGGCGAGGATGTCGCCGGCTTCGATGACATCGCCGCGAGTGTTGGTGACCCAAACGCCTTCACAGAACGCCGGTCCGTTCTCCGCCGATTTTTCCATTTGGCTAACGAGAACGTCTTTCGACCGGCAAACCCCGATGACGTCGGAATAGACGAATCGCAGGACATCGATCCCGCGCGATTGCAGATCGGCCTTGATGGCCTTCAGGTTGTGCTTCATTGCAACTCCTTGACTGGTCACGTTCCCGAACTACTTCGTTAGGGCTCAAACGAAATACTAATATGGTGTCACGCCAGAATGGAAGCGGAGGACGAGAAATGAAAGCACTTTTTATTCAACACGACCATGTATCACCGCCCGGTCCGGTTGCTGAACGGTTGCAACACCACGGATACGACACGGTCGAGACGCTCGTCGTGCCTGAAACAAACTTCCGCGAACCCAACGTTGCGTTCGAATTCCCGCCCCTCGATGACTACGACCTCATCATCCCCCTCGGCGCACCGTGGGGCGCGTGGGACGACGCGTGCATCGGAAATTGGCTGATCCCCGAACTCGACTGGATCCGTGAGGCCGTCACAAGCGGCAAGCCCGTTCTCGGAATCTGCTTTGGTGGCCAACTTGTCGCCCGCGCGATGGGCGGGTCCGTCGCGCCCGGACCGATGCACGAAATCGGCTGGACCTATATCTGGAGCGACCGGCCCGATATCGTCGGTAACGGTCCGTGGTTCCAATTCCACTACGACCGGTGGGTGGTTCCACCCGGCGCGGTCGAAATCGCTCGGTCACCGATTGCGTCGCAAGCCTTCATCATCAATCGAACCCTCGCCCTGCAGTTCCACCCCGAGCTGACATCCGAAGCGCTCGACAGCTGGTTGGTGTGGGGCGGTGACGACGAAGTGGAAAAGGTCGGCCAGGACCCGGCGGTCCTGTTGGCGCAGACAAAGGCAGAGGATGCAGCTGCGCAGCAACGCACGTTTGACCTGATCGACAACTTCATCGAAAAGGTCGTCAAGGCCTAACTAGCGAAGAACCACCTTCACCGGCATGCGCTTGATGCCGTGAACAAAGTTTGACCGCAAGAAGTCGATCGACCCGGTGCGGTCGACGTGGTCGACGCGGTTGATGAGGTCTTCGAACATCACGCGCAGTTCAATGCGCGCGAGAGCGTTGCCGAGGCACATGTGGGGTCCGCCGCGGCCGAACGTCATGTGTTCGTTCGGGTTTCTCGTCACGTCCAACACGTTGGGACGGTCAAAAACGGTGTCGTCACGGTTTCCTGAGGCGAACCACGTGACAACCTTTTCGCCCGCCTTGATCTTCTGACCGTTGATTTCGGTGTCCTTGGTTGCCGTGCGACGGAAGTGATAGACGGGGCTCGCGTAACGCAGGAATTCCTCCACCGCCCACGGAATCGCACCTGGGTTCTCCTGCAGGTACGCAAGTTGGTCGGGATTGTTCATGAGGTTGTTCATCGTGTGGGTAATGGTGTGGCGCGTCGTTTCGTTTCCGGCAACAACGAGAAGCAGGAAGTTTGTGTGGAAGTCGCGCTCGCTGAGCGGGACGCCATCCGACATTTCCTTGTTGACCATGACGGAGACCAGGTCGATTCCGTCCTTTCCGCGGCGCTCCTTCGCGAGTGCGTCGCCGTAGGCGAACACCTCGAGCGCAGCGGGCGAACGGAACGGCACGAGTCGATACTTCTCGCTTTCGGGGTCGGAAATCAGCACGTCGGCGTGTTCCGGGTCGTCGAAGCCGATCATCCGGTTTCCCCAGTTGATTAGTTTGCCGGTGTCCTCCTCGGGAACGTCCAGCAGTTTCGCCAGTACTTGGATCGGGAAATCCTCCGACACCTGCGAGACGAAATCGAACTCCACCTGGCCAAATGCGTTGTCGAGGGTCTGTGCAGTCAATCCGCGAAGGAAGTTCTCGTATCGGGCAACGGCCGCCGGGGTGAACTCGCCCTGCAGAAGGCGACGCAGCGCGCGGTGGCGGTGCCCGTCTGTCTCCAGCAGCGATCGTCGGGCTTCCTCTTGCTCTGCGTCCACCTCTTCGAGGTTGGTGAATCGCTCACTCGTGAACGTCTCGGCGTCACGAAGAACACGGACAATATCGTGGTACCGCGTGACGGCCCAGAACCCGCCGTTCTCGCCCTCTTCGGGGTTCCAGTGCACGGGCGAGTTCGCACGCAGCTCCGCGAACGCCTCCCAGGGGGCGCCGTCCTGGAACAGGTCGAGGTTGCTCAGGTTGATGTCGGTGGCAGTGACCATCGGGGACTCCTCATCGAGTTCGTTCGGGGGCTAACAATCTCACAATACTCTTTCCGCCGAAAATATACACGGGGATAATCGAAAAACTTTGTGGCACCAATTCGGGGGAATCAACAGCACGACCGCGCAATTTCGCCACCGATGCGAGAGAATCGATTGGGTACGAACGAATTTCAAAGGAAGCAACACCATGACCGGAGCACACACGCTGCGCGAAACCGAACGTCAAGTGTCGGAGCGCCTGTCGCACATGACCCTCGACTTCCAGGCGATGGCGGTCACCTCGAACCTGTTCCGCGCCGCGAGCGCCGTCCGCAACCATTTTGAGCGAACCGTGCTCTCTCAACACGACCTGAGCTGGACCGCTTTCGTCGTGCTCTGGGTCACCTGGATTTGGGAGCCAATTGAAACTCGCCAGATCGCCGATGAAGGCGGTTTTTCCAAGGCGACGCTGACCGGCGTTCTCACAACACTGGAAGCACGGGGGTTTGTCGAGCGCGAGAAGAGTCCGACCGATGGCCGACTCGTTCTCGTTCGTTTGACCGCCACGGGCCGCACCCTCATGAACGGCCTGTTCCCCGAATTCAACGGTGAAGAGAAGTCCGTGGCATCCGTTATTGCGGCAGCGGATCAACCTCTGGTGGCGGAAGCCCTCCGCGCTATCACCGAACGAGCCGAGGGTTCCCGCTAGCTACTTCGCTGCTGCGCGAACGAACGCCGTGACGATGGCGAGGTTCTCGGGCTCGGAATCCCAGTTGTCTTCGGGGTGCCACTGCACGCCGAATGCCCAGCCCGGGGAATCGTAGGCGACCGCTTCGATGACGCCGTCGTGTGCGACGGCGATTGGAGTGACACCGGTACCCAGTCGGTCGATGGCTTGGTGGTGGTAGCAGGACGCGGTCACCGGAACATCGGTGAGGCCGATTTCCGCGGCACGGGCAGTGACGATTACCGGGTTGACCACGTGCCGGTGTGGCGTTTCCATGTGCTGAACGAGCGAGCCGCCGAGGGCCACGTTGGCGATTTGGGTGCCTCGGCACACCGTGAGGACCGGGATTCCGTGGGCGAGGACGTATCGAACGAGGTCAATGTCGACGTCATCCTGAACGTCATCAACATCGTACACCTCGTCACTTTCGACCTCTTGTCCGTATTGCTGCGGGTTGATGTCGGATCCGCCCGGCATAAGGACGCCATTAATTCCCGCAAGACGTTCGCTCCAATCGGACCCAACGACGGGCAACATCGCGAGTGGTTCGCCACCCGCAGCCCAAACGACCTCTGCCAGTCGCCGCGCGGTTACGACGGCGGCGTACCGCGTCGCCGACGTGTTTTCAGCAAAGCGGGCGAGAATTGCTATGCGGGGACGAGCCATCAGATTCACCTCGAAAAAGATTTGCTATGGAGTGGGTGCGCAATTGACAGTATGGCGTATTCTGAATTCATTAGTATCCGAATGATATTAACATACAACTGACGAAGGAGCCAGCCGCGTGAGCACAATTGAGGTTGCCGGCGTTGCGATAGACACGCGCCACTACATCAATGGCTCACGCGTGGAATCGGCGGAGACCTACGTCAACACGTCCCCCATCGACGGCTCATTCCTTGGTGATATTGCCCGCGGCGGCCAGCGCGAAGTCGACCTCGCCGTTGCCGCAGCAAAGGCTGCGTTTCCCGGGTGGGCGGCAATGGGCCCTGCCGCGCGCGGAGAAAAGTTGCTTCGCCTGGCGGAACTCGTCGAAGAAAACATCGAGGTGCTCGCCAACGTCGAAACGCTCGATAACGGCTCTCTGCTTCGGTCACACCTGCGTGGTGTCATGCCCCGCGTTGCGCTGAACATTCGCTTCTTCGCCGAGTGGGCGATTAATGAACTGAAACACGAACCGTTCGACACGCGAGGTCACACAAACGTCATTTCCTGGGACCCCTCCGGAGTTGCAGCCCTGATTACGCCGTGGAATGCGCCACTCATGCTGGCCACCTGGAAGATCGGCCCAGCCCTGGCCGCTGGAGACACCATCGTGCTCAAGCCAGCCGAGTGGACGCCGCTCACCGCAAGTTTATTTGCCGACCTCACCAAGCAGGCTGGCATCCCCGACGGCGTGTTCAACGTGGTCTTCGGATACGGAGCCGAGGCGGGCGCCCCGCTTACCGCAAACCCCGATGTCAACCGAATTTCGTTTACGGGTTCGGTGCCCACCGCGAAAATCATCGCTCGAGCTGCGGCCGACAACCTCACTCCGGTGTCGTTCGAACTCGGCGGCAAGAGCCCGCTGCTCGTCTTCGCCGATGCCGACCTTGATCTCGCCGCAACCCTCGCCGTCGAACAATACGACAACGCAGGGCAAGTGTGCCTCTCGGGAACTCGAATCCTCGTCCATGAATCGATCGCCGACGAGTTCGCCGAAAAGTTCGCGGCAAAGGCCGCACTCATCAAGCAGGGCGACCCGCGTGACCCCGACACCGACATCGGCCCCCAGATCCATCAGGTGCATTTCGACCGCATCGCCGGATTTGTCGAGCGCGCAAAAGCGGAGGGCCAGAACATCGTGATGGGCGGCGGTCCAAACGAAGAACTCGGCGGGCTTTACTTTCGACCGACACTGGTTCGTAACCCAACACCGGGGGCTGAAATCGTCACGCACGAAATTTTCGGCCCCGTCCTCAACATGCAGACGTTCACGAGCGACGAAGAGGCGCTCGAAATGGCAAACGGAACCGAATTCGGGCTCGCCGCGGTTGTGGTTTCGGGGGATCGCGATCACGCGGAGCACATCACCAAGTTCCTCGTAGCGGGAACAATCTGGGTGAACTGTTTCTTTGTGCGCGATCTGCGAGCGCCGTTCGGCGGTTCCAAGAAATCAGGTATCGGCCGCGACGGCGGAACGTGGTCGTTCGATTTTTATGCAGATATCAAAAACACAGTGTTCGCACCAAACGGATGGAAGGACAAGTAAATGGGTGAAGTTGTCGGAGCCGCACTGCTGGCTCACGTTCCCACAATTATGTTGCCTGAGGCGGTTCGCAAGGACCTCAACAATGGCAAAGAGCTCAGTCTCGTTCCCGGGCTTAAGAAACTGCGCAAGGACGTGTTCGAAACGCTCGACTACGACACCGTCGTCGTTTTGGACAGCCACTGGGCAACGACGGTCGAATTCGTTGTCAGTTCGGCGGCCGAGCGCACGGGGTTGTTCACCTCGGAGGAACTCCCCCGAGGAATGACCCAAATCCCCTACGCGATCAAAGGTGACCCCGAACTGGCCAAGTCGATGGCGAATTACGACGAGAAGAACGGCACGTGGATCACCCCCATCGCCGATCCTCACCTGCCGATCTTCTATGCAACCGTGAACCTCTGGCACTACCTCGGTCGCGGCCTCGACGAGAAGGCCTGGATCTCGGTTTCGGTTTGCCAGACGGCAACACCCGAGGACTTCATTCGCGCCGGGCGCGCAATCGGTGAAGCGATTCGCGACTCTGATCGGAAGGTGCTCCTCCTCGCCTCGGGTGCACTGTCGCACACGTTCCACAAGCTGCGCGACCTGCGCAAGCACGAAGCGTCGGACCCGATCCACATCTACACACCCGAGGCGTACCAGTACGACCTCAAGGTTCTCGCGTGGATGAAGGAAGGCAATCACGCCGCCATCCTCGACGATTTCGAAACTTTCAAGAAGTACAAGCCCGAGGCCGGCTTCTTCCACTACCTGGCGATGGCCGGTGCGTTGGGTGAAGAGAGCCTTGACGCCAAGGGTGTGCTGTACTCGGAATACGAAAACTCGATCGGAACAGGTCAGGTTCACGTCTGGTTCCCGAAGCCCGAGGGCGGATTCCCCAAACCAAAGGACCTGGTGCTGTCGCGTGACTGAAATTCGCCGCATTCTGCTGGACGGATATCCGACCGAGGTGATCCGCCACGGTGAGACGCTCGTCGCGCACGACGGTCGGACCATCGCAATTGAGGACGCGCAGCACCTCGCACCGGCCGAGCCGACCAAGATCATCGCGGTGCACCTCAACTACGACAGCCGCACGCAGGAGTTCATGACGAAACTTCCCGCTGCCCCGACCTACTTCCACAAACCGATCACCGCGCTCAACAGCCACAAGGGCGCCGTGGTTCGACCCGTCGGATGTAAATGGCTGAACTACGAGGGTGAAATCGTCATTGTCATCGGCAAGACGTGCCGGAACATCTCGCCCGACGACGCGGCCGAATACATCGCGGGATACACCGTCGGCAACGATTACGGGTTGCACGATTTCCGCGATACCGATGCCGGTTCGATGCTGCGCGTCAAGGGTTCGGACACCCTTGCGCCGGTCGGGCCCGGACTCATCACGGACTGGGATTTCCGCAACAAGACGATTCGCACGATCGTCAACGGTGACGTCAAACAAGAAGACAACACCGACAACATGGAGTGGGACATGCACTACCTGGTGGCGGACATCGCCCGCACCATCACCCTTGTCCCGGGCGACATGCTCTTTTCGGGAACCCCCGCGAACTCGCGGCCGGTCTTCCCCGGTGACGTGGTCGAAGTCGAGGTCGACGGCCTCGGAAGGCTGACAAACCACATCGTCGAAGGGCCGACCCCCATCCGCACCGATGTCGGTGCACAACCGACCGAGAGCGAAGAAGTCGTCTCGACCGCGCTCGGAGGGGACTGGGAGTTCCGTGGAATTCGCACCCCATCCAAAGACCTGTACCCATCAACTGTGGAGGAAAAAGAATGATCAAGGTCAATGTCGACATGGCAAAGTGCCAGCACTACGGTCAGTGCGTTTTCGAGGCGCCGGACGTGTTCAAGCTGAACGCGGACGACAAACTCGAGTACGTCGCCGAAGTTGACGAATCAGAACGTGCCAACGTCGAAGCAGCCATTGATGTCTGCCCGATGCAGGCGATCTTTATCGTCGATTAACAACTAAAGGAGAGCGCGATGTCGAAACCCGTCGTCATCGTGGGAGCCTCCATGGGCGGATTGCGCATGGCGGAGGCCCTGCGTCGATTTTCCTATGACGGTCCGATTACCGTTATTGGTGACGAACCGCACGCGCCGTATAACCGACCACCGCTCTCGAAAGAGGTGCTCGCAGCGGAGGTCAATCACGAAGCGGTGGCTTTCCCCCAGCGACCAGCGACAGCCGACGTCAACTGGGTGCTAGGGACTCGAGCGGTCTCGGCCGACCTCGACCACCGCACGGTGACCGACTCGAACGGCGAGGTTCACCCCTACGGAACACTTGTTGTTGCGACGGGATTGCGCCCCAAGCGTCTCCGCGTCGCCAATTCTGAGCTTGCCGGCCGTCATGCCGTGCGCACTCTCGACGACGCCGTCGCACTGCGCGCTGATCTGCAACCCGGTGCGAAGGTTGTCATCGTCGGTGCGGGTTTCATCGGCTGCGAAGTTGCGGCCACCGCCCGGAAGCTCGGTTGCGACGTGACGATTGTCGGACCTGGCGCGCTGCCCATGCTTCGGCCACTCGGCCACGAACTCGCTGCCGAGATGATGCGCCGACACGTCGAACAGGGCGTCACATTTCGCATGAAAACAAATGTCGTCGACCTGGTGGGTGAAACGCGAGTCACTGGAGTCGTGCTCGACGACGGGACCACCCTCGACTGCGATGTTCTCGTTGAATCAATCGGGTCACACGCAAACACCGAATGGTTGGAGGGGTGCGACCTCGACCTGTCGAGCGGTGTGCTCACCGACTCGTCGCTGCGGGCAGCGCACGCCGACGGAACACCGTGGGAAACGGTGTTTGCCATCGGCGACGTCGCCCGATTTCCCAATCCGACATTCGACGATGAGCCGCGACGGATCGAACATTGGAACATTCCGACAGATACGGCCAAGCGAGCTGCCCATGTCATCACCGCCGGACTTCACTCGCCCGAAGAACTCGACCGCGTCGCCGCCGAACGGTTTGCGCCCATCCCGTCTTTCTGGAGTGACCAGTACGACAACCACTTGCTCGCCTACGGGTTGACTGGCCTCGCCGACGAATCACGCTTACTCGACGGTGACATCAACGCGGATTGCGTGTTTGGCTACTATCGAAGAGGCGAAATGGTCGGGGTCTGCGGAATCGGACTCCGGTCAGCAGTTCAGGGTTACCGAGCGGCTTTTGCCTAGCTCACTGCGAGGGGAAAACACATGGCACACGAATTCGATCTAGACGTCACGTTTGACGATGTCGGCGGCGAGCCCGATCTGTCTACTGTTCCCGTGAGCGAGCTCACTGCTGCGATTGCTGAGCTGCCGGAGGCACTCCGCGGAGTCGCGACCGGACTGCTGTTGGAAAAGCGCACGATGTCCGACGTGAGCCAGGACCTCGGAATTCGTCAGGGTGAACTGGTGACCCGGTTGCACCGCGCAACCATCGCAATCGCAACCCATCTGGGTCTCTAGCCCCCGCGCGCGAAAATCTGCATGACGAGAGAGGCCGAGAAGCTATGGATATCGATTTCGAGCTCGACGAGTCGGGTGACAGGGTCGGCCGAGGTGTTGTGCCCGTCGTAGCGCAGAGTCCCGACGATTCGCCACTGATTGGCAGCCGCGTTCGACTGGAGCGACTTTCCGTCGAACATTCGCCCGATTTGTGGGAAGCGTTTTCCGCCACCGATTCGACGACGCTGTGGACGTACATGCCCCAGGGTCCGTTTGAGAGCGAATCCGCTCAGCGCAACTGGATCCGCGGTGTTGCCGACTCCCAGGACCCGCTCTTTTACGCCATCGTCGATTCGGTGACGGATCGCGCGACGGGGATTGCGTCGTATCTTCGAATTGACCCCATAAACGCGGTCATCGAGGTGGGATATTTGTCCTTTTCCGGCGCGCTGAGTCGAAGACCGGCCGCCACCGAAGCGATGTACTTGATGGCAAAAAATGCGTTTGACCGAGGATTTAGGCGATACGAATGGAAGTGTAACGTCCTCAACGCGCCTTCGATTGCGGCCGCTGAGCGACTCGGATTCAGTTTCGAAGGCGTGTTCCGGAATGCCGTGATCGTGAAGGGTCGCAATCGGGACACCGCGTGGTTTGCGTTCACGGCCGAAGACTGGAACGACGGCATCCGCGCAGCACACGAAACATGGCTTGACGCCTCAAATTTCACGCCGGCCGGCGACCAAGTGGCGCGCCTCACCGAACTCACCGAACCGTTGAGGCATTCCACTTTCCCTACCGTCACCGTGACATTCCGGGATGCAAGCGAAGCGTAACCGTTTACTCACACGCAATTTTTCCCTAGAATCTCCTTTATGACTGATACCCCTCGCGAAAGCTACGGTCAGGGCGCCCAAGGCGAACCTGACGTCCCGGCCCGCACCCGCATTGGATTTGGCAAATGGCTGCGCTACCAGTTCGACAACTCGTTGTCGAAGGCAAGCGCCTTTGTCGGATATGCGTTCCTCCTCCTCATCGTCCTGTCGATTTTCAACACCGCGTTCAGCATCTGGGTACAGGCGACCGCGCTGGGGGAGCTACAAGAGAACCCCGACTTCTGGGAGTTGTTCTATCGTCGAATGTGGACGACCCTTGGTGACGTCGCTCGGCTGAGCTGGGCGGACCGCACCTCCAGCCTCTTGCAATGGGCGTCCAGCACCGCCGTTAATGCCATCGTCATCGGTTTTGTTGCAACTGGAATCAGCGCGTCCGTTCAGAAGCTCAAGGCGGGCAAGTCTCCCGTGATTTCGAGCGGACACACCCTCATCCTCGGATGGTCAAATCGAATCTTCCCGATCCTCAAGGAACTCGCCGTCGCTAGTTCAAACCTTCGCAAGCCGACCGTCGTGATCTTTGCCGACGTCGACCGCCTGCTCATGGAAGACGAGATTTCGTCGCGCGCGGGAGACCTTGGAAAGTTGCGAATTATCACGCGCAAGGGTGACCCCACCAACCCCGGCGATCTGATCCGCGCAAACGTTGGTGGGTCTAAATCCGTCATCATCCTCGACGCCGATGAATCCGGTGATGCGACCGTTGTCTCCACTGTTCTGGCCGTCAAGTCCGTCATTTCGGACTCGAGTATCCCCATCGTTGCGGAGGTTGACGATGCCCAAACCGCCGAAGCACTGACCAGCGCAACGCGGGGTCAAGTTCTGACCGTCCGTTCACACGATGTCATCGCGCGAGTGACCGCCCAGGCTTCGCGTCAGCCGGGACTGTCGACGGTCATTCTCGACTTGCTCGATTTTGCCGGTGATGAGATCTATTTCGCCTCGGTCCCTGCACTTGAGGGCAAATCGTATGGCGATGTCCTCTTGGCGTTCAACGGCGCTTCGGTGATCGGTGTTCGCGATGAGAAGGGCGGAATCCACCTCAATCCCAAGGCCACGACCAAGGTCGGTAAAGGCGCACAGGTCATCGCTATCGCCGAAGACGACGACAAGATCGTTTACACGGGAGTTGCCAAGGCGAAAGCGCCGACGGTCAGCGGTTCGAAATCACTCAAGCGTTCGGCCGAACACCTGCTCGTCATTGGATGGTCATCGATGGGGCGATCGGTCATCACAGAACTCGCCAGCTTCCTGCCCAAGGGCTCGACCGTTCACATCGTTGCGAACCCCAAGTACGTTGACGCAGCAGAGCTCAAGTCTTTGAAGTTTGCCGGCCTCGCTGTCAGCTACTCGGCCTCCACCGGCGACATCGATGAGCTCATCGATGTCGCCGGTGGAGGCCGAGTAGCTGACAGCGAGGCCGGCAAACTTCAAAGACTT
>Ga0214921_10010220_pt1 | contig 11653 bp, 9 predicted proteins | sample LL1505_MetaG_FD_177992 | JGI IMG/M metagenome (GOLD analysis project Ga0214921, IMG submission 177992) | Freshwater microbial communities from Lake Lanier, Atlanta, Georgia, United States - LL-1505 | ecosystem: Environmental > Aquatic > Freshwater > Lake | place: USA: Georgia | collected 2015-05-28
TGACTATTTTACAATGAGTCCAGATGGCGAAAAATATGATGTAATAACACCATCAAAACATAGAGAATTAGGAACAAATGACCAAGTACAAATAAAAGGTGAAGATTGCTGGTTCAGAGTTACAGTGAATCAAAGCAATTTTCCTTCTTACCCAAGAATTCGATGATGACTAAATTTTACCCTCAAATTTGGGCTCTTGAACACTCCAATTTGGACCAATTATATTGCGTAAGAAAAAAGGGTCCGTTTTATCTGCCAATTCATTGCTATACACATATCCAGTTGATCCTTTCACATCAAAATTCTGTGAAAAGTCACCATAATCTTCATAATTTCTTGGCATAATTCCAGAAGTACCTAAATTGGCGGCTACTCTTACATCCTCATTAATTGTATAAGTAAGTGTTTTATTGGGTATAGTTGGCGGTCTAGTGTACATACTATTAAAATAATCATCGGCATTGAGTGGAGTGAGTCTTTTAGCAGGTGGTGGGGTTTTATCTTTTTTATAATGGATTGGAATTCCAGCCGTCAATTTTTGGTAATTTATATTATGCTCCAAATTTAATAAATTCGGAGTTTTTCTAAATAAATAAAGCCAATTCACATAATCTTGCATTGTCATTCCATCTGGATAGCCAAATTTAAATGCATTTCGCTCTACAATCGTCATATCTTTTAAATCTGAATAATTTTGCCTGGGTGACTCCAATTGTACGGTTCCTTTGGACTTATCATTCGGAAAAAAAGGGTTTATATACACTTTGTCGCGTGGTTCCAATTTGATTTCTGCATCAGGGAATTTTAAAATATTTTCATATGTAATTTGTGATGGCATGAATGTTTGGAATGTAGAATCCTTAATTTCTCTCTCCCACTGTTCTCCCATTTTAGAATCTTTGGATTCCTCTGCCTCTTCTGCTAATGGCTTTTTATTATCAAATGTTTCTTCTACCTCCAATTTTATTTTAGTACTCTGGCTAAAAATACAAACTATAAGTAATACAACGATGCAAATAATAAAAATATAAATCATTAATAATTACTAAGAATAATATTTTCTATATTTCTATTAGAGTATGTCAAATTTTACTTTAGAAACAAATAGAAATACAGCAATTCAAAATATTCCAAGAATAACATTTCAAGCCCCGCAAACTACAACTGGGATAAATCGTTCAACAACTTCCCCAATTTTTTTTTGTCAAATAGGATGCCAACTTGATTTTCAATTTACAAATATAAATAGTGCAACCTTGAAAAATGATGGTACATATTTTACAATTATTCCAGCAGATAATTCCAATAATTATATAAATTGGAATGGTAGCGGCGCAAGTGGTCAAAATATGATTCGGTTTGATTTGAAAGAAATAAAATTTTCGGCTCCTGCAAGAGATGTAGTTAATTCAATTACTTATAATAGAAGCATACAATTCTATTACACATTTGTCAATACAACCTACCCAAATATTATGATCGTAATTACAATTATTGGACAAGCTAATAATGTTGGTAATGCATTAACAGATGGATTTATTCTATTGAGATCATTAACGAATCAAATTCCATTAAGAAATGAAACAAAAATAGTAAGTAATTTAAGCAATGTAAATTTGGGAAAATTATTGCCATCAAATAAGTCTTTTTTTAGCACACTTATTGCCACAAATAGTATTCAATATATTTCAATGACAAGAATTATAGATATTCCACAAGTTTTCTTAGATAATTTAATTTCCAGAATTTATGGTGATATAAATGCTTATGAAACAAGAGTAAATGAATATACAAGACAGATACCCTCTAATCCACCAGGAACAATTATATTTTACACTGAAAATATTAAACCAATAAATTCTGATCAATCTATAGTTTGTAATGCTAATTGTGATCAAGTTGTAGGTGATTCATCATTACTTATACCAGAATTTGGAACAACTACAACACAAACTCGTGGTGGAGGTACTACTTCTAGAAGAATCACTCTAAGAACACCAACAAGACCAGTTCCACAAGAAGAATGTGAAGAAGAATATGTATTCCCTGGTAGAAGAACAGGTGTTCGTATCAATACTGACGGAACAAGGACCTCAGCCGATACATCAAATGATAAAGATTTAACAATTGGTGAAACGACCAGAGCTGTAGGCGACGGGGCATTTATTGGTCTATCTATTGTTTTTATTATTGGTTTAAGCATTGGAATATTTTTTCTTTTGACAAGAGCAGCAAACTTATCTTTTTGGGGATTATTCTCAAGAGAATTATGGTTAAATCCAAAAAATATACCATGGATAATTGTAGCATTTATTGGATTTTTAGCAATTACTTCATTCTTAATTGCAGCAATGTGTAAATTAAATGAAGAAAGTAATAAAGATAATTCAAAACAAAATAAAAAAATAAACAGTTGGGAATTAGTAATTATTGGATTTTGTATTTGGTTTGTATGTGCTCTTATTTTATTTCTAAAATACATATTATTCGAAAAATTATTAGACAAATATAGAAACTATAATAATGGTATAGATAGCAGTAATTCAGAAAATATTGAAAAATTTGATAATCTTAGAAGTAGAATTATAAGTGATTATACTTCAAATCCAAAAAATTTTGCAACACCTGAGTCTTCTAGTAGAAAAAATATTTTAGAAGCAGCCAAAATATATAATAATTTAACTCCAGATCAAAAATCATTAGTTAATAAAAGTAATCCACAATTATCGAATTTAATTGGACCAAATAGTAAAATTATTCAAGGATTACTCTCTAATAATTCTTATACAACACAAGATAAAAAACAATTAGATAATTTTGTAACATATCTTCAGAAAAATCCTGTATTAATTACTCCTAAAATATTATCTATTGCAAAAGGTATAGAACCAATTTATCCAAAAGAAAAAAGTCTTCAGGGATTAAAGGTTGGGCAGCCAGTTCCTAAAATATTACAAGAATTAATTAGTAGTAAAATACAATGAATATTTTATAAATTTTAATTTCAAATTAAAATTTAAAATAATTTATAATTTTATAGAGGATATCCGATAGTTGATTGTAATCCAACAATATCTCCATCTAATCCTTGGGCTGATACCTGATTTGACCAAGTCTTAACATTTCCACACATTCCATTTAATTCCCTACGATTATCTCGTCTTCCACCAGAACCACTACCACCACAACCAGTTAAACATGATGTGTCATCGTTAAATCCCTGTGGCTCCGTAGTAGAACCTTGATTGTGGTAACTCTCTATTGTATCACCCATCATGGAAATCATTGGGTCAGTCATTTGATCGCCCATTTGATCGCCCATTTGATCGCCCATTTGTTGATCGTTAGAATTGCCAGTCATAGATTCAAAAACATTCATATCTGGTTGCATATTTTCTCTTTGAGCGGAATTGTTTTGAATATTATTAATCTCGAGAGATAACTGTTTTCTCTGACACATCTGAATAATAGACACCAACAATATAGCTAACATTAACCCTATTGCTGGGCAATATAATGCAACAAATGCAATAACAATTAAAAAGATGACTTTTACTATAATATTATTAAAGAAACAGAGAAATTTTACTGGTAAAAAATTCAGCACAACTGCAGTTAAAATAATTAATATTACAATAATTGATCCTTCAATAAAATGACCTTGAACTGATTTTTCACCAAAATCATATATTTTTTTTACCGTATTAGTAGATGCTCTTAATACCCTACGTGATGCATTCATATTATATTTTTAATGGATATTTTTATTTACAATAAGTTAAAAAAATGATTTTTAATTTCCCCATAACCTAAACCAAAATAAAATGAAATCTTATATTGGAAAAAGAGGATACGTCTTAATTAAAAAAAATTGGGATTCTAATGTTCTTAATCAAATTAAAAAAGAATTACTTGTTCAACCATTCCAGTGTGGTGATTATGGAGAGCCAGATGAGCCATTTCCTGTCTTTTCCGAAAATTCCCAAAAAATGTATATTCCTAAATATTACGGATTAGAGAAATTTGGGCAACCAGATGAAATAAGGCTGGATCCCGGTCAAGATATTGATCTAACTTTCAATGGCAGCCTTAGGGAACATCAACAAGAGCCTATCACTAAATGTATGGAAGCATTTGAGACCCATTCAAATGGTCGAGGAGGTGGAATTTTGTCTCTTCCTTGTGGAGAAGGGAAAACAGCTTGTGCTTGCTATCTTATTAGTCAATTAAAGAAAAAAACATTTGTGCTAGTTCATAAGGAATTCCTTTTGAATCAGTGGATCGAAAGAATCTCCGATTTCTTGCCAAATTCCAAAATTGGGAAGATACAAGGTGATGTAGTCGATATTCAAAATAAAGACATCGTCATTGGAATGATTCAGAGTATTTCTATGAAGCAGTATCCTCTTGACCTATTTGACTCGTTTGGATTTGTTATATTAGATGAATCCCACCGTTGTCCGAGTCGGGTCTTCTCTAAAGCCCTGGCAAAAATCAATTGCACATATATGCTCGGACTTAGTGCTACACCAAATCGTAAAGATGGACTCACAAAAGTTCTCAAATGGTTTGTTGGTAATATTATTTTTCAGAGAGTCGGCAAAAGCGCACTTAATAGTGAGCTCATCCGTTATATTTATTGCTGCAAAGATGAAGTCTATAGTAAAGAATTAACAGGATACTATGGAAAGCTTAATTCTGCTGGAATGATTAATAATATCGCATCTTTTATGCCAAGAACAAATTTTATTGTTGAAAAAATAGTGGAGTGTATCCGAAATATGAATCGCCAGGTTCTTATTTTGTCTGACCGCAAAGAACAACTACGTGATATTGAACGCACAATGGCAGAAAAAGGAATCGAAATTGGGTATTACATTGGCGGAATGAAACAGTCCGCTCTAGAACTTTCCACAAAAAAATTGGCAATTCTCGCAACTTATCAAATGGCGGCAGAGGGGCTCGATATTTCGACAATTGACACGATTGTTCTAGCAACTCCTAAGACTGATATTGAGCAAGCAGTTGGTAGGATTCGCCCCAAACCAGGTGATAGTGAGCGTAATTCTCCACTTGTTATTGATATTGTGGATGAATTCTCTATTTTCGAAAACCAGGCGTTTAAAAGGCTGGCATTCTACAAAAAAAAGAATTATGAAATAACAACTACGAAAGTAGCAAAAGATGGTACGGTATTATCATCTTATACGTATTCGTCTTCTGCCGATAAAACAGAAGAGCCACCAGCACCACAGAGAAGAGTTTTTGGGTTTTCCAAATTTAAAAAATAATATATTATATAATATGTCTATTAAGGAAATAATAGGTGATATATCAATTTTATATATAAATTTGGCAAGATCAAATGATAGAAAAGATAAACTTGAAAAAACACTGAATGAAAATGACTTAAAATTTACACGAATTGAAGCAATTGATGGTAATGAAATAGATGTAGAATCAATAAAATCTAAATATAATGTAAATCCAAAAATGAATAAATATGAAATAGCATGTGCTTTGTCACATTATAAGGCAATTGAAGAGGTAAAATCAAAAAAATACGAAGTTGCACTTATTTTAGAAGATGATTGCAATTTCGAATATATAAAATACAAAACTCTGCCTCTTTCTGAATTAATAAAAATTAAAGATGATTGGGAAACAATTCAAATAGCAGGCACATACTCCAAAAAAAGATTTTCTGAAATTATAAACTTTCAAGAAGAATTGCTAGAAAGTAATGATTCAGGAGCTATTGCTTATTTAATTAATCAAAAAGGAGTCGATAAAATTTTAGAGCATTTTTATGAAACAAAAGTATTAAATGTTTCAGAACACAATATGTTTTTAATAACAAAGAACTATATGACAAAACCTTACTTAACTTATTATAATTACCGAAAAATTAAAAGTACAATTCGACAAAATATTAAAAGTGCTAATATGACTCAAATATTGAGTAAAATATGGTGGGATGATTATTATTCCAAAAATAAATCTTCAAATTTTATAAAACAAGCTGAGAGCAAATAGGCTGAGTAATTTTTTCATTAAACTGTTCAATACTATACATTTCATCATCATCATCTGACTTTAAGTCATTTAATTTTTTAATAAAAATATTAATTCCATTAGAATCTAACGAATTTGCTTCAATCCACATTAAAATCAAATCATGGAAAATCTTTCGAAAATTTGGATAATCACTCTCCAAATTGCTAAAATCACTCATAATTTTTTTTACTATAAAGCCTTCAAATTCTTCACCAAATTTACCATAGTCATTCCATAATTTATTCAAAAGATCAATAAGATATTCACGTTTTGTATCATTCACATCTAATATTTCCTGAATTATAGCATTATAAAACGTAGAATAGTTTGAGACTTTCGCAAACATTTTTTTCACATTTTCATAGTCTTGATTGACCGGATATTCCGAAATAATGCAATTCATATTTCTATCCACTTCTTTGGTATTTTTAGGGGACTCTTTCTCCTCTGTATTCTCATTAGAACTCAAAGACGCCAATAAATCAAACGAATTGGAAGTCTTTACTTCGATTTTGAAATACTCCTGCAATTTAAATTTTGTTTTTGCAGTCAATCTCAATTGGGGAAGTAGAGCTATAATTTTATTTTCGTAAAAATAAATGTTTGATTTATCTAATTTGTGTGTGGTACTTTTATTAATAATATCAAATAAAAAAATAAATTGCTCAATTTCTCTAGTCAAAAGTAATTGGAGCAAAATATGATGAATAACTTTTTCATTGAAAATTCCATTCTCAAAAGTTGAAAATAAAAATTTAAGGAAATTATTATAGCGATTCTTGGAATAAATATTCATTTCGAAATTATCCTCTGAATTATCTATTTCTTGCTGATAAGCTAACCTATTTTTAAAATTATCCTCCAAAAAAGTGAAAAATGAGAGCCTGTAATTATGGCTCTCCATCGCATCCTCAATGGCTTCTTCCGTGGAATCAAATGGACCAAAATATTCCTCATCATCTTTTTGAACCATGCGATTCAATGAATAGTAATATTGACCATCTTTATTATTGACAACATTGAACATCTTTTTCTGCCATTTCTTATTAATAATCAGCTCTTTAACTAATTTTGCGTATAAACCAATAAAATATGTATCCGTATGTATTTTATTAAATATTTCTTGGTTTAATATTTCATAAGATTCATAATACATGAGCCCCTCTAATTGATCAATAAATTCCTTGACAATAATTGTAAATTTCTTTTCATTCAATTTGTTCAAATTTGTAATAATAATTCGGCGGATTCTCTCAATATTATTTTCTGGGATTTGTTTAACATAAGAATGTGTCAGAAATTTTTCCAAGTCCTTTCTCTTAAACCGACTCTTTCTTCTCCAAGTATTCGGTTTTGTATGCTTGCCCATAAATCTCCCATTCTTTCTAAAATTATTCACATCCGGAAATTTAATCTCTAGATTATCATAAAATTCCTTGAAATTATTTAGAAGTTCAACAGTATTATCATTTCCTTCTAATTTAGATGCAATAAATGCAATCCTCTCAAGTGGATAATAATGTTCGATCTCTGGGATATTTTCAGCCATTATTTATTATAAATATTAAAAATTCTTTAAATAATCCCCAATTTAGGCGAATGATTCTCCCATTTTTTGCAAATTATTTTCTGTAATTTGGCGGAGAATTCTTCACTACTGTCTCTTGGAAGAAGAGAGGGTAAATTATCAATTGCAATAATATCGACTTTTTCATTTATTTTGCAAACAGGGATCTCAAATGTTGTCCCATAATAGTTTAGGCGGATAGGATTATTTTTTGCATTTATATCGCAACTGACATCTACAATGACCTGCAATTTATCAAATTTGGGTAGTGTTTCCTGGGATATGAAAATATTATGGTCTTCTGGGGATAATTTGATACAATTGATAATAATATTATGTTGGTTTAGAGGTTCCTTATCACTCGCTCTTGAATATCCATGAAAATTTGATATACCAATGCGTTCCAATAGAAATCTTGATCCATTCCCACTGCGTCCATTTACTCCAATTATTCCAACATTAATTTTTCGGAAGAAATGTTTGAAATATTCAACCTCTTCAAAAAGAATAGAGGCATCTTCGCATGGTTTGAGATTACCAATATCTTTATTAATAGACTTATAATAATATTGAAGTAGCCCAAGTGCGGTTCCAATAAAGCCCGCCCAAAATCCAAATGCTATTATGCGCTTTTGATTTTTATTCAGGAAATATTCATAATCATAAATAATAGATTCACTGGATTCCAATTTTGAAATTATTTCCTCACTTCCAATCTGATTTTTAAATATGTGCGTAAAATAAAGATGACACCATGGAAGTAATTCGGGATTAGAATAGTCCAATTCTTTGAGTCCAATGACAAGTGTATTCAATTTTGGTAAAATTAACTTAGTAAAATTTTCAATTAGAATACAACCATTCTTCTCATATTCTTCATCTGGAATACATCTTTCTGTAGATTTTTCTACATAAATTGTAAGTCCAGTATCGATACATTTTTTACAATCACTTGGAACAAGGGGTGTTCTAAATTCGTTCATTTTAAATTCTCGACGAATAATAATATTTTGTATTTTCATATTATATTATATGAAAAATAGTTCAGATAAACACACCAAATATAAAGAATCCTATGGGAAAAATGAAATATATTGGGGTATTGGGATTGAAAATGAGTTATATTTGGAATTTGAGAAAAAAGTGCCTGTAGATAAAAAGAAGTTTTTGAATAATCACAAACGCGAAAGATATAGTGTTGATTATTATAAAAACTACGTCGAAGAATACGTTAATTGTGGCTTTTTATATGAATCATTTATAAATTCGATTGAACTTCCGGTTCTATTAAACAGTCATTCTCTTGCAAAGACGGACCAGTTTAATCAACCAAAGGTGCTTTATACAAAACTATCTGAGCCTAACCCTAAATTTTGTGGGAAAACACTATGGGAATTGGCGATGAAAAACGCGTATTTGGCGGATAATTTCCAGAAGAATTTTACATTTGATGGGGATACAATTGAGATAATAACTCAGAATTTTTATAATACAGATATTCACCCAGTAATTGAGGAATACAAACAAATTAAAAAGGACTTTATTGAAAATTTGCAAAGTGTTTTTTTGCAAAATAATGTTTTCCCTGAATACGGTAAAATTGGATTTATAAAGGCGAATCATCCATTTGTCATTTATCTAACTAATTTTCATAACATAGGTATATTCAATAATGGAACACTTCATTTTAATATTACATTACCCACCAAATTGGGAGAAGATGGGAAAATAGCTGATAGGGCAGAGTTCATAAAAATCCACAAAAATTATATCAAACTTATCCAATTCATGGAGCCATTTTTTCTTGCAAAATATGGAAGTCCTGACAAATTTTCCACAATACCGTGTGAATATTCAAAATTATTTTCAGCTTGCTCACAAAGGTGTGCTGTATCACGTTATATTGGAATAGGTACTTATGACACAGATAGCATGAAGACGGGAAAATTACTCCAAGATGATTCCAGCTTATTCGATGTGGTAACAAAAAATTATGGCTGGTATAATCAATATTATCGAGATTGTGCATATACTAAGGGGGAAAAAATGGGATATGACATAAATTTTAATAAACATTACAATCACGGTGTAGAGATCAGATTTTTTGACCATATTGCTGATGATGATAAGATTAGTGATGTCTTAGAGGATCTAATTTATTTGGGTGATTGGGCACTTGAGAATAATATTGTAGAAAATCCCATAAAAAGTGCAATGTGGAATGGATTGGTGGTAAAATGTATGCATCAAGGCAAGAATACGCAGCTTAGTTTTGAAGAATTGGAACTTTATAATGCAATATTTAGAACTAAATTTTGGAATCAAGATATTTGCGAATTATACGATGAAATTATTAGTACTTCTTGTTTAACAAATAGCAAATTATTTTCAAAATATGCAATAAAATCATTGGAGACGAAGCCAGATATAGTGCGGCGCCTTAGAATAAAAGGTGGTGGATGCTGCGTAATTTCGTAAAAAAGTGATTTAAAAAGGATTAGATAATAGTAAGAAACATAAGTTAAAATGAAACCTGTAAAATTAGGGAATGAAAAAGCACTGCAAATTACAAATGCGCTGCATATACAAGAATTAACCAATCGGATTAGTCAATATGGAATCGATATTGAATATAAGAGATACCATTTTTTGGACAAAAACCGTGCAAATGAATTAAAACAAAAGGAACACTCTTTTGTTTTGAATACTTATGGGGCAAAATATTTGCTATTTCTGACATATGTGAATTTTAAGCCATATGCTCTCTATATTAACCGCAAAAATTCCACATTTTTTCTTGTGAAAACGCGTTTTGATGTAAGTTTATATCAAGACACAATGTTCGAAGGAGAAACGATTAAAATAAATGAAAAATGGTATTTCTATGTTGGCGATTGTTTGGTGTATAAAAAGGCGAATATAGTGGTTCAATCTTACAGCAAACGTTATGAAATTTTGGGAAATATTTTGGCAAATGAATATGTGTCAGATTCCTTTATGGAACCCTTCGAGTTGATTCGGAAATATAAATATGAATATGAGGATATTATAGGTGTGAAAAATAAGCTTATTGACGCACTTCCATTTCGTGTGAATGGATATGTATTTAAATGCTTGGAAACGGCTTCCTACGATATATTATATATATTTCCGGAGTGCCGCAATAAACAGCAGGAAGATGTAAATTCTCCTCCTCATACAGTTTGCGATGATGCAAAAACAGTCCAATCTAGGCGACAGAATATTCAAACGCCTTCACAACAGGTCGTATCAGTACAGCTAAAAAGCAAAGATGAAGCTAAATTTTTAATGAAGAAAACTGAATTCCCAGATGTTTATGAAATTTATATGTTTGATAGTTCCAATTCAAAGAAGGCGAAAGTTGGATATACTGGAATTCCAAATATTGAATGCAGTGTAATGGTGAAAAATTGGTTTTTAGAAAAAGATGAAATTTACGCGAAATGTAAAAAGAATCCTGTGAATGAAAAATGGATTCCAGTACAACTTTTATAGTTTTATGATATTTTATAATGTTATTGATGGTTAAGCTTAGAAAAATTTTGAAGCTGCCATACTGGCTACTCCAGCAGCAAATAATAGGTGTGGTGCATATGGAAGGTAATAATCACCAAACCAGCACACGTCGTTCTTTTTAAGATACTTTTCTGGATAGCCATTTTTTAATACTCTAGCAAAGTAACTACAAAGCGCACAAAATGGGTGTCCCTCTAGCACATCCCTTTTATTATTGGAATTATCGCAGGTATGTTGCCATATTTCATTGATAATGGATAAATCATTTCCCGTTTTAACAAAAGCTACAAGTCTTTCCTTTGCCTGATCTATACTCGTGAGAGCAAGAAGGAATTCTTGCAAGTGACAGGGAGATAGTCGGTTGTTTGCAACATTCTTAATAAACCTATCTACAGATATTTGGTCGAATTCTGGAATACTGTGTAAATGCTGCATTTCTAAATTGATTCTAAAAATGTGTTTTTTTTTTAGAATCAATTTTTTTATACTTTT
>Ga0214921_10010222_pt1 | contig 11651 bp, 14 predicted proteins | sample LL1505_MetaG_FD_177992 | JGI IMG/M metagenome (GOLD analysis project Ga0214921, IMG submission 177992) | Freshwater microbial communities from Lake Lanier, Atlanta, Georgia, United States - LL-1505 | ecosystem: Environmental > Aquatic > Freshwater > Lake | place: USA: Georgia | collected...
ATTTGGTTCATCTATCATAGGAGCATTTTGTACCTCAGGATTAATATGTCCAGGTATAAACGCAGGTGGACACAAATTAACTTTTAATCCTACTAATGGAATGATATCAGTAAGTGATGCGAGTGGACCTTATATAGTTATAGGATCAAATCTTACGAATGGACCTTATACATTTAATATGAGGGCAAATGGTACTTTAGTTGTGTCGGATAAAGACAACAAAAATGTTTTAGATACAGCCGAAAGTTGGACACCGACTGGAACAGCTCCATTTAAATTAAGTATCGATTCAACTAAAAAAACACTTATTATAAAAGATGTTAATAATAATATAGTATGGGATTATAGATACGATTTTCTAACGCCTAGTAGTAACCCGTTCCTACTTGTCGAAAACTCATGGTTAGCTTACAAAGACAGTACAGACAGTAAGAGATGGGCGTTCCAAGAAAATGATGCACTTTCAGCTATCAATTTTTATAAAAGCGGTTATACTGGATCACTTACAGCAACCCAATATACAACTGTTTTAAATTATGAAAATCTCCTTAACACATTGATCACTCAAAGGCATGCTACTTTATCTCAACAACAATGTCCATCGGGTGGTGGTTATACTGATAAAAATTATTGTAACACCACGTATGGACCTAATAGCAGTGGTATTATGAAAAACGACGCGGGATGTAAAGCCGATCCTAAATGTAAACGAGTGGTAGATGTAATTATGGGAACTGACTTGTGTCTGTCATGTTCTGATCCTATGTTGACGGCTGAGATATACAAAATTTTATAATAAAATACTTGTACTATTTAAACAATGAACCAACTATTATTATTTTTATTATTGGTATTTGTATTTATGTACTTTAACAATAACAAAAAACGCAGTAGTAATTATGTTTTACCGACGTATAGATACACCGACGCCGAAGAAGAAGTAGCTTTGACCAAATCGTATACTTCAGGGCGTATATCGGAAATATTCAGCTATTGTTCACCTGAATCGTGGCAAGATTGTGAATACGAAAAAACAGCGGCTTTGAATGTAGGTGGAATACCAAATATTCCTCATGTATAGTATACACACAGATGAGTTGCAAATGTTATGCCAATAAAGGAGAATCTTCTATGAGTTTTTCATATAAGCCAACATGTGGTAAAGTAGATGAAGGATTTTTATACGGCTGTTCATCGGAGTCGTGTCGAAATGGTAGAGGATGTTCAAAGTCTGAACCACCTGATGATTTCATTGGAGCTATATCTTCATATTCATCTATACTTAAATCCAATTCTGGATCCGATACGTCTATAATATGGTTATTGGTTGTTATAATGATAATAGTAATAGTAGGAACAATTATTTCATTTTCACAGGCTTAAAGAAGTATAGCAATATGAAACCATAATCAAATGGCTGATCTTAATATTACTCTCGAGCAATTCAAAACCGAACTTTCCGATATCAAGAGCGAACTCAAGAGCCTTCTCAAGCTCGTTCGAAAGATGCGAACCAAGCAGGAGGACCCTACAGGTGAGAAGGCCAAGTCGCGCGCAGCAAACAACGGATTTAACAGACCTATCGAGGTCAGCGAGGAGCTCAAGACTTTTTTGAATTTAGCCGAAGGTGAGGTGGTTTCCAGGAGCGAAGTAACCAGACGTATTAACCGATATATTACCGAGAACAACCTCAAGCATCCCGATAACGGACGTGTCATCATTTTAGATGAAAAGCTTCAAGCTCTTCTCAAGCCCGGAGATGGTATCCAAGTCACTTTTTTGAACGTCCAGAAGTACATCAGTCCTCATTATACCAAGGCATCTAGCACCGAAGAACCAATTGCCGCAACCAAGACCATCGAACCAGTTGTACCTTCTACTCCTAAAAAAGCAGCTACGGCGACCGGAGTGAAACGTCCAGCCGTGAAGAAAGCTTAAAAATAATACGTGCTAACCAGTAAAACACCACCATGGAACTCGAACCACCTCCCGAACTATCTAAAATCAAAATAGATACATTGGTAGGTACGAGAGTGAAAAATATTGAACTCTATAGAAAAGCGTTCACGCATAAATCCGCCCTTAAAAAGTACACCCTAACCGAATCGTTCGAAACTCTTGAGTTCATCGGCGACTCCGTTCTGGGATTTATAATCACCAAAATGTTGTTTGATAAGTACGAGAACCTCCAGGAAGGTTTCTTGACCAAAGCACGAACCAAACTTGTGCGTGGTAATACACTGGCCCATATTTCTAAAAAGCTGGGTCTTGATGAATGGGTCCTCATGGATGACAAGGGGATGAAAAACGGTTGGAACACCAACGAAAAGATCTTGGAGGATGTGTTTGAGGCACTGGTAGGCGCTATTTACCTCGACCTTGGTTTAGTGCACACCCGGGAATTCATTATGAAAATATTCAATGATCCATCGTTCATCGATATGTCCTGTTTGATGATCGACGATAATTTCAAGGATCAACTGATGCGTCATTGTCAAATCACGTACAACTGTTTGCCGGTGTACGAGTACGTGAACACGAACAACGCATTTTACGTCAGTGTGATCATCCAAGGGTTTTTTGTGGGTGGAGGGAACGGCACGACCAAGAAGATGGCCGAGCAGGAAGCGGCCAAAAACGCACTCCATATACTTAAAACCATCGGACTTCCTATAAGCAATGCTCGACAAGGTTCGTAGACTGATCGAAAAAGATTATGCCGCTCAAAGGTCCGAGGAATGGCTCAGGTTGCGTGGCAATATGCTCACGGCCAGTGATGCCGCCACGGCGATCGGGGTCAATCCCTACGAGAAACCCAAAGACCTGATCTTGAAAAAGTGTGGGTACAACGAGTTCAAAGGCAACGAGGCCACCATGCACGGCAACAAGTACGAGGACGAGGCTCGTGACATTTACTGTATACGGTACAATGAGGTATCGCACGAAATCGGTCTTTATCAGCACCCCAAGTACCCTTGGCTCGGTGGAAGTCCCGACGGGATTACGGAAAGCGGCAAACTTATCGAGATCAAGTGTCCCTTGCGACGCGAAATCACCCCGGAAGTGCCTGTGTACTATATGCCCCAATTGCAGCTCCTTATGGAAATCCTAGACCTTGATGAGGCGGTGTTTATCCAGTACAAGCCGGCCGAGCACAACTGGCCCAAACCCACCGAGTTTGTGGTGACCAATGTCCCCCGCGACCGCGAATGGTTCGCGACCAACTTGCCCATCATGGAAGATCTGTGGAACAAGGTGGTCAAGTACCGCGCGAACGGCGGTGTGGAAGAACTCTTGCCTAAGAAACGTGAAAAAAAAGAGAAGGAAGTCGAAAAGGTCAAGTGCGAGATACAGTGTGATAAAGACGAGGAGTACTATATAGATGAGTAAAACAAAATGAAAAGCTTACGACATTTCGCGCCCAGGTATACTGATCGAGTGAACGAACTATGCAAGAACTGTACCGGGGCCTATATAGGCCTCGATACTTCAACTATAAAAAACCGGAAAATGTACGTGGACGCTCTCCACGAAATTGAAAAAGTCTGTATGAAGAATGAAGGTTTCAATTTCATGATGAGTAATTTGCCATCGGTCGAACAAGGCGAACCCGTGGATTTCCCTCGGGTCCATACGACCATCGAACCACTGGGTGACGTGGAGAAAGGAATTCTCATACGAGGCACGGCCTACGTGAAGTTTGTGGATCCCCAGGTGGCCGAGGAAGCTCACAAGTTGCTCAATGGTATGCAGATAAGCGATAATATCATCCAGACTGCATGCTGTACATAAAAATTTGGTTATACAATAAAATAATAATGGGAAAATGCGAGCATGGTAAGCAAAAATCTCGGTGTAGAGAATGTGGAGGTTCGCAGATTTGTAAACATGGTAAGCAAAAAGCATATTGTAAAGAATGCGGAGGTTCTCAAATTTGTGAACATGGTAAGCAAAAATTGAAATGTAGAGAATGTGGAGGCTCCGCATTTTGTAAACATGATATACGAAAATCACATTGTAGAGAATGTGGAGGCTCTGCATTTTGTAAACATGACAAGCTAAAATCACGATGTAAAGAATGTGGAGGCTCCGCATTTTGTGAACATAACAAGTTCAAATCACAGTGTAGAGAATGTGGAGGCTCCGCATTTTGTGAACATAACAAGTTCAAATCGCAGTGTAAAGAATGCGGAGGTTCTCAGATTTGTGAACACAATAAGAGAAAATCAGAATGTAAAGAATGTGGAGGTTCGCGGATTTGTAAACACAATAAGAGAAAATCAGAATGTAAAGAATGCAGAGGTTCTCAGATTTGTAAACATGACAAGTATAAATCACATTGTAAAGAATGCGGTGGATCAGCCCTTTGCAAATCAGCTCATTGTCCTACAGTGGGTATACCAAAGTACAACGGGTTCTGTATGCCGTGCTGCTTATCGGTCCACCCCGAAATCGAAGTATCACGCAATTACAAGACCAAAGAAAACGATGTGGTTGCACGTATCAAACAATCGTTTCCATCGTTCACCTGGGTCGCGGATAAAAAAGTAACAGACGGGTGTTCGCGCCGCCGACCCGACCTTCTGGTGGATATGGGTTCACATGTGGTTATTGTCGAAGTCGATGAAAATAAACACACTGATTACGATACCACGTGCGAACACAAACGACTTATGGAGCTGTCTCAAGACGTACACCATCGACCGATTATATTCATTCGGTTCAACCCTGATGCGTATACCGATCAGGACGGTAAAACCGTGAAATCATGTTGGAAAATGAACAAGTTGGGCGTCATGCAAGTTCCGAAGTCTCAACAAAAAGAATGGGACAAACGCATAGATACTCTGAAAAAGCAAATACAGTTTTGTATCGATACCCCTTCCGAAAAAACCATCGATATAATTGAACTGTTTTACTGATTAACCAAACGTGTTTTCATCCGTGTACGTAATATACAGGAACTTATCGGACTCCATGTGCTCTTTATACAGATCTGCTAATAAACTAGACGATTTCGGTAACGTGTTCTTACCGACAAAAACAAAAATACCTTTGTTCTTGTCGAGTTTCAAACGACGTCGAATAAGAACCATGAATTGGGACATAACCATCTCACCTGGGACAATGTACTTGTGCTTGTCTATATCGGGTAAAGTACACCCTGGACGTGCCTGGATAATAATCGGAACCATCGTCGGGAACTTCTCCAGGACTTTATCAGCCTCTTCTAAGCGTTTGCGTAGAGGATGAGCCGACTTAAAATCGTACATTACTATAGTGGTACTATTAACACAGATGAAATATTTAAGACTGGTACGCAAGATTATCCGAATTAATTATCGGACACCTCGACAAGTTATGCGACGAGCAGGTATACACGTGTTGCCTCTGATAGCGGTCACGCCTTTGGACTATGAGCATCTCGACAAGATGGCTAGAGAAACGGTCGAAAGTGATCTCATTTCACTTCTTACCCAATTTGCTGTGGTGGCCTACAAATTAAAATGAAAAGGTCTTGACCTAAAAATTTTGTTCAAATTTTTTTTAAAAAAAATAATACGTATTTTTAAATGAATAAAATAGTAATAATAGTAATAGTACTAATAGTATTATTAGTAACATTATTATATATCAACACAAGTGAAAAATATAATAGTATTGTTTTAGTTGAAAATATTCCTAAAAAAATAATACAAACGTACCATACTCCTAGTAAAGTTCCAGAACATATTAACGAACTGAGAAATAAATACGCAAGTGAGTATTCTTATTCATTATATGATGATAATCAAGGACTTGAATTTTTAAAAAAACATTACAGTGAAGAAGTAATAAAAAAATATAACGAATTATCTGGAGCTCATAAAGCTGATTTACTAAGGTATTGTATTATTTATATAGAAGGAGGTGTTTACATGGACATAAAAACAATGCTTACCAGACCTTTACACGAAATAATAGACCATTCGGTAACAAATAACATACGACATAAATTAATCACTGTAAAATCTGCCAATGCTGGTACTATATACCAAGGGTTTTTCGCGACTACAAAAAACAATCCTTTTTTATTAAAAGTTATACAAAAAGTACTTGATACATCTTTAGAAGAATCGAATAATTATTATCAGTTATTTACAACACAATTTTATGATACAGTTGAAGAATTCAAAGATCAACAAGATACTATTTTATTTACTGAACAGTGTAATAATAGTAGTACTAATACACTTGACAGATACGGTCTTCACTGTGTAGTAAAAAATGACAACGGAGACAAAATGTTTGATGTAAGAGATCCTACATACCCATGGTAGATATAAATGAACGTGATCGTAAAAGTTTATTAGGACTAGTCAATATGAACCTTGTCATTTTTCTTTTATTGTTATTATTTATAAACGGATTTTGATTCAATCCCTTCAATGCTTCATTTTGTAAACGTGTAGTGGGACTAATACTTTTAGTAAGAGTATATTTCATACGATCATTTTTTATGTAAACAATTCCTTCGTGCTTTTCAAAAAACGGCCCCTTCACTTCTGGTTTATTAATTAAATTAGCTAGAACCAAGTACTGACACACACCTGACCTATCACCCGTAGAATAATACGTATTATGAGCTAAAGCCCATACTTGTGGACCTATATCACCCAAGTGTTTTTCAAGTAATTTTTGATATGTACCTATACTTATATTTTGGTATGCTTCTTTTACAGATTTCACAGAAGATGGTATGTTGTTGATTTTAATATTATAAAGTCCTTTTGTAAATAATCCTCGTAAACTCTTAATTTGTTCGTTCAAATCTTTTTTTGATATTTCTTTTTCAAAACTTTTTAGTTTTGACATGTCATGTGTATCATATACAGCTTTCATAATAGTTAAATTTTCGTACTTTATGACAAACTCAAACTTATCGAAACAGGGTGCAACAGGACGAGGATTTCTATACATAACAGGTTTTGATTGACCAGGTGGTAATTTTATTGTACCTATTCTGATTTCTTGTTCTACAAGAAAATGTTTAAAAGCTGCATGAGCATTGTGTTTTAAATGATTATTATTTTCAATCCAATCATTTATGAAATTTTCAGCTTCAATTTTATACACTTGTTTGTTTGGACTACCAATCTCGATGATATAATCATGCACAGAAGAATTAAAATTTTCTCTGTATCCATCAGATCTTCCAATATTATTACGTATGTAAGATGTCAAATCTTTCCAAAAATGACATTCGGGGTTTGTGAAAATACCAGCATCAGCTAAAGAAGGTATAGGCAACACTATTTGGTACCTACTTGATAAAATTCTGCCTTCATTTGTATTAGACTGGTCAAAAACTATATGATTGTTTATATTCGGCGAAGAACGGGTCGGAACTTGAAATTCTTTGAGATTGTATTTTTCAAGTATGAATTTATAATATTGATCTTCGAACTTTGATTTTAATTCTTGTTGTAGGTAATCCGGAATAATTTTGATATAGGTGGTTTTTATACCAGTAATAATTTTTGGAATAATATTTTTTTGTACAGGGTTTAAATTTTGTATGGAAGGTAAAACTAAATTGGTCAAAAAATTTCCAAATGAATTCAAATTTGGGACACTAGGTATATGTTTTGTATCATGTCTCATGTCAATGTATTGTGAAAAAAAGAAAATTGTCAAATCATTTATAGTTTTTATATTTATTTCTACTGATGTTTGACGAGGAAAACTTATATTGTCATTTAAATATGAACTTACAAGACTGTGTATTTCCGAAACTTTTTTTTTCGAAATAAGCGGTCCCTTGTGAGTAATTTTTTTTAAGTACGATAAAGCGCATACTTCCGAAACATATTCACTTTTTTTATTGATGTTGTTACGTTCCGAGTTTACTTGAAGTTTCGTTGTACCAATTTTATTATCCACTGTTAATTTTTTAAATTTATTCAAATTTTGATTTTTTACAACTGATAATCCTACTCTTTTCGTTGATGTATTCTTGTACCGTGTTGACGGTGTAAGTAGTCTTCCAAAACTAGATCTAGATGTTATTCCAAAATATGCGTTCGAATTTGGCTCAAGTGAACTCATCCCTATTAGTAATAGACATATATAAAAAAACCAAACGCTTTTAAGTTAAGAAATGCCTATTGCTCTTGATATCGAAACAACCGGGCTGCCTTCCGTACGCCGAGCCAAGTTTGATAATACACGCGCGTACGATACCTGTCGGGTATTATCACTGGCCTGTGTCGAGTACACACCGGAAGGGGTCGAGTTTGGACATACCCATAATATCGTATACCCTGACACGTTCGAGGTTGCCGCGACGGAAATACACGGTATTACTTCTGAGATGGCTCAAGTAGATGGCCGACAGTTCAAGGACATCTACAACGAACTCTTGACCATCTTGGCAACCAACGGTCCCGATGTCATCGGACACAACATCAGTTTCGATATCACCACACTCAAGGCCGAGGCTTACCGACGCGGTCTTGACTGGCAAGCTCTTGACAATATCAACCAGGTGTGCACGTTCCAGTTATCCAAGACGATCTATATGCGCCCTATGAAACTCGGGCAGATGTACGAAACGATATTCAACGCACAGATTGTCAATGCTCACAATGCTTTGGCGGACGCCCGGGCTTCTGGGGAAATATATTTCCAGTGCATGAAATCCAAACACGTCAAACCTGTACAACCAAAAAAAGTCATTGTTCGAGCCAGTGATCTAGCTGCATGTATCGACATGAACAGGTTCAGACCTTCGTACGAGGTCCTGTGTGATATGTGGAAAAAGTACAGTCCAGATACGTTTGACGGTCAGACCAAACAAGAGGTGGCCAAAGAACTCAGTGCCAACTTTGTACCATCTCAACCCCAGAGTGTCGGTGACGTCGAACGTATCACCACCGAAATGAATACACGTATTGATACCGACACTTCTTTGACCCCGGAACAGAAAGTCACGGTCAAAGAGTACGTGCGTAAAACTATCTGTACATCACACGGTATACAATCAGAAGATCGGACGGTTGAGAAACTAGGAACAGTGCTCAAAGACGATACGTACTATACTATGCCCATCACCAGTATAGCGGGAACAACCTATGAACTGTGCGGGAAAATCGACGGGTACGAAATCAATCAGGATGGATCAAAGACCCTGGTTGAAATCAAGAACCGAGTTAATCGATTGTTCAAGACAGTACAGAAGTACGAGATGGTCCAGGTGCAGGCCTATCTCCAAATGACGAACCTCGAACTTGCCAAATTGGTCGAGCAGTACAAGGACGACGTATCGATTGCTCTCATCACTAAAAACCAGACCATGTGGGACACTGAGATATTCCCAAAACTGTGTGATTTCTGTCACAGTTTGCATTTACATATGAGCGACTGAACGAATTTATTTCTTGACTATCAGTAAAAATGGAAAAAACAGTCGGTACTAAACACGAAGTATGGTTCGGACAAGCTCAACATACCCCAGGCGGTCTTACGAGGTCAGACTTGACCACATCTAAATCAGGCTGTGTAGTCAGCAAGGCCCAACAGGCTGCAGGGAAAGATAACACCAAGTTGAAGCAGTGGCGCGAGTCGGTCAAGAAAGCTTTTGGCAAGAAAGACCAAGTGGTGCCTATCCCTGAAAAAGTTTTGACCAAAGCTCGTAAACTTTTTTCCAAGAAGAAGTAAAGAGAATATGACAAAACCTTTAGAAGATTGGCTCAAAGCAGTAAAAATTGCTAAAAAAAGGTTGGCTATACCAATAGACAGTTACAAGATTGTACAAGGTCCTTTACTTAAAGAGGCTCAGAAAGTGTACTGCGCGATGGGGTACTAATAAGTAAAAGTTTGATTATTTCCCTGTACTTGCGTATAATTTCAAGTAGTTGAGTAGGATCCATCTCATTGATATCGATTTTTGATAATTCATCAATGACATGAATATAATTTCTCATTTTATTATACAATGAAAAAAAACTCGAGACCTCTGTGGCGATTACCTATTAACATCGTAACGAATGCCGGTAGACGTATATATAAAGGGATCCAGGGAGCCGTTTTTACTATGACCAAAGGTGGTAATAAAAACTATAAATTACCTAAATCTGGTCTCAAGTATAGACCAGTTAAGGGTTCTCCAAACGGTTCAAAAAAAGCTTTTATAAGTCCTGGTGGGACTATTAGAACCGCAAAAAATTTCAAAAGATTGATTACTCGTCGTCAGCCCATGAGTACCCGTCTTTGAACTGGAACCCCTTGAGGCGTTGAGGTTCGAATATTTTGAGCTGCGGCATTTTCCAGACAATGCCAAACTTTTTGTTCAAAAAGTAAACGTTGCCAATTTCCGCCAAGGCTACACCGGAACACTGTGAGTACGCCCTATCAACTGGAACGTTTGTGATATCAGTGTCATCACAATCAAACACATGTGTCGTCTTCGGATCGTACTTGAGCCGAAACTTCGGTTCGCGATCATAACTTTCCTTGATATTGGAATTGAACATGGTCAAAAGCACCTCGCGTGACATGTTCTTCCCAAAAATAGCTTGACTTTGTTCTTGGACACTGTCTATAACGCGGTCCTCTACGGCTTTCAAAAACTCGTAAAACAGTTTGACGTAGTTACCTTCCTCGTTATAGCCTTTCATAGAAAAGTCGATGTTCCATTTCGTTTCGCCAACCTCCGGGACGAAACTGGATATACCGAATGGCATGTACATTTTTGGCAACTGGATCTTGATAGGTTTGTTGGTTAAATTATCAACAATCTTGATACTTTTGTTTGTATATTCGCCGATTTCGAGATTACCAACATGAAACTCACTGAACTTCATTTCTTACTGTAAATACGGTGTTTAACTTTAAGCCGCACAGGACGTGCATGGCTCTAGTGTGAACTGGATTGCTTTCGATTTGCTTTTGGTTCGTAAATAGTACATCCCGGTTTTCAGCCCGGCTTTCCAGGCGTAAAAGTGCATAGAAGTGATCTTGGACAAGCTCGGGTTCTCGATGAACAGGTTCAAACTCTGACTTTGGTCAATGAACACTCCACGATCGCGTGACATATCAATCAATGTCTTCTGGCTCATTTCCCAGACCGTTTTGTAGAGGGCTTTCATGGTCTCCGGTACACCTGGTATATTCTGGATCGAGCCGTTATGCCTGATGATCAGATCTTTGGTTTGTTTGGACCACATCCCTATCTCCTGCAAGGCCTTGACCAAGTGTTTATTCACAATCGTAAATTCTCCAGCCAGGGTTCTGCGAAGGTACAGGTTGGTCGTGTACGGCTCGATACTCTCGTTGTTGCCTAGAATTTGGGCCGTGCTGGCGGTGGGCATAGGAGCCATCAGTAAACTGTTACGCAAACCGTACTTTTTGAGCTGCTGTTTGGTCTTGGTCCAGTCCCATAACCCACTGAATTTGACCATACTTTCGTCCCATAAATCAAATTGGAGGAGACCCTGACTGGCCGGTGATCCTTCATAGGTCTCGTAGGTCTTACCACACTCTTTGGCCAACTTGATACTTTCTTCGACGGCGGCATGGTACATCGTCTCGAATATCGTCTGGTTCATTTCCTTGGCGGTCATACTATCAAAGGCCATACCGCACATCATGAACGTATCGGCCAGACCCTG
>Ga0214921_10010223_pt1 | contig 11651 bp, 12 predicted proteins | sample LL1505_MetaG_FD_177992 | JGI IMG/M metagenome (GOLD analysis project Ga0214921, IMG submission 177992) | Freshwater microbial communities from Lake Lanier, Atlanta, Georgia, United States - LL-1505 | ecosystem: Environmental > Aquatic > Freshwater > Lake | place: USA: Georgia | collected...
TACCCGTGTACAAACCACTGGTCAAGAGGTTGCCTACGATAATATTGGAGGCGAGGAGGGTATTACTGGTAAAGGTGTTGCCCTGGTTGATCACGGATTGGAGGGACGGGGTGATTACGGCGGGTAAGCCTGACACGTAAGCGACGTTCCCGTAAAAGTAAGAAGCAGCAATGTTACCCCTTACAAATAGGACGTTGGAACCAGTTTCGTCGACGTAGAGGTTCGACCCGACATCCAATGTATGAATGGGTAATAGGTTCGAAATACCGGTAACTGACCCGGTCGTCACTAAACTGTAAATTTGGACAGTGTTAGAACTCACTGTATTACCTTTGTTTACAACTTGTTGAAGCGTTGTTGGTAAATTAGTTAGACCAGAACCATTACCAACAAAATATGGAGCTGATAAAATTCCATTTGACGTGATATTGGCGAGTGTACTCATCAAACAACCATCGCCGTCATTGGCTTGAAGTGTACCACGTGGACCACGTGCCCTTACTCTACTCATTATCTGTTCATAACTAAGTTGTCCGTAGACCATCCCTGTTACAGTATATATATACTTTTTGTTTAAAGAAAAGTATATACGTACGATCATAACAAGGATCGAACTTGTGACCAGCCGTTCGCTCTGACCACTGAGCTACACGATCTTATCTATCTACGAGGAACAAGTGTTCCACTATTCACACCCCAAAGAAGCCTGACTTGAGCTTGAGCCTTCTTTTTAGTGGTAGCTTTTGAATGAACTTTACCCGTAACAGGGTTTTTAACGGAATACAAGTCCCGGCCTCTTACTTTACGGATAACGTATGGCATCTATTTATGATTAACCAACAAATTTAGTTGGAGAAGGCCAAACCTCCCATACCGGACTGGATGCGGAGAACATTGTAGTTAACGGCAAACATCGCCAAGGTGGTGTTGGCATCAGCTCCGGCCTTGAGCACGACTTCGACCTGGGAGTTGTCGATACGAGAAAAGTTGCATGTTCCGGTAGGCTGGAGTTCCTCGGGCTTGAGGGCAAAGGAGTAGCAGTACACTCCGGGGTAAGGGTTTCCGGAGTGGTGCATCATAGGTTGCATCTGGTTGAAGAACTTACCGGGCTGGGCCTTGAAGCGATCCTGTCCGTTTAGGATCAACTTGAAGCTGTCAAGGGGTCCTACAGACTTACGGGCTACAACGGCTCCATCTTCGTTCCACTGGGTAAGAGAAGGAGTTATTTGAGGAAGAGCATAACTGTTACCAGATAAAACTTGGGGTACACCAGCGGCAACTTGTAAACTAGACAAGTTAAAAACGTTACCTGAAAGTCCGGTCGAAACCTTTGAAATCAAGAAATCAGGGTTGGACTCAAGTACAACGGCGTTGGAAGTCGTGCAGTTGGTAGTAAAGTTCCACATCTGAGCATTGTCAGTGCTTGATCCACCCAAAGCCCAGATGAGCTCCTTGACGGGGTGGTTGTAAGACAAACGAACCTGCTTGGTGGCTCCGGAAGTGACGGAGTCAGTTCCGGTGTGTTGGACCTGTTCAATAAGGTACTCATGTCCCTTCTGGGCGAACCGACGACGTTCCTCTGTATCGAGGTAGATGTAGTTACCCCAGACCTTCACCAGGGAGGTATCGAGGTATGAGCTGAAGCTAGAGGCCAAGTCAAAGTCGATACGGACCTCATGGTACTGAAGAGCAATCAAGGGCAAGTACAAACCGGGGTTGCGGTTGAAGAAGAAGATAAGGGGAAGGTACACCTTGGAAGCTCCGGCTCCAGTGGCATCAGTGGTGAGCTTGGCCCACTCGTTCTTCTTGTCAATTGGGAGGTACAGCTCGGAGTACAAACGCCACCAACGTTGGTAGTGCTTGTCGATACGTTGTCCACCGATGGAAAGTTCCACGGACTTCACGGCACGCTCGGCGGCCCATACTCCACTGACAACAGTCCTGTCACCTTCGCGAGTTCCGATGTTGGCAACAGTCTTGAGTTCCATGAACATGTCTCCGATCAAGTCTCCGTTACGGGCAATGGTAACTGAGATACGCCCATCGTTGGAAGCGGTACCGTTGACGGTCTGTTCGATGATTTCCATGGCGAAGTTCGTGTGGCGCTTGTAAACGGCCTGAAAAAAAGTGACTTTGGGGTTTCCGGTAAGATAGACATCTTGAGCACCATAAGCTACGAGTTGCATAAGTCCGCCTGCCATTTGTGAGTTTTATACACTATACCAAGATTTTTTTTTGACCAAAACGCGGTAAAGGTCACTGAAAAAAACATAAGGTCATAATAAATGTCTGATACAAACGAAGAAGAGGAACTTGATATGATGATGGAAGAAGGGGACGAAGTTGACTTCCCCGGTCTGCTTATGAACTTACTGGCTTCGGAGGAGGGGGAGACGGTCGGACAGTCAATATCCAAGATCGCCCTGGCTCTGGAGACCCAAAACAAGATCCTTATTAAGATCGTATCCCACCTAGCTAAAAAGCCTTAAAAAAATCTCGCTCTACTATACTAAAAATGGAGGTACACTATATACACCCTGAAAGTGATCAAAACGAATCGAGATTGGAGATACTCAAATCACAAGTACAAGGGTTGACGTCCGAGCAACTCCTGACATTCATTACTCAGCTGGAAAAGCAATGGAGGCTTGACTGTCAGGGCGATCCTTGGATCCCACTCACCAACTGTTTCAAGCAGTTTTACAGTGAGACTGAACTGAACGAGGTGGGTCTACCAAAAGATTTGAACGCGGAGAGGATCTACGAGCAGAACAAGCGTAAGCAGAGGGTCCTCGGTGAACTGTACCATCGGGCTGTTGCCCTGAACATTTTCGATCAGGACTCCGAAGACGTGAACAATAATCAGTACAAGGTATCGGTACGTATTAACAGGTTGATAGATATGGCGGATGACGCCTACGAGATGATATTTAGGTACACTCGACAGTATGAGCGTATAAACCACCCGACACTCATTCCGGTCAACTCGGAGAATGAACATTCGCTTTTTAGGTGTACGACGATGGATCTGGACGATATCAGTCCGTACCAGCAACTCCTCCTGGCGATGTTGAACGAGACGTACTTGTACAACATTCGCAAGTACAAGGGTCAATGTTGTAAACAAATCGAAACGGCAGACGGGTATGCGACCAAAGCATGGAAGCCCATCATGACCATCCCTGAGTTTGTGTATAGCATCGCCCAGAAAGAAACCCGGTTCGGGGTCTGGAAGAACTTGACATCGAAAGGTGCGGCGGCCAAGGACACGATACGTCACTTGACCGAGTGCAAGGATATCCAGTTCCCTGAAATACAGAAAAATAGACACGTCTGGTCGTTCAATAACGGCCTGTTCGTAGGCAAAGAGTGGCACCCTTCTTCGGGTAAGTACATATCGAGATTTTACCCGTACGAGAGTAATGAGTTCCGGTGCTTGGACCCAACGATTGTGAGTTCCAAGTACTTTGACAAGACGTTCAAGCGGTACGATGATATCGAGGACTGGTGGGATATCCCGACACCTCATTTTCAGAGCGTCCTGGACTATCAGAATTTTGAGGTTGACGTGTGCAAGTGGTTGTACGTGATGGGCGGCAAGATGTGTTTCGATGTTGGGGATATAGACCGCTGGCAGATCATCCCGTTCTTGAAAGGTATAGCCCGATCCGGTAAGTCGACCATCATCACCAAAGTGTTCAAGAAGTTTTACGAGTCGGATGATGTGCGTACACTTTCGAACAATATCGAAAAGAAGTTTGGTCTGTCGAGTATCTACGACGGGTTCATGTTCATTGCTCCAGAGGTCAAAGGCGACTTGTGCCTGGAACAAGCCGAGTTTCAGAGTTTGGTGAGTGGTGAGGACGTATCGGTGGCCAGAAAGTTCGAGAAGGCGCATTCGGTCGAGTGGAAAACACCGGGGATACTGGGTGGTAACGAGGTACCCAACTGGAAAGATAATTCGGGTAGTGTCCTGCGACGTATCTTACCCTGGAATTTCAGTAAACAGGTCCATAATGCCGATCCGCACCTCGATGACAAGTTGGAACTGGAGTTGCCGGTGATACTGATGAAGTGTGTAAGAGGGTACCTGGAGTACGCCCAGAAGTACTCGGATCAGGATATATGGAACATTGTACCGAAGTACTTCAAGAGTATCCAGACCCAAGTGGCGATGATCACGAACAGTCTCCAGAACTTCCTGGCGTCCGAGAAGGTGCGGTACGCCGAAGACGCGTTCTGTCCCCAGAAGATATTCGTGCAAGTGTTCAACCAGCACTGTCAAGAGAACAACTTGGGACGGTTCAAGTTCAATACTGACTTTTACGTGGGACCGTTCAGTTCGCGAAACCTCGAAGTGCGTTCCGAAGCACGAACGTACAAGGGCCGAGTGTACCCTGTCCAGCCGATGGTGTTCGGGGTCGATATCGTCGACGACAACATCCAGGTATCAGAAGATTATTAATGTTGAGTAAGAATAAGTAATGAATAACAAAAAAGAACTGGCTTTTCGGTGTTACGCTATAGCCGATACGTTTCGGACAAAAATAACATTGCCTCCTTCCCTGTACCTGCGCAAAGAGTTTGGTTCAGAATGGAAACTGCAATTAGACAAGGCGAGGCAGTACAAGATTGGTAAAGGTGTTGATTATGACGCGTCAAATTCCAAAATACAGTACGGAATGTACAATGCCACGTACGATACAGGAAACACTATAAACTTACAAGAAGATATTATCGGTCCCGTTTTACAGAACGGGTTCAAAAACGCAACATCACACTTCAAAATTTTAAAGATGACGGCTCGGCATGGACGGTTCGAGGTGTACTCGGAGTACACTTCCGAGTACGGCTACAAGAGCCTCAGTGATAATAAAAATATCACGAATGTCGAGTTCCTAGTAAAAATCACCCGAAACGGTAAGACCCAAGGGTCAATATTCGTGTTCTTTAACAGTGGTCGTTTACGGTTTTCCGGGGGGTACACTGACGGAGATCCTTCCGAACCGGCCAAACTCTTGAAGTTCATGTTGAGTGAAACAGTTGATACGTCCAAAATCAAAGTGAATAATACCACTGGTGAGTTCAAAGTAGGGTACAAGTTGGACCTTGATACGCTGTACCACCTTCTCGATGTACCGGAGGCGAGTGCGGCCAAGTACAAAGGGTACACTTTAAGAGTTTCAAAAAAAGAAACGAGTTCATCGTTGTACATCAAGTTCAAAGATGCGTTTACGCTGGTGTGTTCGGCCAATGGAACTGTTCAGATTGAAGGAGCCGATAATATAAAGGAAACGTTCAAGATTACGACCGAGTTTATAAAACTACTGGCCGAGATGCAGATTGTCCAATCGGCTACCGGCAAGCAAGCGACTACACCCAAAGCTACCAAAGTGGCTCAGGTTCTCACCATGAAACCGGCTCCGAATGTGACCCGTCGAGGAACGTCGTGTCCTACTGATCGGTGCCCAGTCCCCTACAGTTTCGAGGGTCATTGTCAGTACGCCGATTACTATATAAAGCCCAACCCACAGGGTCAGCCGTGCTGTTACAAGAAACCACAAAGTACAAAGTACTCCCGTGAGAAGATTGAGGCCGCGTTTCGTAAAGCCAATGTGCGCATACCTTCCGCGACGCGAAAACTGTTTGAACTGAATGAAGTTGCGAATAAGCAAGTGAATGTCGGCAAGAACATCGCCAACTTACGCACGTACTACAATTCAACAATTGGTAAAAATGGTAAAGAGGTGGGGTTCAAGATTGATACGCGGCAGTGTGTGCGGTACACCAAGGTGGCCCTGGTGGATATTGCCCGAAGAATGGGCATCGTGGGAGTTTCCGCCTCGATGACCAAACCTGATTTGTGCAATCTGATCCAAACCCAATCGAAGAAATTAGGTCTGAACAAAACGAGTGAAGTGTCTGGGAAACTGAAGGTGGCGGTAGGTAGACAAGCACTTACGAGACACGTCGGAGACAAGATCAAAATCGGTAAAAGGGTATGTGAGACCTATGATAAAGATACGATTGCCCGATACGCCAGCAGTTTGGGACTTACCATCGACGGAACGAAGAAGGATCTTTGTGCTGCCATCGGATCGTACATGAACACCAGACGTAATAACTTAGTAGCCGCCTTGACCCCTCCCCGACCTCCTCCCCCCAAAGCTAAGACGGACGATGAGCGTTTACGTAATAGTATCGAAGCCGTGCATGGTAATGTCACCAACGATAACCTGAGAGCACTTAAAGCGAAGATAAAAGAGTACAAAAGAGCAACGAAACGTACAAGTACCAAAGGTCAAGTCACCAACGCCAACATCAATAGGTTCATCCAGCAGTTACGGTAGTCCGACCGGATTAATAAACACGTCGTACTTTTGGGATTGCTGGATATACGACGAATGGTAACTGAAATCGTAGCCGGCAAACCGTTTCTTTATTTGTTCGGATAACTGCTTGACTTCATTGGACCGATCGATTTTATCGTAGACGGCACTGTGTTGGTATCCCAGCATTAAATCTTGCATATCAGCAAACTCTTTTAGTGATTGTTCGGATAAACCGTTTTCTTTCATTTGTTTGTACATATTCTTCGATTTGGAATCAAAGTATCGTGTTCCATTTACTTGATCTTTGGGAAATAGTCGTGCCAGTACATAGGCCAGTAATCCAACTGAGAATACGATATCCATTTATTAAGTATTCAATAGAATTAAAATACAGTGAATTTTGTGTACGATATTATAGAGCTCTTGATCCGTCTTGATCACCAAGGGGTCTATAATCTCCAATTCGACTTGGTACAGGCTTTCGTCCTCGCAATCCAGATCGTCACTTTGACCTGATATGATAGTCATGTCAATACTGAGGTTCTTGCGGACAAACGAGTACCGTTTCTTGCTTTTAGAATTCTCCATAACCTCTTCAGGGTTATGCTCACAGGGCACTTCCGAGGAAATGGCAAATCGGACATCGAAAGGGTACAGTCCATGCAATCGGACGGTTTCTTTCACCACTGGTATCTTGTTGATACACATAGTTTCTTCAGTGTCTTCGTTGATGATGTACCTCAAGGTGTTCTTGTAGTACACCGACGTTTCTTCAGTTGTCTTTTTTTCCCAATCCTTGTACTGCTCGAGACCTTCCATGATCCGGTGAAATATATCGGAGCCTACATTCGTATCGAACATATTGTTGTGCATGTTGCCCAACCGAAACTCCATTTCGACATGAGGTGCGTTTTTGTGTTTATGAAACAGGGGTTTTACCATGTTGAATATCGTATCCATTACTTACTAATTAAATAATAAACGCGTTCTATTTTTAAGTCGAGTAAAATGATCCAAGTAGGTAAAAACGCTCGTGATAATGATCGGTTGACCAGTGGGATGAGCGGACAAGATTATTGGTTTCACGCTTCGGATGTACCTGGTGCACATGTCATCATGAAAAGAGGCGGTGACGTCATGGAAGCTGCTCGGTTGGCGGCTGTTCATTCCAAGGCCAAAGGTCCACTGGTCAAAGTGACCATGGCCCAAGGGACTGACGTGTACAAACCTCCCGGGGCTCCACCGGGTATGGTGATTTGTTTACTAAAGAAAGAGATTGATATTAGGATAGAATGAAAGGGTTAGAGAATATAGGTAACACCTGTTACTTTAACAGCGCCTTGCAATGCATGCTCCAAATCCCCCAGTTGTCCAATTACTTTATTATTATGGAGTACCGCGGCTCTTGTGAAATCACCAAAGAGTACCAGAACTTTGTGCGGAGCATGTGGCTCGAAAAAACCAGAAAGGTCGAGTGTCCTCGGCGTATTTTGCAGTTGATCCAACAGAAGTATTCCCAGTTCAATAACATGGACCAGAATGATAGTCAGGAGCTGATACTGTGTGTCCTCGAACAACTGGAGAAGTCGTGCCCTATTATTAAAGAGATTTTCAACGGGAAGATCGAGTACGATACGGTTTCGGCTAAAGGAAAAACGGTTTCGACCGATACGTTCAGTGCCTACATTTTAGATTATTCCCCTAAAAGTTGTTTGTTATCGGATATGATCCAAGAACAGTCTATTTATAAAGTGGTAGAAGGTACGGAAACGGTCACTGTTACTAAATCGAATATCGTCAACGAACCCGTGATATTTATGGTGAGTTTCAAGATGTACCTCCGAAAGTACAAAGTCAAACTGGACGAGTACCTCACCATAAACTCGAAAAAGTATGCCTTGTTCGCCATGTCCACCCATCAAGGTTCAGTCCATGGTGGTCACTATATAGCCTATACGAAACATAAGGGCGAGTGGTTCGTAAAGAACGATTCGTACTCGGGTAAGGTACCCTTCCCGCCTCTAGAAGATTATCACTACGTGGCACTTTACAAGAAGATGTTTTGAAATTATTGTAATTTTTCAATTAAGGCAGATAATTTAGTTTGCATATCCTTCAATAATATAATAACTTCTTTCTTTTCATAAGGAACTTTTTCTTCTGTTACATTTTTTGTAGTAGTCCTTCGTTTAATAGCATTCTCAATATCATATTTTGAGAGATTGGTAATTTCAATGATTTCTTCAATAGATTTTTTATCATTAAACCAATAATCAGCTGCTATTTTTCTTAATGCAGAACTAATCGCCCCGTGGGTTCGTTGATGCTCTGTAGCAATATCCGATATTGGTTTTTTATTCTGAATTGACTGAAGAAGTTTATGAACTTCATCTTCGTCCCAATTTTTACCCATTCTTGATGGGTATTTAGAGGGGTCTTTTTTGATAAGATTTTGAAACATATTTTAATAAGTATACGTCTCTCTTTTTTAATTCAAAACAAGTTTTGAAACTCCTGCCACTGAATATTCTCCGAGATGTTGCGAAGTGTGCCGTAGTACGTCCGACGATTATTAGGGTACTTCTTATCCGGTCGAGGCATAATAGGAACCCACCATCCCTGATCACGCAAGAAGGCACATTCGACAATCATATCGTGCTTGAGCCATTCGGGTGGGTCATAATGAGGAGGCAATTCCGTTTCATACACGAGCCTTCCTTTTTCTTGGATGTACATGGTCCATCGACCTTGTTTTATATTCTTGAACTGGAAATCAATCGTGTTTTTTTCTAAAGGTTTCCACTTGAACATTGTATTGTGTGTTCCTATCATAATAGGTGTCTGAACCGGTGTGAATATGAACCCATCGGTTTTATGTTGGATGTTGACCATCACCTCATTACAAAACTCATTGAATTTTTTCACGTCGTAAAACTTTTTGGCTTTTATAACAAAAGGATCTTTTGCCATTTTCATCGTCCCATCAACGACTTTTTGTGAAGCTTCTAACCGGTCAAGAAGCGACAAGTGCGAAACGACTTCTCCATTTACGGTAATAGCATCGTACACGAAGAAATCCGAATCGATCAGTTCGCCATCGAGGATCGTGCCGTTGTACGCATCTTTCGGTACCTTGACCGAAGCGACTTTGATAGCCAGTGCTCGATTTATTAAACAACAGACCTTGTGGTCTTGGAACATCGTACATACGAGTGAGTGTCGTATACCATCCGTCTTTTCGCAGACGACATAATCACTTTTACATAAGGTGTCAAAATGAACACGCTCGATCGAAATAGGTTGAGGACCAGGGAAGAAATCCGTGCCTTCAAGCTGTTTATCGTACGAGGTTTGGAAAAAACGGAGTATCTCTTTTTCAAGTGGGCTACCCCGTATGACGTCCCAGTACTTGTCATTTTTTACGAGATACTCCTTCATTGACAATTAATAATTAATTAGCTTTAATGCCGGCGGCGTTCAAAATATTACCTATACACTCGTGCGTATAAGTCAGTGTCAAATTACTTTCAGTATACGCGTACACCTTGAGACCTCGATCCGCTAGATAATCAAAAAACTCTTCCATCAAGTAAGGTATTTTCTGAAACTCTCCTTTTTTATTTTTCAGAGCTTTTTGTAAAGATTTGGTATCAAGCACCCAACACTTTGGATCGGTATCTTTGATAGAGTACAGGTCGTCCTTGATTTTTTTATGAACGACCGTATCAAACTCAAGTCCGTACTGACTAATAGGCTCGTCAGTTTTTTTATCGGACCGGACTTTTTGTTTGAACACATCCCAGTTAATACCTGGTTTTACGGCGGGGAATACGATACCGTGACACCCTTGTTCAAAAGGTTCTATGCATTTTAGAAGCGTAGGATCGTCTGATATCGATACACTGTAATCAATCCATACAATCCTATCACAATCACCAAGTACATTCTTTATAATATTCGCTCGAGACACTGGGTCATCATTGACAAACAATATATGGTTCAAAGTTTGTCTCTCTATACATAAAATATTGAAACGAAGAATTGTATGTAACGTTTTGACCGACGCGGCTTTATTTCGGGTCACTACTATTGTTATTATCTTCATTACCTTTATTCTTTGGTACATCTTTAAGTCGGTAGGATATTTTTCCACTAAAAGGTAAATTTCCTACATGTCCTAAAATGGTTCGTATATGCGCGTGTATTTTACCTCCCATAAGCTGCCACCTTCTACAAAAGGCATAATCTTCTGACAAGTATCTTCTATTGACCGGGTCGAGCATACAGTCAAAAACGGCACAATACGTATCAAAATCCCTGTTCTGATGATCGTTCATGCATTGTAGTTCAGGGTAGTGTTTTTCCATATCCGAAAACACTTTGCGTTTTATAAGCATAAAACCGGTGGGTCCATCCAGTATCTGTACGAAATCCTTTTCAACTTGGAGTACAGTCGTCCCAAAGTTAACGACAAGTGCGGAAGACAACATTTCCATAGGTCTGTCATCACCCTGTTTTACGAAATCAGCTGCTTGGTCCCAGTTTATAAATTTTTTAGGGTAACAGGCTACAGCTACATCATGATCGCCGTTTATAAGGTCTACAATCGACTGAGGATCAAAATGTATATCGGCGTCAATAAACATAAACAGGTCCGCGTCGGATTTCTGCATAAAGCGAGCTACTGATACGTTACGTGCTCTATGTACTAAACTCTCATTTTCGATGGTATCATAGTACATGAGATGATTATGTTGAAGTAGTTTTATTTGTAAGGCGACCAGACTTTCCATGTATTGTTGTAAGCATAATCCACCGTAACAAGGGGTACTGACATATATTTTAACCATTGGTACTTATTCAACCAACCCCTCTAAGTACTTGTTCATAATCGCTTCTATTTTGTTCAGGGTCGGAAGAGACACTCCGCATTTATCGCACACTTCATGTTTTGTGGTGTACTCACCCAGTGTCTTCAAGATGATAACAGCAGCAATACTGGTCGGAGTTTTGCCCATGAGCCACACGCATTTTTCAATTTTTTGGGACAATTTCAGACATTTCATACGAACTGCACGTTTGTCGACTACATTGAACTCATTGAGGAGCCGGTGGATGACATCACCTGATCGGGTAACATCGTCTTCCGAGGTTGATTTGGTTATTCCGAGGACTGTCTCCTTGAACATCTCCGTCGTGCGACTGATATCTTTGGTCGGGATATTGAACGCGTCGGCAATCTCCTTGGTCGTGCGGGCCACCTTGGAAGCCTTGCAAGCAAACATCACACAGTTGGCTTTTATACCGGTCCTTACGGCT
>Ga0214921_10010224_pt1 | contig 11650 bp, 7 predicted proteins | sample LL1505_MetaG_FD_177992 | JGI IMG/M metagenome (GOLD analysis project Ga0214921, IMG submission 177992) | Freshwater microbial communities from Lake Lanier, Atlanta, Georgia, United States - LL-1505 | ecosystem: Environmental > Aquatic > Freshwater > Lake | place: USA: Georgia | collected 2015-05-28
GGATCTGCTGGTTCAACAGGTAACACAGGTGCAACCGGTGCAACCGGTGCAACCGGTGCTGCAGGATCTGCTGGTTCAACAGGTAACACAGGTGCAACCGGATCAGCTGGATCTAATGGTGCTACTGGTAACACTGGAGCAACAGGATCTGCGGGATCTGCCGGTTCAACAGGTAACACTGGTGCAACAGGATCTGCTGGTTCAACTGGTAGAACTGGTGCAACAGGATCTACAGGCTCAACTGGTGCAACAGGATCTGCTGGTTCAACTGGTTCAACTGGTTCAACTGGTTCAACTGGTTCAACTGGTTCAACAGGTGCAACCGGTGCGGCGATGAGAATTCTTGATAGCTATGCAACGCTGCTTCTTCTACAAACTGCTCACAGCAAGACCACTAGTACTCCAACAGTCGGTGATCTCTATGCTGCAAATGGAATTATCTATATCTGGAGCTCTTCAAATGGCGGAGAGTTCTTATCACAAGGTCCAGTAGGTGGAGCCGGTAACGCTGGTAATACTGGTGTAACTGGTGCAACTGGTGCAGGCACTACAGGTAACACAGGTAACACAGGTGCAACAGGTGCAGCCGGTAACACAGGTGCAACTGGTGCGGGCACAACAGGTGCAACCGGTGCGGCTGGAGCAACCGGTGCGGCTGGTGCACCCGGTGCCCAAGGAATTCAAGGAAATCAAGGAATTCAAGGAAATGCAGGAGCAGTTGGTGCTGCTGGTAACACCGGTGCTGCAGGTACAACTGGTGCAACAGGATCTGCTGGTTCAACTGGCACTACTGGTGCAACTGGAGCAACTGGTAGAGACTTAAAGATTTTGGATAGTTACGGATCAACGGGTGCTCTTTACAGTGCACACAGCACAGGCAACACTCTTGGTGATCTCTATGCTGTAAACGGAGTTATCTACATCTGGAGTTCTACAGGTGGCGGAAGCTTCGTAGCACAAGGCTCTGTTGGAGTTGAAGGATCAACAGGTGCAACTGGTGCTGCTGGTGCTGCTGGAGGCCCAGGTGCACCAGGTGCACCAGGTGCTAACGGTGCTGCTGGTGCAGCTGGAACTGCAGGTGCTGCTGGTGCAACCGGTGCAACGGGTGCGGCAGGTACTAATGGAAGTGATGCAATCCCATCACTACAAAAGGCGCCGCTGCTGTTTAGCTCAAAGAATGAGGCTTCTGTTACAACGACAGCAGTTGCTGGAAAGGCTTACGAAGTAAGCTTCACAGTACAAACACGAGCTGCAAATATTGCAGATGCTTCTAAACTTGCTCTCAATGCTGCCTTAAGTGCAACAAATGCCAACTCTAAGTTTGCTCAGTTAGTGATTGTTCCATCCACTGGCTTGAATTCTCGAGGTCAAGTTGTTCAGACCTTGCAAGTAACTGGTCTATATTTGCCAGGCAGCGACAATGAGAAGATCAAGGTTTCTCTCACTGAAGCTAAGGCCAAGCCAGTTTCAGGAATTGTAGGAAATATGACTCTCACGTTAGTCAATGTCACACAGCTTGAGAAGGACAGAATTCTTCTCAATGAAGAGCTTGAGGCTGCAATCGACAAGGTTGATACAGCACGAGTAGCTCGAGATGCAGCAAACACTGCGCTAGTGGCGGCAAATAAGACGCTTAAGACTGCACAAGCTGCACTTAAGAAGTCTAATAATGCTAAAAATAAGGCAGCAGTAACTAAGGCGCTATCCCAAGTAAATCTGTGGAAAGCAAAACTAGTTACAACAAATGCTGATCTGACTAAAGCTTTGGCAGCTCAAGATGCCGTTGCTAATAAAATTAGCAACTCGTAAGGAGCGTTAAAATTAAGCTTCGTACACAGTATTTTGAATTAGAGCTACCTGCTGGCTGCGAGGAAATTTCATTAAGTGATGCAGCAAGTCCTGCCACAGAAATCGACTCTGTAGTTTTAAAGTTGAAAAATCTTGGCATGGTGACAATAGAGATGATTTATATGCCTGGATCAAATGAACCATTTATCCAGGTCAGGCAATCCTTAACCGAAGATGCACAAGCAATCGGTGCACACATCACTGATATAAGCAATGACTCGAGTCAATTCTCTTTGGAGTCTGGTGATGGAAATGGGGCAATCACCCATCACCACATGCTTTTCAAGCATCAGAATTTTGTATTCGATGTGAACTTTTTCAACAATTTTAATTCAGAAGACCTGGCCGATATCAAAAAGATGATGGATAGCCTTGTATTGCATGAGGCCAAGATGCAAACTCAGGGCATTTCCAGCGGTCAGCGAATCCCAGTTGGCTTGATTCAAGTAGATAAACAGTTTTCCTAATATAGGATGCAATGGTGCAAAATCAGCTAGAGCTTCTTAACCTTGGGTTTTTCAATTTAGATTTACCCGCAGGCTGGGATGCCCACTTTTTCCCAAGTATTGAATCCAAGCTACGACTCGTGAAAGAAGAATCTATTGTCATTTTTGAGTATTTTTTAGCTCCAGATCTTGAAAATGAAGGAATTTTGGAGTTCTTCTATCAAGAAAATATCTCAGAACTACAGCGCAATGTTAATGGAGTAGTCTTTGAAGAAGATTACGATGATAGAGGGTATGAAGTTCTGGTTGAAAATGATCACGAATTTCGTAAGTACTTCTTCCACTCATTGGATAGATTGATTTTTCGCCTTACTTTGACGGGTACGTGGGAGCCACAAGATGAGGATGAAATTAGAACTGTGCTAAAGAGTATTTCCGGCAATGAAGTTTCACCTCAACCAACAAGTGAGATTGTTATGGCCCCATTTGAATTTGAGTATGAAAATTGGTTTCGGGTCGGTGCAATGTATTCAAAAAGAGGAGGGCAGTAATGCCAAAAGTAGCCGTTTACACAATCGCTTTAAATGAGGATAAGCATGTCAAGAGATGGTATGAATCAGCAAAAGAGGCCGATGTCCTCTTAATCGCCGATACCGGCTCCACTGACAACACGACCTTTCTTGCTAAGTCATTAGGAATCTCTGTTTTTAGTATTTCAGTAGATCCTTGGCGATTTGATATTGCACGCAATGCCGCCCTTGCCCTTATTCCAGGAGATATTGATATGTGCATCTCAATGGATATGGATGAAGAGTTAGAGCCAGGCTGGCGAGAAGCTATCGATAAAGCTATTGAACAGGGAATTAATCTGCCCACAGTTCGAGTGGTAACTGCTAGAAATGAAGATCACTCACCGTATTCATTTTTTGAAGCTCCTCGTGTTCATGCCCGTCAAGGCTTTTATTGGAAATATCCAATCCACGAAGTTATTAATCCAAAAATTGGCTTGGAAGTAAGACGAGATTCAATTGGCTTAGAAATCAATCACACCCCAGATCGCACAAAGAGCCGAGGAAGCTATCTTCCGCTATTAGAACTTGCGGTTAAAGAGTCACCAGAAGATTGGCGCATGCTCCATTATTTAGTAAGAGAGTATGAGTACAACCAGAATTGGTTGGAACTACTCAAGTATGCAGATCTATCGATGCAATTGCGCCAAGGCTGGGACGTTGAAAGAGCATCCACATGTATGTGGGCCTCTAGGGCTGCCTGGGAGTTAGGTTTAAAAGACTATGCATTGAATTGGGCTGCCAGGGCAACGAAGGAAGCTCCACATTTTTATGAAGCTTGGCATTGGCGAGCACACATTTGCCATATGTTAGGAAAATGGAGTGAAACAAACGAGTATTCAAAGAAGATCTTAGAATTAACACGTCAATCACACCACTTAGTTAAGCCAGAAATTTGGGACTGGTGGGGTTATGACTTAATTGCACTCTCTGCACATAAATTGGGAAATCAGATTGAAGCCGTCAAATATGGAAAAATGGCGATTGAAGGTTCGCCATCAGATCAAAGACTTCAAGAGAACTTAAGATTCTATGAAGAAGCCTTGAAGTCTGAATAGTTCACCATGACTGAATCAAATAAAAAGGTCTTATGGGCGATTCTGGCTAAGCAAGCCGAAAATACCCTACCTCTTTATCTTAAGTGTCTGCTTAATCAAGATTACGATAAGAGCAACATAGTTCTATACATACGAACTAATGATAATAGTGATAATACTGAAAGTATTTTGCGGAATTTCATTGCAGAGCATGGCACTAAATACAGTTCAGTAATTTATGACAATTCTTCTGTGGATTCACGACTACAAGAATTTGAAAATCATGATTGGAACCCCTTTAGGTTTCAGATTTTAGGAAAAATACGTAATCAAAGTCTAAAAATTGCACAAGAAAATAACTGTGATTTCTATTTTGTTTGTGACGTTGATAACTTTATAGTTTCAAATACTTTATCTAATTTAGTTTCATTAAATCTTGAAATTGTTGCCCCAATGCTCGGTAATGCTAAATCAAAGGAAGCTAGAGATGCTGGGATTGGTGGAGGCGATCTCTATTCAAACTTCCATTGCGATTATGACGAGATTGGTGGCTATGTGCATGATGCACACTATGACAGGCTCATTACTCGGGAAAATCTTGGAATCCATAAAGTTAGATTGGTCCACTGCACCTATCTAGTGCGCAGTGATGTGATTCCTAAAATTGATTATTTACTCAGTCCATACAACTATGAATACAGAAATTTCACGATTTCTGCTGAGCAAAATGGCGTGCCACAGTATCTGGATAACAGAATCCCCTATGGGTCTCTGAGCTTGATTGATGATCCGTCTGTATCTGAGGTACTTCTTCAAGATTTTGAACGACTTTCAAAGCCTAATCAGATTCTGTATAAAATATTACACGCTGGAAAAGAAGAAAATAGAGAGAACAACTATAGAGTTCTTGATCGCCTTTTTGGAAAGTACTTCAACAGACTTACATCAAAGACACAGTACTTAGGTTCTCTAGAACAGGCTCGAGAGTATCTTGCCGATAATACTGATTTGAAAGTTTTAGATAACATCGAGTACGAAGGCTGGCTCCCTGGGGCGATTGGAATTTGGGGAAGTTGGAAAAATGCATTCGGCGAATTTTTAAAAACAAGTTCGAAAGCGATCATTTTAATTGAAGATGACTTATGGATAACAGAGGAATTTGTTGCCAGCAATATTTTAAAGGCCTACTCAGAATTACCAAGTGATTGGGATTATTTAACTTTATTCACTCCAGAACCACAACGTTCAGATTTTGCTCCTAAGCATGATCTTGGTTATGAATTTATCTGCCTTCCGTATCACACTTGGAGTAATGCAGCTGTTATTTTCTCTAAATCTGGGGCAGCAAAACTATTAAAACATATGTCTGATGGAATTTCTCAGAACAGTGACCTTCACCTTTATATAAATGGAGAAAATAACCTAAAGGGTTTTGCTTTAAAGCCTTTGGTGATGCGAGACAAAATCTCTGTCTATACTGATTGGAAATCCACGGTAGGTGTTGCTAGCAAAGAGACAAGGTATACAAGGTCTGACTTATATGAATGAAATTTCTCAGATAGCAAAGGTAAATGCTGTCTTTGTAGTTAAAAACGAATGGCCCTTTTTAGCCGTATCTATATCTCATTCCCTAACTCATTACGCACAAAAAGTCTTAGTTATTGATACAGGTAGTAACGATGGAACTTTTCGTGGAGTTCGTGTTTTACAGTCACTGTGGGGGGACAGGATTGAGCTCTATAGATGTAATCAAGAAGTCTATGACCAGACCCCTTTGACAAATTTGTTACTTGAGATTTCAAGTAGCCACCAAGCTGAGTGGACTATGGTTCTAGATGCAGATGAATTTTTTGTTCATGAGAATTATGTAGAATTTCTGACTAAATTATCTCAAACCGAAGATCACTGGGGCTCCTATGCCATCAGGGTGATTAATTTCATTGTTGGTGAGGATCATGATGATTCTCGATTAGAAGCATTTGAAAATATTACTTATCAAATCAATGGTCAGCCACTGAGTCATAATTCTGATGAGGAATACACAAGGCAGGTACTGTGTGGTGAAATTCCTCTACAAACTAGAATTACGGCCGATAAGATATTAGTAAGAAACTCAAAAGATAATTTCCTGGCACAAGGCGCTCACCAAGTTGTTTTCGGTGATGGAAAATTGTGGGAGAGGCACGATTCAACGGTTGCTTCTGGAAGTTATCTAGGTGGAATGATATGCCATCTCCCATACACAACTCAAAGCCGTTTAGAGAACAGAAAAACTAGAAATTTCTTTGACCGGCAGGACACCACCTACCGACTCAATGTTAATGAGTTAAAGAACCTGCCTATTTCCGAGCTACGATCAAAGGCGGTGCTAAGTTCTGAAAACAAAGAAAGATGGTTGCAAGCTGGCACCATCATTGAAAATAGTGAATTTAGAAAAACCTTATTGCCAGTAATCGAGAAAGTTAAGGATATTTGGCCTGAATTAATTCGTGCCTCCTACAACCCCGAGGATGAGCATTCATTTCCAGATGCTTTGGATCTTAGGTTAGTTAGCAAGTTGATTCGCAGATATCACAGCAAGGCTGAGTACCTCTGGACATAAAGCAGCGGAAGCAAATTCTAAAGCTTTTACTTAAATCTTCATATTACTCAGCAGAATCATTTCCAGCCCTTGGCAAAAGGCAACATTTTGAATACACCTTCAGGGTAGTATGAGTTCGTGGAGCAGAATTTACCGGGATTTTCAGAAACCACCCGTTCTGCTCCTCAAAAAAAACCATTTCGCCCTATCCGAGCCCTAATTGTCTTGGTGCTCGTTCTCTCATCTCTTTCTTACTTTCTTTTTACGGGAGACACATTAGCTCCTAAGTTGGGATTGGATTTGCGGGGAGGAACAACAATTGTTCTACAACCCCAATTAACTGATGTTGGGAAAATTACAACAGAATCGGTTACCCAAGCTATCTCTATTTTGCGACAGAGAATTGATGGAGTGGGTGTTTCTGAAAGTGAGATTCGTGCAGAAGGATCTGAGGCATCTACAAAAATCGTTGTTTCGGTGCCAGGCACAACTGCTAGAGAACTTGTGGCCTTAGTTGGTCAAACGGCTAAACTTTCCATTCGCCCTGTTCTCTTTGCAGCAAGTGCGGTGAGCACTAGTGCGACAATCACCTATCCTCAATATATTACTCAAGATTCACAAAGAGCTTTTGAGGCTTTGGATTGCAAGAGTGAAGTCACTTCTTCGGCAGATGATCCCGAAAAGTATTTGTATTCTTGTGATGAGAGTAAAAGTACAAAGTTTATTTTAGGTCCATCTGATGTTGAAGGCTCGCAAGTAGAGTCTGCGCAGTTTTCACTCAATAATGGTCTCGGTTGGATCACAACAATCAATTTTGACCGCATAGGCCAAGCCAGTTTTGGCGACTTAACTACAAGAATTGCAGGACTACCGTCGCCCCGTAATCAAATTGCCATCGTTCTTGATGGCAAAGTTGTTACTGCTCCACGTGTAGATGGACCACTAACAGGTGGAAGTGTCAGCATTTATGGAAGCTTTACCCGCGAATATGCCAGCAATTTGGCAAATATTTTAAAATATGGCGCTTTGCCATTCTCATTTCAAGTAGCTGAAGTTCAACAGATATCGGCATCACTGGGTGCGGCGCAATTGCTCTCTGGTATTGCGGCAGGACTGCTTGGTTTACTTGCGATCTCTATTTATCTCTTCTTCTATTACAGAGGCTTAGGCGTTCTGGCAATTGGCTCGCTATTTATTGCCTTTCTCATCACCTATCAAATCTTCGTTGTTTTAGGTGGTGTAATTGGACTTACTTTAACTTTGGCAGGAATTGCCGGAGCTATTGTTTCCATTGGTGTCACAGCAGACTCGTTTATTGTCTACTTTGAAAGAGTCCGAGATGAACTTCGGATTGGCACCAGCCTTGCTCTCTCATTAATACGTGGCTGGGAGAAAGCTCGCAGAACTATTTTAGTTGCCGATGCTGTCTCTTTGATTGCTGCCTTTGTTCTCTATTTTGGTACCACCGGAAACGTTAAAGGTTTCGCTTTCACGCTAGGCCTGACAACCTTTATTGACTTATTCATTGTTTATTTCTTCACAAGACCCGCACTGACTCTTTTATCTCATCTGCCCTTCTTTGCAAACGGTCACCCACTCTCTGGTTTGAGTCAAGCCAGCATTGGCACGGTAGTTGAGAGTTCAAAGAAGAAGCGCTTTAATTTTTCAGGAATTGGTGGAAGGCTCTTTAGAGGAGACAAGTCCTTTAATATTGTTTCAAAACCAAAGCCTTGGTATGTCTTTTCTGGCACCCTCATGATTATTTCGGCAATTTCTTTAGGAATTACTGGCTTAAATCTAGGTTTGGAGTTTAAAGGTGGCAGCGTTAACACTGTTACGACATCCACACCTTCAACACAGACAGCCCAGAAAGTTCTCAGCTCAGTTGGATATTCTGAACAAGCAGTTATTCAAATCATTGGTAAAGATAAAGTCAGAATTGAAACTTCTCAACTGAGCAATGAAACTTCTAACAAATTAGCAACAGGACTATCAGAGGCCTTTAATGTGCCAATTGACACCATTGATTCTCAATCGGTTGGGCCATCTTGGGGTGCAGAGATCTCTAAAAAGGCGCTCATGGCCCTTATCTGGTTCATTATTATCTTGATCTTTTATCTAACCTTTGCCCTTGAAATCCGTATGGCTTTAGCAGCATTAATAGCAGTGGTCCACGATGTCTTTATTACAGTGGGCTTATATTCACTCGTTGGCTTAAAAGTCACACCCTCTGCTGCAATTGGTTTCTTAACCATTCTGGGCTATTCACTCTATGACACGGTGGTTGTTTTCGATAAAGTGCGAGAAAACGTTAGAACCATGGCCAATAGGAGTCTTGATGAATATAAGCGAGTAGTGAATCTAGCTTTAAACCAAACCCTTATCAGATCTATTAATACATCTGTTGTGGCAATCATTCCAATCGCCTCAATTCTCATTATTGGTGGTTATGTTCTAGAGGCAGACACATTAAAAGATATCTCCCTAGCATTAGTAATTGGCCAAAGTATTGGAACATATTCATCAATTTTCATCGCCGCACCTGCTCTGGTTGCCTTAAATAGAAAGAGCTTTCGCCAGAAGCAGTCCTACATTAGTAAAGATCCTTTTAGTATAGAAAAAACAGCAAAAGTTGAAACGGTATCAGTTAAATTCGATGCAAAGTTTACTGACTCAACCTTTGCTGAATTCTCAGAAAAGAACACTCCAATATTCTTTAGTTCATTTTTTAATCAAACACAGGCATGGGATCAGTTGTGGATTGATTCTGCGGTACCAGGAACACTTGAAGAGTGTGCAAGCTTAATAAAAAAGAAGTTGCTCAATAAGCTAAGCGCAAGTAAGTACTATTTACTAGGAAATCTTGAGCAAACTAAGATCTTTGCAATTTTCAAAGTCAGCGATGACCCAGTCAACTCTAATTTTGTTATCGAACTTATTGCCCTTAACTCTGATACTCAAGGCCAGCCAGAGGCAGCCTTTGAGGCCTTGAGAGAGCACGCTCATAAGCTGGGATTCTATAGAGTGACATTTATGCTCACTCACAGCGCAATCATTGATAGTCGAATTGATCTTTCCCAGATGTCCAAAGAAGGTCAACTGAGCAAGGCCCGGCTTATGCGCAGCGGTGAGCGAGTAGACCTGCTTATTTACTCTGGCGTATCAGAGCAGATATAGGGCAGATCCTCTTTGATTCACACCACCAAAAAGGCGTTTTGAACAAGAAGTATCGCTGGTCAGGGAGTACGTTCAATGAATGAGGATTCTTATTATGACTAGTCACATCAGGTCCACGATGAACTCTCAAATCATGTGTGAGAATTAATGAAGCCAATAGTGGGCATTATCTTGCCCAGCAGTATGGATTTATACTGCGCAGAGTTGGCTAAGGGTATTGAAGATGCAGTCTGGGATGCAGGCTTTTATGGGCTCATCGGTTTTAGTCATGAAGATTCAGAGATTGAGATTAAGCTTTTAAAGGCCATGTTTGAAGCAGATTTTCAGGGTGTGATTGTTGTTCCAGCTGGTTTTGAGCAGCAAGAACTTGAGTCTTACTTGCACAAGAGAATGCGCAAGGCAGCTGCTTCCCAAACACAGCTCGAATCAGATCAGTGCTCTGTTTCAAGTGATCAAGTAAGAGGCGGGTTTCTTGGAATTCAATACTTACATGGTCTAGGCCATAAGAAAATTACCTGGGTTTCAGGTCCTGAACACCATCGCCGGAGTAATGAGCGTTTGCTGGGCATTTCACAGGCAGCACGTGAGCTGGGTGTGGAGCTAACTACGATTGTTGCGCCCTCATTAGACCTCTTTTCTGGAGAGTCGATAGCCTCACAAATCATCTCCCTAGGCCCATTGCCAGATGCGATTTTTGCGGTAAATGATGCCGTGGCCTTGGGGATCATAAACTCCCTCTTTTTGGCGGGTATAAAAGTTCCACAGGATATTTCAGTTCTTGGCTTTGATAACACATTGCCCTCTGAATCAGCACTTATTCCCCTTTCAACCATCTCCCAAACCCCCTATCAACTAGGACACATCATGGGTGAGCAGTTAATTACCGATCTTTTTGACCACAGTGGACACGTGCATGAGCGTGTGATTTTTCCAAGTGAAGTAGTTGAGCGTGCTTCAACCTGCAATAAAGCTGAAATAGCGGTTTAAGACCAGTCATAGTTTGACCAGTCATTTATGGGGTCATCCCCATGTTTGTCACCGTGTTGGCGTACCTTTAAATCATGCCTATACACTGCAAAAATATGATGAATCAAAGAATATTTTTTAGTGCCTGACGTCAAAACTTTCATTGATTGGTTGAGCTTTCATCCATCAATCGATGAGATAGTCAAAGCCCTCACTACGGACTACCTAGTTGGATTTGGCATAGATAAAATCTATTTTTCTGAGGTCTCTATTGATAAATCTGCTCACAATCTTGATTTTATTCCTAGCACGCAAGAAAAATGGTCCCCATCTTCACAAACCTTTGTCTACATTATGCGTGATCACGGCTTAATCCACAAGATGCAGCAGATGCTGTTGCAGCATTGTCTGCTCAGGTTGCAACACTGGTTGCATCCCTCAAGGCACAGATCACTTCATTAACTAAGTTGATCGTGAGAATCCAAAAGAAAGTAAAGGCATAAGCCTTAACTTTTAAGACTCACATATAGCTCTGAAACCCGGTTCCCTTAACAGGGGGCCGGGTTTTGGCCTTGTACGAGGCCTTTTTTGGGGGTCGGCACACCGCTATCGCTCAGTTAGTTCTCAGGTTCAGGGGGTCTAATAGGGCTATGACTAAGCCAACGCGCATCTATAAGCACTCATCTGCTGGCACCGACTGGGCAGCGCTATTACTTGGAGCAGGTCTTGGTTTAACTCTGGCGCTGCAATTAACGACTGTGCGCAAAAGTGATTTCACCTCTCTTTATGCATCTCTTGCATCTTTCTCTCGCCTTTCTGCGTTAGTTGGCACGTATTTAGCAATCGTTGGCATCTTTTTAGTGGCACGTATTCCGTGGGTTGAAAAAGGTGTGGGCCATGATCGACTCGTTACCTGGCATCGCAACTTAGGTCCGTGGTCGCTATATGGCATCGGTGCACATGTTTTATTTATAGTTTTATCTTTTGCAGGACAGGATTCAATTCCCCTCTATAAAGAGCTCTGGA
>Ga0214921_10010225_pt1 | contig 11649 bp, 8 predicted proteins | sample LL1505_MetaG_FD_177992 | JGI IMG/M metagenome (GOLD analysis project Ga0214921, IMG submission 177992) | Freshwater microbial communities from Lake Lanier, Atlanta, Georgia, United States - LL-1505 | ecosystem: Environmental > Aquatic > Freshwater > Lake | place: USA: Georgia | collected 2015-05-28
CATGTAGTATACAGCGAAACGACGTATTTGATGCGTCATTACAATTATCTGGGTGAGGCATATTTGATTCGGAAGCACGCCAACCGATATCATCGTAATATTCTAAGCCGTAACATGGGCCTGAATCAGCATTATCATGATGACCAGAAGACGATTCGCGACGAGTATCAAGGACGGGTTCAACATGCACAAGAGATTCCCATTCTTAGCGGGATGACCAAACTTTAACCACGGGTAGATGAAACTCTCCGTTCAGGTATTCCGTAAAGGTTGTCCCCCAACGCATATAGTTGTGAATGATTCCCATAGCGGTATCCACCGACTTTCCATGATAATGACTAAAGATAAGTCCCAGAACACGCTCCAATACCATGCGACTCTCACGTGTTGAAATAAAGGGAAGCAATCGGTCCCATAATTTGTATTTACAATTGATTTCATGGATGCAATCCCATGTAATCGTTGTCATCATCCCAAATGGACCGTTCCATGCCGATTTGTTCCAGAAGAGTTGCATGAGCGACTCAGAATGGGGAAGACGTTCCAGCATGGGATGAATCAAATGATACAATTCGTCATCCCAGTGATGCGGATACGTCCACAAATATTTCACGGTTTGACATGACACATTCAGTCGTTGTTGTAGAAACACACTGTCATGCAGAATAATTGCCCTATCAAAGGGGTGTCTCTGGTGGAAATAGTAATAAGGGAGAAGCTCGGCCGCACCCTTGTGCCCGTCATCATATATCACCGTCGTATGTACGAGAGCCAAATTTTCAATGAGAAACTCCTTGTTGCTGTTGTCATCAATGATGATAATGGGTTCCTCGTGAAATTTGCGAATGCAGGTATAACATTCTTTCCAATAGAAATCGGATAGTCGGTTATTTACATGGCGAATAATAATGAATCCGAAGGACATCTTCCATGTTATCATTTCATCCGTTTAGATGCGTTTTCGCTCGAACTCATGAAGAACTGCGATGATAATTTCTTTGGCGGCGAGAAGGTCTTGTCGCGTAGGAATGATAAAATCTTCAGAACCGTCTGGGCCTGGATTCCATCGGTGACAGAATTGTTCCAGAATTTTCTTTTCAATGAGCCCAACATCATCCACATGACATTGGAGAACGAGGTAAATCTCGGAGCCTTTAGTGTACTTATGCAGACGAGGGATGCGCGTGTCAGGACACTGAGACGTGCGGCCGACTTTATAGATGGGGTGATTCAGAGATTTGAATTCACGGGTGCGAACCAGGTAGATGTATCCATGCTTTTCTTCAATGTCGTAGGTCATGCCTTTCATGATGCGACGGCGCTGACCCTGTTGGACTGCGATACTGATGGATTTTTGCTCCTCCTGAGCCATTCTAATACGTAGTTTTCGTCTATTCTAAAAAAGAATACGCGAAAAATAAGTCCATTCTACCAACGAGCGCGTCCACCATTATTGTAATGGGTGTGCACGAGGACGATAGCTCTCATTGAATGGTCGCATGGTTACATATGTAACGGATGCAGGGTCGTGGAGCCGCTTCAAAAAAGCGGTATGTTTCTGTATCCCATTAAAAATATATCACATGATATGTTTTTTATTGGTGTTGCTGCAGGGATACATGTGTGCCTGTGGATATATACACTCGTCTGGGACGAGAATCTGAAAAACAATGACGTACCTTTTACAATGACGAACGTGCAAACACAGAGCAACGCCGTATTCTTTATCTAATTAATCGCTTTTTGTCCATCGCGTCAAAACGAAGTATCAAATGGTTAGAAATTAGCGCAAAATACAGCATCTATTTATGTTTTTTTTGCTGTTATGAATCCATTTCAGGATTCTCCCCAAGGCTGTATTCGTTTTAAAAACGTTGCTGTTTTATGATATGAATTGCTGTACGAATACGTTGTTCTCCACCAGTGAGTATTCTCTTACATAAGAGTTTCTCACAATAAATCCCATATGGGATTTGCAATTACCAAAATGACAGTATCACTGTCTTGCTGTATTCCATTTGATTTATCAAAAATGGGATAAATATGTTTGCTGTTGGAATACGACTAGGACGCCTCCTATTCATGGTAGAGAATTTGTTCTTTAAGTATGGAGCGCGTTCTTACATCCCATATGCGGCGCGTACCGCATCATAGCGCTCATCGTCCAGAATCTGACGCATGCCCACATAGGGAGTTGTCACCTGAACGCCCCCCTTCTGTAGCGCCTTGAGAATGCTCGGACTCCACCCCGATAACTGGACGACGCCCTCCTGGTCTGCCGTAGCATGGAAATCGCGGAACTCTGCCCGTACATTCCATATGACAATGCGAGGTGCCTTCCAGCCACGACCCTTTCCAAAGATATACTCGCCTGCCTCGCGAAACTCTCGTTGAATTCGCTGAATTTGTGTTTCCCATGCCGAATGACGCGACGAGCTCGAATAATTATCCGTATGAGCCGCCGCATCGAATCCCATGTCGGTAATCACAATCAGGTCTTCGGGTGCCTCATGAATCGGCACCTTCCATTGAATCATGCGCGCCAGAATCATGTGACAGGCCAGATAGAAATCTGTGCTTAGACCTTGGCAACATCCTTGAAGAGATTCCAGTTTGCCCTTTAGAGATTTCTGACCACTAAATGAATGCCACTGTGGTGTAGAATCAAACGTCAGAATATAGTCCTTAAATGCCGGATGGGTGCACTCCGAAATGAGAATACCGAGAGCCTGCGAAATCTGCAGTGGAAGACCCGACATGCTGCCACTACAATCACACATGACAACCGCCTTGCCGAGACCACCCAGTTTCAGCGTTTCCTCTCGGATAGACTCCCATTGTGCCTGGTTGATGATATGCTGTTCTGCTGATGTAGATGGATTCTGAGCTTTCAACACGAGTTCATGCGGAAATACAACATGTGCACCATGTGCCTTCTTGACACCGCTCGCCAGGTCCTTGGCAAACTCTTGAAAGTTCTCACGGCATTCCATGCGGTCCTCGTCATCTGGTTTGCGCAGCTCGCCGTCTTTTTTCTCATTTAAAAACGCCTTATCGTGCAACTTCAAGTTTCGGCCAGGAACCGCATGAGGCAAAATGTTCGCCCATGTCCCGCCACACATATCAACCTCCACTGTTTTCAAAACGGAATTGATGAAACTGCACTCCTTGCGATAACGCATGATTCGGCGACGGTCCGATGCTTCATGCGGATACAGCCCCGCCGCAATCTGATAGGCGAGTCCTGGATAGGTTTTCGACTTCTCGCGTGGCAACCACTTCACCAATAAGGAAATTCCTGTCTCGCCGCGTACACCGATGCTCGCTTTCACCAAATCCTCCATAAACTGCGCCTGGACAATGCGTAGAATGGCGGGCCCGAGTGGAGGCACCGTCGCCCAAATCGACCACATGTCTCGCCAACAGCCATACTCGGGCACCAACTTCAACATTTTCTCCGTCATATGCGGCCAAAATGGGTACAACGCGGCAAAGAATTGATAAAACAAATCGCGCTCGCCTTTTCCGCCGCGCACATCACGAGTCTGAAAGGCCATCACAAATAGGTCACGAATCTCCTCTTCTTGATTGCAATCTGCAATGAGTTCCACCGCCTTCTGAATATAACTCTCCTCGAGACCGCGATTCAGCATCGTAAACAGCGGAAGAAGGCGATTCCCCACCCCCGCCTCTGTATAGACCTCTGTGCCATTCACACCCGTTTTTCTAGCATGTGTAGCATTCATTGCACGCACGAACGCCATGATTACGTATGGGAGGCGAACCATCTTTAGACTACCTAAATGCCTCGTCCCTAGGATAATCATGTCGCGAATCGTATCGTTCACTGCGGAGGGCCCATTGGGAAACAATTTGTTCCAGTATTTCGCCGCCGAAATTATCAAGAAAATATACGGATACGACGAGGTACAGCTGACCCTTTCTATCAATCTCGAGTTCAATCTGGTCATTGACGATGATAAATTCAAAACGATTGTGACACGATACATGGAGGGCGATGTGGTTCCACTCGATACATCGCGCAATATTCTCCTTATGGGATTCTTTCAGCGCTCCGAGATTATGGAGTTTGAGCGTGAGTATCTCCGCTCCCTGTTCCACAAGGACAACGAGCACTATATCAACCGCTCCGTGCGAATCAAGAATATTGTCCAGTACGTATCAAAGCACACGATTCAGCCACAAGAGAATGACCTGACACTGCATCTGCCAAATACCGTGCAACTCTATGACCCTGCATTCCTCAAAGGAATCATCCAGAGCATTCCGCATTCTCGTCTGTTTATTGTACACGAGGGTGGAGAGCGAGAATACTATCGCCACTTTGATGAACTAGGTGCAACATGGATTCATGGGAGTCTCGGCGACGATGTAGATTTTCTGATGCGGTCGCCATGTATCATTACATCTTCTTCTCCTATTTCGTGGATGGCATCCTTCTTGGGTCATGCCAATCACATCTACATCCCGTACAATCATTACTATGGTGGAAAGGATGGTCACGGCCAGAGTCTCGCAGAGTTTAGCTCCGCCTGCACGGTGTATTACGACACTGCATATTGGACACCTACAGAGAAAGAAACGCTTGCACATCCTGAACCATCCGCAACGGATGCGTCGGAAACCGCGTAATCTGGTCATTCCCAATCATCATATATAATCCGTTCTTGGAACGGTCTTTGTCCTTCCGCATCATTCTACATAATTTTGCCCCAGGCTCCTGTAGCCACGATTCAAATAAGTGAATCAGATGGACAGGCAATTTGTCATAGTAGTCGATGTAAAGGACCCCCACAAAAAAATATAAATCGCGCCCTTCTTTCGGGCATGGGTCAGAAGCGGGATAAACGGTACTAAGAGACAAATCGGCAATTTGTGTCTCGGTCGAGCCCAAACAAGAGAACCCAAAGTCAATGAAGGTAAGGGAACGTGTGGACGAAATCTCTAGAAGAATGGTATCAATCGTCAGTACTTTTCGGATGGGCGCGTGCTCCACGACCAAAAAGTTACTGGGTGTCAAATCACGATGATTAATTCCAATGCGATTATTGAGATGCCATATCATGGCACATAGCTGTAACAAACAATCCACCATCGTGTTGGCAAAGCACGCTGCAGGAACCGTATCCAGATAATGGTCAAGCGTGCATGCTCCTTCGATGGGTTCCATGGCGAATCCGATGGATTGGTCGTGTAGACGAACCAGGCGCCGCACCGCTGGTGCACCGTGTGGAAATCCAATATCCGCCAGCGATGTATGAACCAGGGATTGCATGCATGCTTCGTGCAATAGACTCTTTCCAGGGTGAATGGGTCGTTTGATATACACATCTTCCATCTTATCCCCGATGCGATACGTTCCTAAATCGATGTATCCAAATGCACCATGAGAGACGGTTCGTAGGCACGTCAATGTTTCCCGTGGCGTATCAATGTATACCAATGGATGAAAGATAGAATGATGAGACGGAATGACAAGTGTTTTAAGCCATTGAGGCGAACGGAGACATCCTTCTATGAGAAGTTCCTCCATTTGAAGAGAAATCCACGCGGTACATCTTCTTTCAGATCCGCACATGGATACTCGCACTATTACATATTTCGTTATTTCAAATGGGACAAAAACATCTGTGCCGCCTGTGGATACGTGTCTGGTTCCGCGAGAGCATACGCCGCCATCTCTCTCGGATGTTCATAGGAGCTATGGGGTAATCCTGGGAAACGTGCCCCCATTTCAAGAGGAATCTTCTTGGCGTGATAATGTTCTCCCACGTGATAGAACCATATAGACACTTCAGATAGTTGAGGAAGGGCAATATCATGAAAAATGGGAACGGGTACCCATGTATCTTGAAATATCCAGAGAGGTGCATCCATGGTATCGGGATTGAATCGGCGATTGGTTTCCAGGTACGCGGGCAAGCGACCCTCCCATGGCGCCCATCCGAGTGCACGAAAAGCGGCATCCCACTTCTCCGAATGAACCCGCTGGTGTACATGCCATAATTCATGGGTGAGAGTGGTGAGCGATGATAGCTGAGAAATCATAGGATAGCAGATGACTCGTGGGGGGCGTGTATGCGGCATTCCACCATCTGCAGAAGGCATCAAGGCAACGACATATACATCCGTTAGTTCGGTACGAAGACGAAGAGGGAGCCGTGGAAGTGCATTCTGCAGTATCTTCTGATACTCGACTGCCTCTTTGGGAGAGATGGATTGCGCGGCATAGACCTGTCGGCGACGCGCAGAGATATTTCGTTCATCGTCCGTGCATTCGGCTCGATAAAAGTCCAGAATCTCCGCATCATGCAATCGTTGTTCTGCTTGGCGCTTGTTATCCACCAAGGTCAGCGTCAGTGTCGTAGGCGATACAGAAGAGGTGTTACCCATTGTCTACTTCTACGATGCTTTTATTTTAGGCACATACTAGTAGAAATGAGACGTTCTAGCACACGAGGATGGAAGAAGATGAGCCCTGGTACCCATGAGCGCACGTTGATGGCCAAGCGTTGTGGCAAGAAGTGTTTTCTGGGCCCGAATCAAACCTTTCCCATTTGCACGCGCCGAACCTGCACGGTGAATCCGCGTGGTGTGCAAGCGGCATACAACCGTGCACGGCAATTCAAGCATACCCGTGTGGCCAAGATGGCCAAGGCGCTCCTTCGTCTAACACGCAAAAAATAAAGCCATATACGGCTTACTTGTTTTCCGCCTGTGTATCCTCTTTTCTCTTTGCGGCTCGTTCGGCACGCTGTTTTTTATTAATACTATCTACCACCATAGAATCATACATATAACTGCTCATCATTCGCTGTGTGGCACTTCGTACAGGATTGCTTCTGGAAGGGGCTACTGCCGCTGTTGCCGCCTTTGTTTTTTCCTTTGCTGCTGCGGTAATGACCGCTTTTCCTCCAAACATGGAAGTAAGAGCAGTTCGTGTACTCGCTTTCTCAAATCGTTTCAAACAATCTGAGAATAAGAGCTGCGCAGCTTTCGCCTCGCGAAATGACAAGTATCGGTCCAAATCCTCTGCCGCCGTCGGACATCCCCTTACCAGGTCTGCATGAAATCCTGGAATCTGTTCCAATAGCAGTGCAAACGCCTGTGAAATCGGATTCTGAAGCTGATGCTCAATGTAATGACGGTAATCGGGTACCAACTCATGCTCCCGAATAAATTGTGGGGTTTCGATGCGTTCGCCCTGTAGTTTGGATGCTTCTTGACCACCCTTGGCGGCAATGTAGACGTATCCGATGCGGTCGCCTGCCGCAGGGGCATTTCCAGGGTCGCGAAGCGTGATACGGTCCGCGAGTGCCTTATGGGCGATACGCGCGGGGTCCGCATAGTCTGCACGTAGAGATTTGGTCACGGTCAACTGTCCGAGATTCACCTTTCCATCCACGAGTTCCATGCATTTCTCCTTGACAAATTGGAAGGCTCCAGCGACATCTCGCTTATCCAAAAGCATTTTCATGGCTCCACCAAAGATGGTTTTTACGATGGGTGCATTGTCGCGACGCTTGAGTGCGATACCCATATATTTATGGACGTAATCATCAGCATTCTCTTCATACATGTTGCCCGCATATCGTTTCTTGGAGAACATGAGAAGAGGGTCAAATGCTTTATCAAACTCAAAATCATGGGGCGCGGCCAGGGCTTTGGTAATGAAATGACCGGCCTCATCGGTGATATCGATGGTTGCCTGGCGGGCCTCACGGCCCTCTAGGCGCTCACCGGTTTGAGGATTCCGTGGGTTAAACTCTACAAAGAGCGAATCCGTATTGTGTACGATAAGCGCTCCTGGTCCAACGCCAAAGTGATGATTCTCTGTTTCTAAATCATATACATATGCATCATCACCAGGATGCGGCAGCTCTCTATATTTTTTAATAGCATGTAATGACTTTCTTTGTTTTTTCTTTGTCATTGTATAACGAAAGATGCTCTCTTTTGATTCACGTTCATTAATGGATACACTGTATCCAAGACGGCGTGCCAGAAGATAGAACCCTGCGCCAATCTCTTTTCCCTTTTGGTCAAACCGAACATATCCATTATCATCTTTATCCCCATCGCCTGCATAGAATCCGTTCCAGAATGATTCAACAATGTTAATCGGAGCAGTAAGGATGATATCAGGAATTCTCTTTTCGCGATGTTGGTTGTAGAATAGAGTACGATATTTTAATGCTACATCGGTTATGTTTCCAATAGGAACAAGTTTAAACACGCCCGAACTGTCTATGGTGTTAAGTATTTTAGTTGGAAATGGACATTTATTCATTACAGTGACGAGAAGACCCATATCTGCTTTGTTGATTGCCCACGACGCTTTCTTACCAGAAGGACAATCATACACATCGGATGAACCATCTGCTACGAAGAATCCCATCACGAATGCCTCATCCTCTGTAATTGTGCATGGAGTTTGCATATTGCTAAACTCTTGATACAACAAATCATTGTGCAATAGCTCAGTTCCAATCTTTACTTGTGATGGTTTCACCTCTGTACCGTCCTTCAAAACCAGGCTGTGGTCCTCGGTAACATCTACAATACCGATATGCGTATTGATTCGGAACAGCTTTTTGTCTCTGTGCAATCTATGACGAATTAAACGGCGAATAGGTGTAAATCCTCTTTCTGTCCATACAGAGATACCATTGAGTGATATCGCGTCTTTTGTATCATGATATGTATTCCAGTCTGCTTCTACACCAAGTTCGTCGATTCGTTTTATGAATAATGAATGTGTGACATCATTTCGGAGAATAAGAGGGGTATCTCCCGTCACAGAATCACCATAGACAACTTTGGCCATGCATCGTGCTGCGCAACGCGGGTCTTTTGCTTCAGGTCCATAGAATCGCTCAATGGCCGCTTTGGCGAACAGAATCTGTTTGCGACCATACGCCGTGACCGACGCCGCCAGCGCCTGAAGGCGAATCTTGAACGTTCCTGACCCCAACTGCCCATAGAGCGAATTGCCCGTGAGCTTGTAGGCCAGCTGTTCTGCATCCAAAAGGGCATATCGCTCAGGGTCTTTCTCTGCCTTCATCTCCTTCTTCTTGGCCGAACGAGCGGTCAGGAGCCATGTAGTAATCTGCGGCAAAGTGGATTTGGTCCCGTCCAACGGCTGGGCAAACCGACAAATTCGTCGCCCACACTTGATTTTCCGAGGATGTTTTCTCCCATCGGATGGGTCAGGGCGAATAATGTCAAACTCAATATCCGTATATCCATACCCAGGACACTCATCATAGGCTTCGGAGCCCCACTGATGCACGATAAGCTCGCCCTCATTGGTAAAGTCTTTGACCCAAAGAAGCGAATCGTGGCTGATGTTTTCACTAACAATGGTGGATGGATACAGCGAGGCAAAGTCGCATACTCCAACGGGACTTGTGGCATAGAAGCCTGGTTCAGGGTCCAAGACAATCGCACCCTCATAGGAATCCTCGGAGCCCGCGGCGGCAGGAACGGGGAGAACAGGAATCACGATGCCGCGCTCACGACATTGTTTGAAGATGAGCGACTCGATTTTGATGCCCTGGCCGCGAATAAAGATGTAACTGACGGGTACCGAGCAAACGTTGGCCATGGACATAGAATTGTTGAACGTCTCCAGTTTCTTATACAAGTCAATCACCAGCCCACAATCCTGCAAACAGTACTTTCCGACCACAGCGCGGTCCTCTGCCGAACCCCGATGTAAACGAAAGATATCTTGCGGACTGACATCGTCTTTAACCACGACCCACTTGGTCGCATCCTCCAATTCTGCCAAGGCATCCGCATCGAGCAAACACATGCACTGAAGAGTCGCTCCATCCATACTATCAATCACTAGTTTGGGAGATACCGTTTCACCTGTCTCATCCAACAGAGTAATCGCACGACCCACCTTGATATCCTTGAATGCTCCACCGACTTCTAATATAAGCCGGCCTGTCGCGGCATCATAGGTCTGCTTCTTCAGTTTACCCGACATGAAATGCTTGGTGACTTCGTCCAGTTTGTAGGAAGGAAGCACATTGTTTCGCTTGATATAATGGAACAGGTCAATCTGGAGTCGTCCCTGTGTTGTCCAGATGTACATGCGGTTGTCACCCATTGCCGAGGAGCTCAAGAACTTCTCTTCCAGTTTGAGGTCTCCTGAGAGTTCTACTAAGCGATTCAGCGCGTGAAAGCTTGCTCCATCTGTGACAAGACCCAGTTCCTCGGCGCGATGCCAAAGGTATGCTTCATCAAAACCAAAGACGTTGTACCCAATGAGAATATCTGGATTTCGCTCCACCATCCACTCAAACCATGCCATAATCATAGCTCCTTCGGTAGGATATGCATGCACAACGATATCAGGAATGGGGGCGCAGTCAGGAAAGACGAACAGATGCCGCTCCACACTCTCTGCCGTTCCGCGCGTCAGCATCGTGCCGATTTGAATGACAGGGTCGCCGACCAATGTGAATGTATTTCCAATCGTACTGGACAAGAGACGTTCCATTGCCTCTACGCTATCGCCCTTTTGCCCGACAAGTGCGCCGAGCTCATGCTCCACCGCAGTAAGACGTTTCTGAATCACGGCGAGCGACTTTTTGGTTTTACCATAGATGGGTGTCATTCCTTTGGGGAGGGTATCCACAGGGGTTTGACCGGTAGAAAGACTATTGACAATCAACTCCACCGCCTGTGTACCCGTTGTGGCTAACTTGAGAATATCCTTCGCAGCCTTGCTCCATGAGCGATTGGCGACAGGGAAATCACCCGTCATTGAGAAACACTCAATATCCCACGATGCAGTGAGAAAGGGGGCGGAAACACGCGGGCCCGCCGTGGGACGAACCTGTTCATAGTCGCAATCAATGACGAGCCCTGAATCCGAATCTTCGGATACCGAGGAGGCCCCATCGTGAATCACGACCCAGCCGCAGGGTTGAATGTTCTGGCAATGGAGGAAGCGAAGCATAGGGTCAAGATTCGCTTCAAAGACTTCCACTGTTTTCCCGCGAAAGGGCCCATCAAGAGGGCGTTTCGTAGCAGGATTCAGATTGTCGTCCAGAAACAAGGAGCGCATGTTGCGATAGAGGCGAAGGGAGGGAACTTCAATTTGTAGAAAGGGATAGGGTGTTCCCGCCGTGAATCCATAGAATATCTTTTTGGTCACCTGCGTCAAACGTAGTTCTGACATGGTCACGTTTTGGCGAGTCAGGTATTGTTTAATGGATTCAATGGCACGGTCGGTTTGTTCGGTGGGAAGGCGAAGGTACAGAGTGGGACGAAACCCCGTGACGTCGCATCGTACGGGGCGACCGGTTTCGGTGGCTCCGAAGAGATGTAGGACAAACTCGCGGCGAGGACCGGCAGCGGCTGCGCGCTTGCGACGACGTGTCGTATGAACCTCATCATCATCCTCGGATGCGGATTCATAGGCGAGCTGCACCGTATCTTCGTCCTCTGCCTCAATGCACATATCGCGGGACTGGATATCCAAGAGATGGAATACGATATTACTCTTGGACATGGTTACTGTTTGTCGTTGTGACATAAAACATTCAATTTTATCAACGCTTACGAAGTGCACGTTTACGAAGTGTGCGTTTACGAAGTGCACGTTTACGA
>Ga0214921_10010226_pt1 | contig 11649 bp, 9 predicted proteins | sample LL1505_MetaG_FD_177992 | JGI IMG/M metagenome (GOLD analysis project Ga0214921, IMG submission 177992) | Freshwater microbial communities from Lake Lanier, Atlanta, Georgia, United States - LL-1505 | ecosystem: Environmental > Aquatic > Freshwater > Lake | place: USA: Georgia | collected 2015-05-28
GGCGACCCAACACAAGCGCACATGGTTGCGGTCGATGCCCGAGCTCCCCTATTTGACGGGGGCATTTCAACCCGGGTTGACTCCGTGTCGCTGGGCATCATGGTCAATGTCAATGGGGAGCGCTTCTACGATGAGGGCGAAGACTTCTGGCCGAAGCGCTACGCGCTGTGGGGCCGCCTGATCGCCCTACAACCGAGACAGCTTGCCCATTCCATCATTGACGCAAAGGCCATCGGCCGCTTCATGCCAGCTGTTTTCCGTGGCGAGAAGGCCGACTCGCTTGAAGCTCTGGGCACCAAACTCGGGCTGCCGCTCGAGCAGTTTCTCAATACGATCCGGACGTTTAATGCCGCATGTCGTCCTGGCCAATTTGATCATTCCATTATGGACAACTGCAGAACCGAAGGTCTGACCCCCGAAAAAACCCATTGGGCGCGAACCATCGACACGCCGCCCTATTTTGCGTATTCGCTAAAACCTGGCGTGACCTTCACCTATCTGGGTGTGCACGTCGACGAAACCGCCGCCGTCCATTTCAGCAGCAAGCCAAGCGCCAATCTGTTTGCCGCTGGAGAAATCATGGCGGGTAACGTGCTAGGCAAGGGATATACCGCTGGGGTCGGTATGACGATCGGCACGATCTTCGGGCGTATCGCCGGTGCGTCTGCCGCAAAGGCTGCCGCAAACGCCTCCGCCACCGTTCAGGAGAATTCTCGTGTTGCCGCTTGAAGCACTTGTTCGCGAAGCCGAAGCCGAGGTCGCTCGGCAAATGGAAATTTGCAATGCATGCCGCTATTGCGAAGGTTTTTGCGCCGTTTTTCCAGCCATGACCCGGCGCCTCGAATTCCCGAAGGCCGACATTCATTACCTCGCGAATCTGTGCCACAACTGCGGCGCCTGCCTGCATTCCTGCCAGTACGCACCACCCAACCCATTTGGTGTGAATGTGCCCCAAGCCATGGCTCGCGTACGCCGGATGACTTACGCCGAATACGCATGGCCAGCGCCGCTCGGGGGTCTTTATCAGCGTAACGGACTCATGCTCGCGTTGGCGCTGGTCGCCGCGCTCACGGTGTTCCTGGCGATCGGCCTACAGACTCAGGGAACCCTCTGGAAACCGATTGCACTAGAGGCCGGCAGCTTCTACGCTATCTTCCCGCATAACTTGATGGTCTCGCTGTTTGCACCCGTGTTCCTGTTTGCCTGCTTGGCCTTGGGTATCGGTGTCGCGCGCTTCTGGACCGATCTAGACGCTGGCCCCTCGAAGGACGAATCCATTCAAGAAGCCATTCAGGAAGCCAGCCTAAATGCGCTCAAACTGAAATACCTTGATGGTGGTCATGGTGAAGGCTGTAACGAGGCCGACGATCGCTTTACCCATGCAAGACGACATTTTCATCACGCAACGTTCTACGGGTTCGCGCTTTGTTTTGCATCCACCTCAGTTGCAACGCTCTACCACTATGGACTGGGTTGGCCCGCGCCCTATGACTGGCTCAGCCTTCCCAAAATACTCGGCACACTTGGCGGCATCGGTCTCGTGATTGGAACGATCGGCTTGGGATGGCTCAATCTGAACCGACATCCACAGCATGGCGATATCGACAATGCACCCATGGACCGCGGGTTTATCGCGCTCCTCTTCCTGGTTGGTGCGACCGGCCTCGGTCTCGCATTCTTACGCGAATCCGCGTCCCTTCCCCTGATGCTCTGCTTGCATCTGGGCACCGTGATGGCTTTTTTCGCAACGATGCCGTATGGCAAGTTTGCCCACGGCTTTTACCGTTGTGCCGCGTTACTCAAGTGGTCGATCGAGCGCCGGCAACCCACCCGACTCAAGTTGACAGCGGACTGAACCGCCGGCCCGATCGACCGATCAAATTACCGAATCACCGAACCTTCCCGGCTTTCCAGGCCGACAAGAGGGTTTCGTAGTCAATTGTTTCGCCCTTCGGTTTCTCATTGGCCAATTTCTTCCAAGGGGCTGCCTTATCGGTCAGCATCTTGGCGGGGTCACTTTTGGCAGCGAGTTTTGGCGCACATTTCGCCATCCCAGCCCGTTCAAGTCGACCCAGAACCTGGTCCATTTCGTCGGCTAGCGTATCCATCGCACCCTGAGGCGTCTTCTCCCCAGTCACCGCCTGAGCCACGTTTTTCCACCAGAGCTGAGCGAGCTTTGGATAGTCAGGGACATTGGTACCAGTCGGCGTCCAAGCGACCCGTGCGGGGCTTCGGTAGAACTCGACCAGTCCACCGTACTTCGCTGCATTCTGGGTAAAGAATTCGCTGCGAATGTCGCTGTCGCGCACGAAGGTGAGACCGACAATTGATTTCTTGAGCGACGTGGTCTTGGCCGTCACAAACTGCGCGTAGAGCCACGCGGCGGCTGTCCGGTTCGCATCATGGTCTTTGAAGAAGGTCCAGGAGCCCACGTCCTGATAACCGTTCTGCATGCCGTCTTTCCAGTATGGGCCATTGGGGCCCGGTGCCATGCGCCACTTGGGTGTGCCATCTGTATTAACCACTGGCAGGCCCGGCTTGGTCATGTCGGCGGTGAAGGCCGTGTACCAAAAAATTTGCTGGGCAATCTGGCCCTGGGCTGGCACCGGACCGGCCTCGCCGAAGGTCATTCCGATCGCCTCTTTGGGGGCGTATTTCTTCATCCAGTCGACATATTTGGTGAGCGCAAAGACCGCCGCCGGCGAATTGGTTGCACCGCCGCGGGCAACAGAAGCGCCCACTGGCGTGCACTTGTCGGCTGCGACCCGGATGCCCCATTCGTCGACCGGCAAGCCATTGGGAATCCCCTTATCGGCCGTTCCTGCCATGGACAGCCACGCGTCGGTAAAGCGCCATCCGAGTGACGGGTCTTTCTTGCCGTAGTCCATGTGCCCGTAAATCGGCTTGCCATCAATCGTCTTTACATCGTTCGAGAAAAATTCAGCGATATCCTCGTAGGCGCTCCAGTTGAGCGGCACGCCGAGGTCATAGCCGAATTTGGTCTTGAACTTATCCTGCAAATCCTTACGGGCGAACAGGTCGGCCCGGAACCAGTAGAGGTTTGCGAACTGTTGATCAGGTAACTGGTAAAGCTTGCCGTCGGGCGCCGTGGTGAAGCTCGTCCCAATGAAATCCTTCAAATCGAGGCCTGGGTTGGTAAATTCCTTGCCCGCACCTGCGAGATAGTCGGACAGCGGCAAAATCTTGCCATACCGATAGTGCGTCCCGATCAGGTCCGAATCCGAAATCCAGCCGTCGTAGATCGACTTACCCGACTGCATCGACGTTTGCAGTTTTTCGACGACGTCGCCTTCCTGAATCAGGTCATGCTTGACCTTGATCCCCGTAATCTCTTCGAAGGCCTTGGCGAGGGTCTTCGATTCGTACTCATGGGTCGTAATTGTTTCCGATACGACTGCGATTTCTTTGACGCCCTTTGCCTTGAGTTTGGCAGCGGCATCGATGAACCACTTCATCTCGGTCATTTGCTGATCTTTACTCAGCGTTGACGGCTGAAATTCAGTGTCAACCCACTTCTTCGCTTCCGCTTCGCCCGCATAGGCGCTTTGGGCACTCAAGGCGGCCGCGATCGACACGGCCAAAAGCGTGTAGCGGCAGTTCAAACGGTACTTCATGGTCTCGGTCTCCTATGGTTAATCAAATCAAGTCTGCCCCGCTTGTCGTCCTGCGAATCCGACCTGGCGGGAGCTTCAGGCCGCGAATCCGTTCTCGATGAATAAGGCGTTTCAGCCCCTTCGCATCACCCAAACCAACAACAATATCGATAGTGCAAGTCCAATCCACGGACTGGGTTCACCCTCAAGCGCAAACCATTGCGCAAGTCGATCACCCAAACCAACGAACGCGAGATTGACGTATGCAGCCGACAACAACCCGATGAACAACCGGTCGCCGCGCGTCGTCGAAATCGGTAAAAACCCCCGACGCTCGACCGTTGGCGATCGAATTTCCCAGACCGTCATTCCGATCAACATCAGAACGATCACGGTAAAAAAGACTGCGACCGGGACGGTCCAGACCATCCAGTCAAGCACTTCTTGCACTCCTTGTAATACGGTTCATCAAACGCGTCCCATGGCAAAACCCTTCGCGATGTAATGCCGAACGAACCAGATCACGATCGCACCCGGGACGATGGTCAACACCCCCGCCGCCGCCAGAACCGCCCAGTCCATTCCAGAGGCGCTCACCGTTCGGGTCATGGTCGCCACGATCGGCTTGGCATCGACGCTGGTCAGCGTTCGGGCGAGCAGTAGTTCGACCCACGAGAACATGAAACAGAAGAATGCGGTGACGCCAATCCCCGCCTTAATCAACGGCAGGAAAATCTTCAAAAAAAACTGGGGAAAGGTATAGCCGTCGATGTAGGCCGTCTCATCAATTTCGCGCGGGATTCCGCTCATAAACCCCTCGAGAATCCAGACCGCGAGCGGGACATTGAAGACCAGGTGGGCGAGCGCAACCGCCAGATGGGTATCCATGAGGCCCACCGTGCTGTAGAGCTGAAAAAAGGGCAGGAGGAAAATCGCGGGCGGCGTCATCCGGTTGGTCAGCAACCAAAAAAAGACGTGGCGATCGCCGATAAATCGGTAACGCGAAAACGCGTAGGCCGCCGGTAACGCGACGGTGACCGAAATCACCATATTGATCGCAACATAAATCAGGCTATTGATGTAGCCCGAATACCAGGCCGGATCGGTGAAGATCACGGCGTAATTGGCCCAGGTGAAGTGCTTCGGAAAAAACGAAAAGCTCGACAGAATGTCCTCGTTCGTTCTGAAACTCATGTTCACCATCCAGTAGATGGGCAACAGCGCGAACACCAGATAGCTCGTCAAAAAAAAGCGGTGCCAGCGTGCTCCCTTCATGCGGCACCCTTCATGTGGAAACCTTCTCGCCAGCGCCGGCGACCACAGTGGAAGTTGAGTGCGTACCGACCCGTTGCATCCAGTTGTAGAGAACGAAACAGAACAGCAGAATGATCAAAAAATAGATCAAGGAAAATGCTGCGGCAGGACCCAGATCAAACTGCCCAACCGCCTTCTGCGTCAGGTACTGCGACAAAAAAGTGGTCGCATTGCCGGGGCCACCACCCGTGAGAACGAATGGTTCGGTATAGATCATGAAGCTATCCATAAATCGCAGGAGCACAGCGATCATGAGAACCCCACGTAACTTGGGCAACTGGATGTACCGAAACACTGCAAATCGACTGGCTCCGTCAATCTGAGCCGCTTGATAAAACGCCTCGGGAATCGCTCTTAAGCCGGCGTAACACAACAAGGCCACCAGTGGCGTCCAGTGCCAGACGTCCATCGCGAGCACGGTCAGCCAGGCATGCGTTGGATTACCGGTGTAGCTGTATTCGAGTCCAATCGACTGAAGAGCAGCCCCCAGCAGGCCAATGTCGCTGCGACCAAAAATCTGCCAGATCGTCCCCACGACATTCCAGGGGATCAGAAGCGACAGCGCGACCAGCACGAGCGTCGCGGACGCCCGCCAGCCCGCAGTTGGCATCGCCAGTGCCAGCGCAATACCGAGCGGAACCTCCACCGCAAGAACCGCAAACGAGTAGATCAATTGCCGCACCATCGCTGAATGCAGTTCCTCGTCTCGCAACACGGAAACAAACCATTCAGTGCCGACAAAAACGCGACGCTCTGGTGAAATGATGTCTTGCACCGAATAGTTGACGACGGTCATCAGCGGAAGAATCGCCGAGAACGCCACGCAAATGACCACCGGCAAGACGAGCCACCAAGCCTTCTGATTAATGGGTTTAATCATGGCAGTTCGCCCGCGGATTCACGACCGATGAGCTGTTCCTGCGCATCATAAAAACGCGTGTGCGGCCCGAACACTCTCAGTCCGACGACTTGATTGAGTGCCGGCACGTGTGCATCGCGCGCCAGGCGCAAGCGCACCAAACAATCGCCGCTGCCCTCTGCGCCGGATTGGACTTGCGCACTCACGAGCCAGCTACTGCCAAGATCCTGAATCCGCTGGACCCTGGCCGCTAAGAGGTTCATCTCTCTGGGCTCTCCAGGCTTTGATTCACCCAACGCGAGATACTCGGGTCGGATTCCCAGGGTGATTGCGCCCGGCGGAATCATCTCGTCGTATGAAGAAACCGATCCAGAACCTGATCCCGCCTGTTGGAGTCGGTTCACGGGAACAAAATTCATCCCGGGCGAACCGATAAAGTGGCCAACAAACCGGTGCGCGGGCTGCTCGAACAGTTCAGAAGGCGAGCCACTCTGAATCACCCGACCGCGCGCCATCACCAAGACCAAATCGGCGAATGTCAGCGCTTCAACCTGATCATGAGTGACATAGATCAGGGTCAAACGGAGCTCACGATGAATTTCTTTGAGCTTGCGCCGCAGCTGCCATTTGAGGTGCGGATCAATGACCGTTAAGGGTTCATCAAACAAAACCGCGCCCACATCTTCGCGGACCAGACCGCGGCCTAGCGAGATCTTCTGCTTCTGATCGGCTGACAAACCGGCTGCGCGCTGATCCAGTTGCGCTGACAGGTCGAGCATTTCTGCAATGACGCCCACCCTCGCCCGAGCGCGCGCCTCGTCCATCCCTCGATTACGCAGCGGGAAGGCGAGGTTCTGCGCGACCGTCATCGTGTCGTAGACCACCGGAAACTGAAACACCTGCGCGATGTTGCGCTGCTGTGGCGGTAGTTGCGTCACATCGCGCTGATCAAACCGAATCGAACCCTGCGACGGCGCAACCAGACCTGAAATGATGTTGAGCATGGTCGTCTTGCCACAACCCGAGGGCCCTAACAATGCATAAGCGCCGCCGTCCTCAAAGGTCTGACGCATCGGCAGCAGCGCATAGTCCGCATCGTCTCGCGGATTTGCACGATACGAATGGGCAATTTCGAGTTGAATCCTAGCCATCCGCGTGCCCCGTCCGCTGAGACCCTGAGCCAGGTGCCAAAACCATCGCACCCTGGGGGTCAAATAAATAAACAGCCTCAGGATCAATGCCGACCGTCACGAGTTCCCCCAGGTCGAGGCGGTGCACGCCAGTCCGTTGCGCGACCAGGTTGCCCAAGGCGGTTTCTAGATGGATATAGGTGTCGGACCCCGACACCTCAGCCAGGGCGACCTTGGCAGGCACCAATAGGCGGTGCGATTCGCGGTTCGATTCGCCCTGCGATTGGCGCGGCGCGACCAATAATTCCAGCGCCCCTGACCGAATTCCCAGGGTCAGCTGCCCGTTCAGGTCAGGCAAGCGCTGAGGCGCTCCGCCAAGCTTTAAGATCAGACTAGGCCCCAGACTCACACCCTCGGGGACGGCCAGGGCCGGCAGCAAATTGATTGGGGGGTCGCTAAATGCGCGTGCGACCCGGATCGATTTCGGCCGGTGGAACACGTCGGCGGTCGGTCCATATTGCAGTAGTTCACCCGCATCGAGCACTGCCGTGTAACCGCCCAATAACAGTGCCTCTGCAGGCTCGGTAGTGGCGTACACAATGGTCGATCCACCACTCGCAAACAGCGTCGAGAATTCTTCCCGCAATTCTTCGCGAAGCTTGTAATCCAGATTGACTAGCGGCTCGTCGAGCAACATCAGAGACGCCGATTTGGCCAGTGCGCGGGCCAGTGCAACCCGTTGCTGCTGCCCGCCCGACAGTTCAGCCGGATAACGGTCCAAAAAAGACTCAATCTGAAGTCGTTGCGCGACATCCCGGACTCGCTGCGCAATCGCCGATGCGTCCAGGCGCCCGCTCAACTTGAGCGGCGACGCAATATTCTGCGCCACGGTTAACGAGGGGTAATTAATGAATTGCTGATACACCATGGCGACGTCGCGCGATTGAACTGGCATGCCCGTGACGTCCTGGCCATCGACCCAAATCTTGCCCCTGCTCGGGATATCGAGTCCCGCCAGCAGGCGCAGCAACGAGGTCTTCCCGGCGCGGGTCGCTCCCAGCAGAACCGTCAGTGACCCCGGCTCGAGCTGAAGGTCAAGCGGATAGAGGTGCGTCTCCAATCCTTCCTTCAGACTGACCTGGTCAAGCCTTAATTGCATAGCGAATGATTCATATTCGTGGAACCGTACGCTGATTTTCAGCGTCCCACCATTGTGAGAGCCGCTCAGCTGCCCCTGGCGGCAAATGAAGACCCAGTTTGCTGCGTCGCCACAAAACGTCCTCAAGTGTCAGCGCCCACTCGCGATCGCGCAGATAACGGAGCTCAGCCTCGAAAATGCCAGGCGCAAGCTCCTCCCCTAATGGGCGGCCATGCACGAGAAATTCTTCGACCAGTGCGCCATAAGACCGGACCCAGCGCCGAAGAAGCTCCGCTGGAAGCACTGGAAATTCGAGGACAAGCGCTGCCACAAATTGCTCAAAGCCCTGATCTGGACGATCGGTTGTCGCGACCCACTTCGAAAAATCGCCACCGGGCAACGCTTCGCCGGAAGTCCAGTCAGGCCGGTTTACCCCGAGTTGGTCACAGATCAAGCGTGCCGCTTCTTCTGCAAGCTTGCGATAGGTTGTAATCTTTCCGCCCCAGACGGTGAGCAGTGCAGGTCCGTTGGTGTCCATCTCAAGTTGGTAGTCCCTGGTCACGGAAGAGGCATCGCTGGCCTCATCCTCAAGCAGGGGGCGAACGCCCGAGTAACTCCAGATCACATCGGCTGGCACAATCTGCGCCTCGAAATACCGGTTCACTTGATTACAAAGATATTGAATCTCGTCAGAATCTATCTGAACGGGTGCCGTCAGCGTCTTTATTTCCACGTCCGTTGTGCCAATGAGCGTGAAGTCCTGCTCATAGGGAATCGCGAAAATCACCCGCCGATCGGGCGCCTGTAATAGATACGCGTCGTCATGGTCAAACAGACGCGGGACGACGATGTGACTGCCTTTCACGAGACGCAAAGTTTTTGAACCGCTAACACCCGCGTTCTGATGCAGAAACTCTGCCGCCCAGGGGCCTGCCGCATTGACCAGCAACCGCGAGCGCACCGTTGAAACCTGTGAAGTCGTTGCGGACAAAAGGTCGACTGACCAAGTCCCTGCTTCGCGTCGCGCCTGTACACATTGGGAGCGGGTCATGATCTGAGCCCCGCGATTGCGCGCATCGATCGCATTCAACACGACCAATCGTGCGTCATCGACCCACCCGTCGGAGTACACGAAGGCCCGATGCAGAAATGATTTCAGCGGTGTCCCTGCCGGGTGCCGTCGCAAGTCAATGGTTTTAGAGCCGGATAGCCATTCGCGTCGCGCCAGATGATCATAGAGAAACAAGCCCGCGCGAATCATCCAGAATGGGCGCATCGAAGGTTCATGCGGCATCACAAAACGCATCGGCCACATGATGTGCGGGGCAACCCGCAACAAGACCTCACGCTCAGCCAGAGCTTTGCGGACCAACGCAAACTCGCGATGTTCGAGGTAGCGCAACCCCCCGTGAATCAGCTTGGTCGATGACGACGACGTATGGGCGGCCAGATCGTCCTTTTCTGCGAGCACGACCGAGAGACCACGCCCAGACAAGTCTCGGGCGATCCCGGCACCGTTGATACCCCCGCCGACCACGAGCACGTCACAAGACAAATGCGCTGAAGACAATTCGCTTTTCTTCGAATTTGATCGTTATTGATCGCTATTGATCGTTATCACTCGTTCTACCCCTTGATACCGGAGGATGCAACCCCTGGGAATCCCGATGTCGAACCAGCCTCACTTGCTCTAATCTCTGATCCCTTAACACATGTCCCCGTCTGTCGTGTCGGTCCAACCAGATTTACCAGACCCCCCGAGCGCCCGCAGTCTCAATCCGCGGCAGGCGGGCATTCTTGACATCGTTCGGTCGAATGGAACCGTTCGAGTCGAGGATCTTGCGCGACAATTTCAAGTTACCGTTCAGACCGTTCGGCGCGATCTCACTCGACTTGCTGAGGATGGACTTTTAAGCCGCTACCACGGCGGAGTCCAGCGGTCGGACTCGACGACTGAAAACATCGCTTATCGACAACGTCAGGCGCTCCATCGCGACGCCAAAAAGCGCATCGCAAAAGCCGTTGCACGGGAGGTGCCGGACGGGTGCTCTTTGAGTCTAAATATTGGAACGACCATCGAAGCCATCGCGGCCGAACTCCTGCAGCATCGCAACCTGCGCGTTATCACCAACAACCTGAACGTCGCTGCGACTCTGGCTGACAACCCGCACTGCGAGGTGATCGTCGCCGGGGGTGTCGTTCGCGCTCGAGATCGAGCCATTGTTGGCGAGGCTGCGCTCAATTTCATTAGCCAGTTCAAAGTTGATATTGGCTTGATCGGGATTTCGAGTATCGAGGCTGATGGAAGTTTGCGCGACTTTGACTACCGAGAAGTTTCGGTAGCGCGTGGCATCCTGCAACATTCCCGGGCAGTTTGGCTCGCTGCCGATCACAGCAAGTTTCATCGCTCGGCAATGGTGGAAGTGGGTCGCCTGGATCACATTGACAGACTGTTCACCGATCAACCTCCACCACCCCCATTTGGGACACTGCTGTCGAGTGCCGGCGTGGACTGTGTTGTGGCTTCCGGGGAGTTCAAATGACCTATCTACTCGCCCTCGATCAGGGCACATCGAGTTCACGCAGCATCCTGTTTGATGCTAAGGGCGCGATTGTTTCGATGGCGCAGCAGGAGTTCCGTCAGATCTTCCCGCAACCCGGCTGGGTCGAGCATGACCCGCTCGAACTCTGGCAATCACAATATTCGACCGCACAGGAAGTTCTGAACAAAGCTGGCATCAAGGCTTGTGATCTTGCCGGCGTCGGCATCACCAACCAACGCGAAACCACCGTTGTTTGGAATCGCAAGACCGGAGACCCCATCTACAACGCGATTGTCTGGCAGGACCGCAGAGCCGAACCGGTCTGCCGGGTTCTGCGCGACGCAGGGTTCGGTGAGCAAGTACAGCGCACGACCGGCTTGGTCATCGACGCCTATTTCTCGGCCACCAAGTTGCAGTGGATTCTGGATTCAGTCCCGGGCGCACGCGACGCCGCCAACCGAGGGGAGCTCGCGTTCGGGACGGTCGACAGCTGGCTGTTGTGGAATCTGACCGGCGGGCGCGTGCATGCCACCGACGTTAGCAATGCGGCGCGCACGATGTTGTTCGACATTCATCGTAACCGCTGGGATGAATCCCTGCTCGAGCTGTTCAAGATCCCTGCGACGCTGCTCCCCACGGTTCATCCTTCAGCCTCGCACTTTGGTGAGACCGATCCGGAAATCCTCGGCGTCGCCGTTCCAATTGGCGGCATCGCAGGCGACCAGCAAAGTGCGTTGTTCGGCCAAGCCTGCTTTCGGTCTGGGTTGGCCAAGAATACGTACGGTACTGGATGCTTCATGCTGATGCATACCGGCGATCAGAGTCTAGTCTCCACCAACGGATTGATCACCACCAGCACGGCACAGACCGGCAAGACACCGACCTACGCGCTCGAGGGAAGTGTCTTTGTCGGTGGCGCAGTCGTTCAATGGCTGAGGGATGGCTTGGGGGTCATCGAGCGCAGCGCCGACGTGCAGGCATTGGCCGAAAGCGTTCCTGACAATGGCGGAGTGATCGTCGTACCTGCGTTTACCGGCCTTGGTGCGCCCTA
>Ga0214921_10010227_pt1 | contig 11649 bp, 4 predicted proteins | sample LL1505_MetaG_FD_177992 | JGI IMG/M metagenome (GOLD analysis project Ga0214921, IMG submission 177992) | Freshwater microbial communities from Lake Lanier, Atlanta, Georgia, United States - LL-1505 | ecosystem: Environmental > Aquatic > Freshwater > Lake | place: USA: Georgia | collected 2015-05-28
CATGAACATGTTTACCAGAAAACCATTGCCTTTGCCCATGATGATGGCTGCAGGCACTACCAAAGGGGTTACACAGTTTCATCTCCGTCATTTCATCCTGCGCGCCAATGCAAGTACAGGCATCACCGCAGCATGGGCCAATAAACTGCAGGCCCTCTGTGAATCAGACGGGCTGGGCATTCCGGCGATCATCGCCTCCAATCCGAGAAATCATATCACCAAAGATGCATCGATAGGGCTCAGTGTGGGCACCACCACCTTTTCAACCTGGCCTGGAGAACTGGGGCTCTCTGCCACTAGAGACCTGAAGCTGATCCATGAATTTGCAGACATTGCAAGACAGGAGTGGGCAGCGGTCGGGCTGAGAAAGGGATACATGTACATGGCTGATTTGGCCACCGAACCAAGGTGGCAAAGGGTTGAAGGAACATTTGGAGAAAACGCAGCATGGGTTGGCAAAATGATGCACGAGATTGTCACTGGTTTCCAGGGAACAAAACTTTCATCCAGTTCCGTTGCACTTACCACCAAACATTTTCCAGGTGGTGGAGCAGGCGTTGGTGGCCAGGATCCACATTTTGCCTGGGGCAAGTTTGAACATTTCCCAGGAAAAATGTTCCAGAACAACCTGATCCCTTTCAAAGCCGCCATCAAAGCAGGCACGTCCGCCATCATGCCCTACTATTCTATTCCACAGGGAACCCAATATGAAGAGATTGCCTATGCCTACAACAAGGCCGTGATCACTGGATTGCTCCGCGACAGCCTGGGTTTCAAAGGCATCATCAACTCAGATACCGGCCCGATTGAAATGATGCCCTGGGGTGCCGAAAACCTCAGCATCAAGGAACGCTATAAAAAAACCATGGAAGCGGGTGTGAACCTTTACTCAGGTTCTGCAGATCCTACCCCACTCCTGGAAACAGTAAAATCTGGCATGGTTGATATCAAGCTGGTGGACAACTCAGTATACCGTTTGCTCATAGAAAAATTTGAGCTCGGCCTTTTTGAAAATCCATACGTGGATGTAAACAAGGCAGTGGCTTTCGTAGGCAATCCTGCGCTTCAGGCCAGGGCCGACCTGGCCATGCGCAAATCCATTGTTTTGCTCCGGAACGAAAACAACGCACTTCCCATCAAACCAAAGACCAGGGTTTATTTTGAATCCTATTTCCAAAAAAGAGGAGCCCCTTCATCCAGCAATGTTTTCCAACCATTGAAAAACAACCTTGATATTCAGTTTGTAAAAACACCTGAGGAAGCAGACATGATCCTGCTTTGGATTACACCGGGGTCAAAGTCACTGTTTGAATCAAATGGGTCACCGATTTATTTGTCGCTGTCCAAAAATGCAGTGGACATCAATTACATCAATGCGTTGGCTGCTAAAAAGCCAACCATACTGGTAGTGAATTATACCAATCCCTGGGTGATTGATGAGATTTACAATGGGCAAACGAAAAAGCATTTCGCAGGAGTCCTGGCCACATTTGGCACCACCACTGATGCCCTGCTCGACATCATCACAGGCAAATTCAAGCCCAGCGGGAAGATGCCTTTTACCACTCCCATTTCTGAAGATCAGGCGCAGCAACAACTTTCAGATGTACCCGGTTATCTGAAAGGGAAGCAGTATGGCCTTTTCTGGTATGATGAGGGATTGCAATACAAGTAAACACCGAGGATAGAAATTGTCTATTTTTGTGCTTTATTTTACTGCAAACCCGACGTATGAAGCAATTGTTTCCCCTCCTGTTTATCCTGATTGCAAGCCTGACTTTTTCACAGCAAAAACAGGACACTTCATCCGCTGCCATGGTTGCCAGTGCACATCCCATGGCAACTGAAGCCGGTTTGCTCATGCTCAAACAAGGAGGGAATGCCTTTGATGCCATTGCCGCAACGTCATTCATGCTATCAGTAGTGGAGCCCAGCATGAGTGGATTGGGTGGACGTTTGCAGGCGATTTATTTTGTCCCTGGTCAAGGTGTAAGAGGGCTGGATGCGACCACACAGGTTCCTGCAGGATACATCAAAAAAGCAAAGGAAGCGGAGCATGGATATGGGACCATTGGTGTACCGGGCATGGTAAAAGGTATTGTACAACTCCAACAGCAATATGGCAAGCTTTACCTGAAGCAGGTGATACAACCCGCCATAGCAGCTGCTTCCAAGGGCCACATACTCCTCAGCGAAGAGTCAAAAAGAGAATCGATAGAGATCAAGGAATTGAGAAAATTTGAAGGAACCGTAGCCCATTTTCTTCAAAAGGACACCGTGTATCCCGGCGGATCGTTGTTCAAACAACCTGCACTGGCAAAAACGCTTAAAACCATTGCGCGCGACAAGGGAAAATCTTTTTACACCGGTGGAATAGCCTATGCGCTGACAGAAGAAATCAAGCAAGGTGGCGGTTTCCTGACCCTCGCTGACATGAAAAACTACAAGGCAGAAGAGGCAAAAATTGTCAGGGGAAGTTACAGGGGATACGAAATCATTGGAACAGGCCTGCCCTGCTATGGAGCCATCGTGATTGAAATGCTCCAAATGCTGGAGCAGGTTGACCTCTCGAAGGTTTCTGAAAAGGATTACCTCCAGTACCATGCGGCCGCTCACCACAAGGCATACGAAGACAGATCGCTCCTGAAAACAAAAGAAGACAGCCTGATCGTTGCTGGATTTGCTGTAAAAAGGTGGAAAGACAGTTTGCCCAAAACCATGGCCCTCCCCCAATCTTCAACCACAGCAGAACATAGCAATGGCCATACCACCCATTTGGTGGCCACTGATCAAAATGGCAACATGGTTTCCATCACCCAGTCTGTGGGTCCGCTCATGGGATCAAAAGTCGCTTCAAAGAAAAACGGTTTCGTATTGGCAACCACCATGGGGCCTTACCTTGGTGAAATGAAGCCAGGCGAAAGGGCTTCCTCACATATTTCACCCATCATCATCCTAAAAGATGGAAAACCATTTCTGGCACTGGGTGCTGCCGGCGGAGCAAGGATTGTGCCGGCCATTGTTCAGGTCATCAGCAGGGTGATCGATCATGGCATGCCCCTTGAAAAGGCGCTTTCAGCCGGAAGGATCTACCAGCTTCCTGACAGGTTGCTGGTTGAAAACCACCAAAATGTCTTCTGGAAAGACAAGAAAACGATGGACCTGCTCAGGCAATCCGGCATCAACATCGAAGAAGTCAAAACACCCGCACAGTTTGGCAGGGTGCACGCCATCCAATACCAAGATCCCGGCATTTGGATTGGCGCCGCTGATCCCGATTGGAGTGGAACCGCCAAGGGCCTGAAAAACTGATGTTTTTTAGCATGGTTTTAGCCTTGAATTTGTATGATTCCCCCATAATTAATACCTTTCGGGCCAATTTAAGCCCAACTGCTACAAGCCAATAACCCAAAAAGGCATCTATATACTTCTTATACAGTAAACCAAGGTCTTTCAAAGACAAAAACAAACGTTTATGAGACAAATCAAAAAGATCACATGGCTGATCATGCTTCCCATGCTGTTGCACACCATGGTGATGGCACAAACCAGCATCAAAGGAAAGGTTACAGGGGCCAATAATCAGCCTGTTTCCAATGCCACAGTGGCCATCAAAGGAAAAGCCAAGGCTTCACAAACCGATGCCAAAGGTGAATTCGCCATCATGGTATCGAAGGGTGAAACACTGGTGTTCAGTTCAGTGGGCTTTGTTTCCAAGGAAATCAAGGTTGCAGAGCAAACCATCATCAATGTTAAACTTACACAAGACGAAGGACTGCTTGAAGGCGTTGTCGTAACGGCAATGGACATCAAGAAGAATCCGCGCGAACTGGGTTATTCCGTCCAGAAAGTGGATGGGGATGATATCCAGGAAACGCAGCGTGAGAACTTTGTCAACAGCTTGCAAGGCCGTGTTGCCGGTCTGACCATCAACCCAACCAGTGGTGCTGCAGGAGCCTCTTCCTCCATTGTATTGAGGGGATTCAACTCACTATCCATGAGCAACCAGCCCCTTTTTGTGGTGGACGGTATCGTTGTGGACAACCAGAGTGTTGATGAAACCTCAGATGGTGGCCGCGGTATCGGTCTGGCTTCTGACCGCCCCAACAGGAACAGTGACTACCAAAACAGGATTGCGGACATCAACCCCAGTGATATTGAAAATGTAACGGTATTGAAAGGACCTGAGGCCACAGCGCTTTATGGTAGCCAGGCCAGCTCCGGCGCCATCCTGATCACCACCAAAAGGGCCAAGACCAGTAAATTGCAACTGCAATACGACAACAGCTTCCGTGTTTCAGAGCTGACCAGGTTTCCAGAAACATTCGACAAATATTCCAATGGTACCAACGGAGTAGCTGCCAGCTCATTCCGCTATTTTGGACCTGCGTATGGCGATACCACCATCTTGTTTGACAACGTGAAATTGTTTTTCCGTCCTGGTATCTCTCAGACCCATAACCTGGGCATGGACTTTGGTATCAAGAACTCCTTCTTCAGGTTATCAGGATCCATTTTCGACCAACAAGGTGTTGTTCCCAACAACGACTTCAAGCGTTACAACCTGCGCCTTTCCAATACAACCAAGATTGGCAAGTACATTGAACTCATGCCTTCGGTTTCCCTTATCAGAACCGACAACAACAAGGTGCTCAGGAGTGCCGGCGGTTACATGCTCAGTTTGATGATATGGCCGAACAAGAACAATATCCTGAACTACGAAGATCCTGTAACGGGTGACAAACTGCCTTTGTTCAGCAGCAACCCCAACTCTGATTATGACAATCCTTTCTTCAACGTATACAACAACGTTGCCAAGGATGTTACCATGCGCGCCACCACTTCACTGGGGATCAACATCAACCCAACCAGCTGGTTGTCCGTTCAAGGCCGTTTTGGATATGACACCTACAGTATCGATGGTTACATGAGGTATCATCCTAAAAGTTATTACCTCAGCGCTGCTGTTCAGGGAACCCTGGACAACTACTGGAGAAAATATGCCGGATACAACCATACCATCACTGCCACTGCCAAAAAGAAGGTTGGTGACTTCAGCTTCAGGGGAATGGTGGGAACCATGTGGCAGGACTACCAAACAAAAATGTATGCCATCACAGGAAACACCCTTTCCACTACAGAGAGTTTCGACAGCAGCGTTACTGCTCCCAACACAAGGGTGAGGTTGTTGAGGAACTACTTTGGTGAGTACAACAGGCAGATTCTTCGTCAGTTTGCTTATTTTGGAGAGGCTGCAGTGAGCTACAAGAACATGTTGTTCCTGAACTATACGCATCGCTTTGAGTCAGCATCTACGCTGCCTGTCAAAAACAGGAACTACAACTACCCTGGTGGTAGCCTTAGCATCATTGCCAGTGATTTGATCAAGCCGCTTAAAAACAGCGATGTGATCAGCTACTGGAAAATCAGGACCTCCTTGGCAGGAACAGCCCGTTTGAATACTCCTTATTCAACACAGTCCGTTTTTGTGAACAATTTTGCCAGCGGCGGTGGCTTTTCCTACGGCTTCACCAATGCCAATCCTGAACTGGCTCCGGAAAGGCAAAGCACCTATGAACTGGGTACAGAGTTCCGCCTCTTCAGGAACAAACTCAACCTCGAAGCCACCTATTACAATACCCTCAACAAAGGGCAAATCATTGAGAACTTCCGTTTGAGCTATGGTACAGGGTTCGTACTGAACACCCAAAATGCTGCCAGCACCAGGAACCAGGGTGTCGAGATCACCCTTGGATCCAATGTAATCAACAAGGCCAAGTTTGGATGGAATTTCCAGATGAACTTCAACAAGATGTGGAACAAGGTCATTGACATGCCCAAAAACGTTGCAGAATACTATATCGCCGATACATGGCTGTATGGCAATGCAAGGGGTGGTCTGGTCTTTGGTGGACCAACCACATCCATCACTGGCTTTGGCTATGAAAGAAACCTCAATGGTGATGTACTCATCAACCCAGCCAATGGATTGCCGGTTGTTGAACAATTGTTCAAGATCCGTGGAGACAGGAATCCTGACTTCACCCTGGGCATCAACAACTCCTTCCGCCTGAACAGGTTCAGGTTGAACTTCCTCTGGGACATCAAGGTGGGTGGAGACATCTTCAACGGAACACACCGCTTCCTTACAGGAGCTGGTAAAAGCCCGCTTACTGCAGACAGGTACACCCCACGCGTGGTCAAAGGTGTGTTGAAAGACGGAAAGGAAAATACCAATCCCACACCGAATTCGATTGTCATCATCCCCGCATTGAACGATGCCTACTATACCAACATGCCAGAAGAGGACTTTATAGAGAAAAACGTAAACTGGCTTCGCCTGCGTGACCTTACATTTGCTTATGCATTTCCAAAGAAACCATTCATTGATCTTCCAGGAATCAAAACACTTGAGGTGTTCCTTACCGTGAATGACCTTGTGCTCATTACCAATTATACAGGCGCAGATCCTGCAGTCAACGGTAATACAGCCGGTTCAAGAGGTGTTGGTGGTTTTGGATTTGACTACGGCACCATGCCTGCCCCGATCAGTTTCAACTTCGGTTTGAAGACATCATTTTAATCAAAAGGAAAAATCAGCTCATGAAAAAGAATATCATATTTTACCTGACCTCGATAGCCCTGGTCTTCTCCTTCAGCAGTTGTGAAAAGAAGATTGATGAGGCATTTGCCAACCCCAACGCCAGTGTCAGGGTTCCTGTTGAAACCCTGTTGCCCGGCATCATCGGAAACTTTGTAGGCAGCTCTGCTGCTGCGGGCAGTGCCTATGGCCTCGCAAACGATGGTCTTTACATAGGCCGCTATGTACAATATTTTGCCACCAACAGTTCTGGTAACCAATACGACCAAATGGGTGGTGCAACAGGCGCAAGTGATGTACTTGGGTCTGTTTGGGCCATGCACTATTTTGGAATGGGTGAGAACCTGAACAAAATGGTAAAATGGGGAATGGAAGAAAAGAAATGGGATTATGTAGGCGTGGGTTATGCCATCAGGGCCTTCAGCTGGCTGTCCTTGACCAACATGTATGGAGAGGTGATCATGCGTGAAGCGTTTCGTCCAGAGCAACTGGTTTTCAATTATGATAACCAAAAAGATGTCTACGATACAGTAAGGGCGATCAGCAGATTGGCCTTGGAATATCTCAACAAGACTGGAGACAATGCAAGCCAGGCCAACCTCGCCAAGGGAGATGCCTATTTCTACAATGGAGACGTAAACAAGTGGAAGAAATTCGTTTATACTGTGATGGCCAGGTCGTTCAATCACCTCAGCAACAAGGCTGAGTACAAGCCAGATTCAGTGATCAAATATGCTTTGCTGGGCATCAACACCAATGATGACAATGCCACCTGTAAGTTTGCCAACACAGGTATCACAGGTACTTCTAATTATTATGGCCCACTCAGGGGTAACGTTGGTGCATTGCGCCAGACGGAATACATCGCCAACCTCATGAATGGATTGAATTCCCGTTTCGCAGGTGTTACAGATCCCAGGGCCTTCTATATGCTGAGGGAAAACACCAACGGAACCATCAGGGGAATCAAACCAAACAAGGGAGCTGGCGCTTTGGTGACGGCAGACCAACCACAGAGTTTCTGGGGTCAGGCATTCAGCTCTTCTGCTGCACCTGTATCTGATGCAACCTGTCGTTATATTTTCAAGAACGGATCCCCATTCCCCATCATTACTGCAAGCGAAAACAAATTCATGTTGGCTGAGGCTTATCTCCGCAAGGGAGATGCTGCTTCTGCAAGAACAGCCTATGCAGATGGCATCAGCCTCAACATTGACCATTTGAATACTGATTACAGTGCATCCGTTCCCGCACCAAGGCTGATGACTCCTGCCATCAAATCAGCATTCCTTGCCAACCCAGCTGTGGTACCTCCAGCGGCATCGCTTTCGCTCAGCCATATCATGTTGCAAAAGTACATTGCGCTTTATGGCTTTGGCATGATGGAGACCTGGGTAGACATGAGAAGATTTCACTATACTGATATAGATCTTTCATCAGGTGCCCAGGTATATGCAGATCTTGTGATGCCTACCGGAATAGACCTTTTCATCAACAACAGTGGTAAGTATACCTACAGGGCAAGGCCGCGCTACAACTCAGAGTATCTCTACAATATTGCTGAACTGACAAGGATTGGGGCCATTGCACTTGATTACAATACCAAGGAACAATGGTTCTCTCAGAAATAGTTCACCAGACTAAAATCATCATCATGAAATCATTAATGAATATCAAATCAATCACCATAGCCCTTGCGTCAATGATCATGCTGGCGGCTTGTGAGAAAGAATACAAGTCGATTCTTACTGAAGAGACCAACCTCGGCAATACCGCTTTTGTGAAATTTCACAATGCCATCATCAATTCCAACAGAACCTATATCTACTCAGATCTGGTTCCCCTGAATGGTGCTAGCATTGCCTATGGCGCTGTATTCCCTTCCCTGTCTCCTTCCTATTCAGCTGTGAATGCCGGAACAAGGGCCATTGCCATCAGGGACACACTGGCCCCAAGCACACAATATCCCATCAGTTTCAGCACTGCGATGACTAGCGGAAACTACTACACCATTTTTGCCTATGATTCTTTGAATGCACCCCAATACAAAGTGATTCAGGACAATATCCAGGTATTCAATGACACATCTGCAAGGATCAGGTTTGCCAACTTCCCTTACAGCACAACCACCATGCCCAATGTTGATATTTTCTCCCAAAAGCAACAGGCAAATGTTTTCACCAACATCAGTACCGCTGCTGTTACAGATTTCATTTCCTTCAGGGCTGGTATCAGCGATACTTTGTATGTTCGCCCAACTGGAACAACCAACAACCTGACACAGTTGAATGGATTTGTGGGCACTGCCAAAAGAAACTATACCGTTATCTTCAGGGGGAGCTACCGCACAACATCAGGAACTGCTGCAAGAACATTGGCTTCTTTCCTCAGTTATTGATTTGAAAAACAGGATTGATTTTTCAACTACTGAGATCTATACAGTTGGATGTTTTTAACATCAACCCTTTAAAAAACTGAGCACTTGCATTGCTAGGCTTTTATCACGAGCGCCGCGGGATTTCCCGCGGCGCTCGTGATTTATTTATGCATCAAAATGCGAGGCGCTTTTGCTATCTAAGTATTGTGACGTATCCGGTCATTCTTTTGCTTCCATCACCAAGATCAATCACATAATAATATGTTCCATCCGGCATTTTTCCTCCATTTCTTTTTCCATCCCATGCAGCCCTGTATCCATAAGACCTGAAGATGACCTGGCCAGCCGTATTGTAAATGTCTACCTGGGCATTCCTGTACTGGTCAAGGAAACGGATATCCCATGTATCATTGATGCCATCCCCGTTGGGTGTAAATGTATTGGGAATGTCTACATCAGAGAGGAGAAAGACCTTAACTGTATCTGCCGCGCTGCAAAGTGTCTGGGTATTGATGGCATATAAAATATAGGTGGTATTTGCATCAGGCTTGCAGAGGGGGTTTTGGGTATTGGGCTTGTCCAGGTAGAGTGCAGGAGTCCAAAGAAAAGAATAAGCAGCAGGATTGGAAATGCTGGCGTCCATTGTTAGCGCATTCCCCTTCTTGATGTACTTGTCTGTACCCGCATTGATGGCTGGTGGTGGATGGATGATGACAGACTTGTTGAAAGGTGCTGAACCACATCCTTCCTTGCTGGTCACCACCAGGGATGCAGTATAGGTTTTGGAGGAAAGATAACGATGCTTGTAGGGAGATGGTTTACTGACCTGATTTCCATCGCCAAGATCAAGTTTCCAGGCGCTGATATTGCCAAGGTTGTTGGGCTGAAAACCAATCAGGGACCCAATGCAAAAGCTGTCCGCAGCGATGGTCATGTCTGCCACCGGAGGAGGATAAACCACTGGCACATTTAACGTTATGGTATCGCTGTTGCAACCCTGGTCAATGACAACCCAATGCTTCACCGGAATATTGGACCTGGCCACCTTGTAACCATGAGAGCCCACATGTGTTGACTTGCTGCTGGCCGTTTGTCCATCACCATAATCCCAGTACCAGGTTGTGGAAACACCCTGCCCATTGGGAATGGAGGAGGTAAAGGAAAGGCTGCTGTCTACACAGGCCTTTCCGCTGATGGTAAAGGCCAAAGAAGATGGGTCTGAAACAAATAGTTTTTTCAAGGTATCTGCAGAACAACCGTTGTCAGCAACTACCGTGAACCTGATCAATTTATCGCCGCCGGTTTGAAAGACCCTGGTCACATCTTTGGTAGTCAACTGGGTGTTGTCGGGGAATTCCCACTTGTATCCTGTAATGTTGAAGCCTGGTGCAGTATTTGTTCCAGTAAGGCTGATGGTATTTCCAATACAACTGACTGCAGGCAAGGCATAGTCTGCTCTTGGTCCGTTTTTTACATTGACAATGATAACAGTATCTCTTTTTTGATCGCATTTATCAATATCATCAGCAAAATAGCTCACCGGAATCTTGAACTGACCTGTTGTAGAAAATTTCAGGTATTGGCCATAGGTATATGTATAATAATTCCTTCCAAATATTTTGGTGATGGCCACTGGAACCGGAGCATTCACTATGGAGTCTTTGTTGATGTTGAGCTCCGGCACTGCACTCAGCCCCCACTTGATGGAACTGAGTTTATAGGCCACCCTGATGCTGGGATTGAACTCTGTACCCAAACAGGTTGAGGAATCTGCTGTAGACTGGTTGCTGTAGCGGTTTTTGATGCTGGCATAGGCATCCAGGTTATTGAGCAGTGTTCCGGCATTGTAGCCATAGCTTTCAAACAACCCTATGCCATAGACCGTTGCATTGAAACTTGAATCTGAACTGACCGTATGCTGTGCGGCTGGGCCCATTATTCTACCGACTGCGACAGAGTAGCCGGGCAGGCTGGGATGGGGAATGATGTTCTCAGGAGGTATGGCAGCTCCATCAATTTTTAATGAGGTCAGGCCGGCTGTAGGGATATAGATGCTCAGGTATACATAGTCGATATAAGACTTACGGGTGGTATAAAACAGAATGCTTTTCTGCCCCTGTTCAATAGGGCTTAGGTAAATCATTTCCGGATCACCATAGCTGACAATGTTCATGGTGGCACACTCATTGGCATTGGGGGTGTACTGCGCAACCATGATCGGCTTGTCAGCCTCGATATAATCTCCCGTTTTGCTGTTGAATTCGTAATAGAAATTCTTGACCAGTCCGGTCATGACCACACCATTGCGTTTGACAACCGTTGTAGGATCCAACACACAAACCCTGTAAAAATTCATGAAGGGGGCCTTTACATCCGTCTGCGTATTGTTGATCATGTGATAGGTGAGGTATCGGGTGCCCCATGCCTGAGAGGGAAAGATTTGCTGCCCCATGTATTCTCCTCCATCGCCCCGGCAAAGCCGGATACCACCAGAACCTGAAAAAAGAGCAATGGGATGACAGTTCCCATCGCCACCCGGAACAGAAACCACCTTGCTGCCTGTCATGTCCTTGCTGGCCTGGTACAACAGGGAGCCAGAACCCAGCTTCCCCATCACACTATAGATCTCTCCTTTGTTGAGTGTAATGGTATAGGATTGACCAGGAAGCCA
>Ga0214921_10010229_pt1 | contig 11647 bp, 13 predicted proteins | sample LL1505_MetaG_FD_177992 | JGI IMG/M metagenome (GOLD analysis project Ga0214921, IMG submission 177992) | Freshwater microbial communities from Lake Lanier, Atlanta, Georgia, United States - LL-1505 | ecosystem: Environmental > Aquatic > Freshwater > Lake | place: USA: Georgia | collected...
ACTTCAATTTTGGAAGTTGATTCAGTAAAGTCTTTGGGTGCTCATTCGATGATTACTTTCAAGACAGAAATTTTTGACAGGAACAAAATCTTGGTCTGCACTGCAATCAGCACGCTTGTGGTTAGGGGTGGCGAATGACACACATTGATATCCTTGCTTTAGAAGTCGGTCAAGAAATCGGGTCAGAGTCTTTCACTTTTACGAGAGACTCTCTTGTTAGATACGCAGGAGCTTCAGGGGATTTCAACCCAATTCACTACCGTGATGATTTTGCTAAGTCTGTTGGTTTGGATGGTGTTTTAGCGCACGGTATGTTAACCATGGGAGCCGCTGTTCAGGTAGCGGTCAACTGGGTAGGCGATGCTGGAAAAGTTATTGACTACGGAGTTCGCTTCACTAAGCCGGTATTTGTTGCTCCTAACGAAGGTTCGCTTGTTACTGTCGTTGGCAAGATCGGTGCAATTGATCTAGAAGCTAAAGCAGTCCGTATTGATCTAACTGCCGTCAGTAATGAACTTGCTGTCTTGGGTAAAGCCCAAGCAGTTGTGAAGCTATGACCCAAGCCTTAAGTTCACTAACTACCATTCATGTTGGTGGTGTTCCTGAGGCTATTCATATTGCTAAAAGTCGTGATGAGTTAATCGCTATCGCTAAAGATGTTTGGCATAGAACAGAAAACTTTCTTGTTCTAGGTGGAGGTTCAAATCTTGTTGCTAGTGATGAGCTACCAGGCTTAGAAGTCATAAAGGTTAGTAACCTCGGGGTTGAGCATGTTGGTCAAGGAATCATTCGAGTTCAAGCCGGAGAGAACTGGAGTGATTTTGTCATTCATGCCGCTAAATCTGGTTGGCCAGGTATTGAATCACTTGCCGGTATACCCGGCACAGTTGGGGCAGCACCAGTGCAGAACATCGGTGCCTATGGTCAAGAGCTATCGCTTACCTTTCATCAACTAGAGTTTCTTGATTATCAAACTGAAGAAGTTCAGTTGATGTCTAAGGCTGACTGTGATTTTGGCTATCGAGACAGCATATTCAAAAGAGGAAAACAGGGAATCATCACTTGGGTTGAATTCAAGTTTGAAACTGATTTGCCGGCAGAGCACATAGCACTGTTGGAATCAAGAGTTCAAGAAGTGTTAGTGCTCAGGGCATCCAAAGGCATGCTGCTAAACGATAGCGATCACGATACCTGGTCTTGCGGTTCTTTCTTTACCAACCCAATCGTGAGCGAACATTTTGCAAGAACACTTCCCTCAGATGCACCTAATTGGCCAACCGCTGAAGACGACGGAGCGACAGTAAAACTTTCAGCTGCCTGGCTTATCGAGAATGCCGGTTTGGCTAAAGGGTTTTCTTTGCCTGGATCCAAGGCAGCCTTGTCCTCAAAGCATGCGCTAGCCATAACTAATAGAGGCGGAGCTAGCGCTAAAGAAGTAACTGAACTAGCTAGATACATTCAGACCCAGGTTGCCAATAAGTTCGGCATTACTTTGGTTCCAGAACCTAACCTGATCGGGTTTTAGTTCAATTCACCAGCCGCTAGATTGATTGCCAGACTGAACATTACAGCCGCAATAAAGATATCTAGGATCTTCCAGAAGATTGGCTTAGCCATCACGACGGCCAGTTTAGAAGCGGCTAACCCCAAGCTAAAGAACCAAGTCAAACTCGCAGCGATGGCACCAAGAGCAAAGAACCATTTGTTTTCACCGAACTGATTCGCAACACCACCAACCAAAATAACTGTGTCCAAGTAAACGTGAGGGTTGAGGAAAGTAAAACCTAGGGTTAGTAAAAGTGTCTTCTTGAGGGAGACCTGAGTTTCATCAGCGACAGTTAGCGAGTTAGTCATTAGAGCTTTTCTTACGGCCGTTGATCCAAACCAAACCAAGTAAGCTACCCCCAACCAACGAATGATATCCAGTAGGTGGGGAATAGCCTGAATCAAAGCACCTAAACCAAATGTTCCAAGTGAAATCAGTAGTGCATCACTCAAGGCGCATATTGTGACAATTAGAAAAACATAACGCCTAGTCAGCCCTTGTCTGAGGATAAAAGCATTTTGAGCCCCGATAGCGACTATTAGAGAAAATCCAGTTAGAAAGCCAGGCAATATTGCGTTCACAACTAATCACCATACTCCTAACAACTAGTGGCTTCGGTAGGCTGGAGTAATGAACGAATTCCCAAGAATCTCTCATCGAATTGGCTCTATTGCAGAGTCAGCCACTCTAAAAGTAGATGGCAAAGCTAAAGCTTTGCAGGCTGCTGGTAAGCCCGTTATCTCTTATGCTGCCGGTGAGCCAGACTTCCCCACCCCAGCTCACATCGTGGAGGCTGCTGTCATAGCGGCGAGAGATCCTAAGAACCACCGATACACACCTGCCGTTGGTTTACCAGAACTTCGTGAAGCAATTGCTGATAAGACAAAGCGTGATTCAGGAACTGAAATAACTGCAGCGCAGGTAGTTGTCACAAACGGTGGTAAGCAAGCTGTTTATCAAGCATTCGCAACACTTTTAGATCCAGGCGATGAAGTATTAGTGCCAACTCCATTCTGGACAACTTACCCTGAGGCTATTCACCTAGCTGGTGGAGTTCCAGTTGAAATCTTCTCTGGCAGCGACCAGAACTATTTAGTAACTGTTGACCAATTAGAAGCAGCTAGAACACCTAGAACCAAAGTTCTACTATTCGTATCTCCTTCTAACCCAACAGGTTCTGTTCACTCGAGAGAAGAAGTTGAAGCTATTGGCAAGTGGGCTTATGAACATGGTCTTTGGATTATTACCGATGAGATCTACCAGAACCTCACATATGACGGTTTGAAGGCTTATTCAATTACTGAAGTTGTTCCTGAGCTCATTGATAGAACCATTATGGTCAACGGTGTTGCTAAGACCTACGCCATGACCGGTTGGCGTTTGGGCTGGATGGCAGGACCACTGGATGCCATAAAGGCAGCAGGTAACCTGCAATCACATTTATCTTCAAACGTTTCTAACATCAGCCAACGAGCAGCTATCGCTGCTCTAACTGGTCCTCAAGATGAAGTTCTTGCCATGAGAGAAGCCTTCAACAGAAGAAGGCTCGTTGCTGTTGATGAACTAAACAAGATCCCTGGTTGGATTGCTCCGACACCTCAGGGTGCTTTCTATGTTTATTCAGATGTGACTGGGTTGTTGGGCAAGGAGTGGGGTGGCAAGAAGATTGAAACCAGTCTTGAACTTTGTGATTACATGCTTGATGCTGCCGAAGTTGCTCTTGTTCCTGGAGAAGCTTTTGGCCCTTCAGGTTATGTGAGACTCTCTTACGCATTGGGAGATGCGCAACTACTCGAAGGCATTCAAAGACTTCAGAAACTATTTAGCTAATCCTTTTCGATTCAGCAATTAGTTCATCCCAGTTATTTGGAACTCTGCCTGACTCAAGCATTTTCTTGAAGACAAGGTAAGCATCGGTTTTTGAACCATAAGTGCGGAGTGTTTCAGGGTTATTCACCCATGCATAGACAATTACCTGGCTTCGGGTGCTGTATCGAAAAAAGATGCGGAACTGCTGCAGGAACTTAGCTCTAAACCAATGAGTGTGCTCTTTGCCGAGCGCATTGCCTAATCTGAATTGTGGATTGCTTGGATCAGATGGGATCTTGGTCCACGTGGCCAGCGTCAAAGCTTTGAGGCGCTGCGCCTGTTGGGTGTGAATCGAATCCGCACCGAGTTGCCTTTTAACTTCCCGGTTCGCTTCTCGATATTTCTCAAGTTGGGTTAGAAACTCGAAATGGCCCAGTAAAAACCAATCTTTTGAACTCATTTAGTATCTTCCTCCTGAGCCCAGAGCTCTTCGAGAGTAGGCGGTAGCCCTTCGATGCCAATTCCACGTTCTCCGGAAAGCTCGGCCACAATGTCCTCATACATCTCAGAAGTCAATGGAACAAGACGCTCTGGGTGGTTCGCCATATCTTTCGCAAGAAAATCCAACCAGGCATCCACGGTAGGGTCGGCATGCTCGATCGCGGCTGGGTTTAGCCGACTTACCCTGACACCCCCAGATTCATCAAGTATCCACTCCAGCTTGTCTCTCTTGTTGAGACCAAGGAGTTTGCGTATCCTTGCTGGAACGGTTGTTTGATAGCGATCGGTGAGGCTTGATTCAAGTTCGTATTCATCCATGTCGATATAGTAATGCAATTGCATTACCTATACAAGAACCTAGATCGCCCTTTGCATTTAGCGGGCTGCGGGGCTAAACTCGTTAGAGGTAGTTTGACAACTGCCCCAAGCCTAATCTGGCAAATTAATCATTTTAGATATCAATCTATTAGTGTGACCATTTGCCGACTTAGGGCAGTGGCTCAATTGGTAGAGCAGCGGTCTCCAAAACCGCAGGTTGCAGGTTCGAGTCCTGTCTGCCCTGCAAGCAGTGCCACACTTGTGTCATTGAAAGTATCACCAGCATTAACTGAAAGAAGAGAAATGTCAGAAGAACTAGAGCAGGCATCTGAAGACCTCGTCGAGACGTCAAAAGCTAATCGCGCTCAGGCACGCGGACCTATCGGTCGCATCATTCTGTTTTTACAGCAGGTAATTGCTGAGCTTCGCAAAGTAAATCGTCCGACATACTCAGAACTTCGCAACTACACCGGAGTTGTTCTAGGTTTCGTTGTTGTTGTTATGGCAATCATCTTTGGTTTGGATTTCATCTTTGGACAAGGTGTCATCTGGCTATACACCGCTTTCAACACAACTAAGTAATTTTTTAGCAACACAAATAATAAGGAAACTCGTGACCGATTTTGAATCAGAGCAGAACCCGCTCGAAGGTGTAAACCTTGAAGCGGAGTCGTCAGACTACGCTGAGACGGATCCTGCTTACATTGATGACACAAACGCCGATGAGGCTTCAGCTGAGGAATTAGCGCTTCATGTTGAAACTGATGTTGAAGCGGCTCAAGAATCTGAGACAGCTGCAATTGCTGACATTCACGATGCACCTATCGCAGATGACCCAACTGTTGAAGAAGATCCATATGCTGTGTTCAAGGAAGAACTTCGTTCACAGCCAGGTAAGTGGTACATCATTCACTCTTACGCAGGTTACGAGAAGCGCGTTAAGCAGAATATTGAGAACCGTAAGCTAGCTATCGTCGGTGGCGATGATATCTACCAGATTGAAGTTCCAATGGAAGAATCCATTGAAATCAAGAACGGCCAAAGAAAGCTTGTTACCAAGGTTCGTATCCCAGGATATGTTCTAGTGCGTATGGAAATGAATGAAGACTCATGGTCTCTCGTTCGTGGAACACCTGCTGTCACTGGCTTTGTCGGTCACAGTGAATACCCAAGCCCATTGCGTCCTCAAGAAGCATTTGACATGCTGAAGACTCTTTATGTTCTTCCTGAAGAAGCTGCTGCTAAGGCTGCGGTCAAGGGCGGAGCTAAGGGCAAGCAGAAGTCAATCCCTGTTAACGTCAACTACTCACTTGGCGAGAGCATCATGATCAAGGAAGGTTCATTCGCTGGACTTCCTGGAACTATCAGCGAGATCAAACCAGAAAGCGGCAAGCTAACTGTTCTAGTCTCATTATTCGAACGTGAAACCCCAGTAGAGCTTGGTTTCGACCAAGTTTCAGCTCTGGTCTAAAGATTTATAAAAACCTAACCAATAAGGAAAAGAAGAGATGGCACCGAAGAAAAAAGTAACCGGCATGATCAAGCTACAAATCCAAGCGGGAGCTGCTAACCCAGCACCACCGATTGGTCCTGCTCTAGGTCAGCACGGTGTTAACATCATGGAATTCTGTACTGCATACAACAATGCAACAGCTGACCAGCGTGGAAACGTAGTACCAGTTGAAATCACCGTCTACGAAGACCGCTCATTCACTTTCGTTCTTAAGACTCCACCAGCAGCTGAGCTAATCAAGAAGGCAGCTGGAGTTGCTAAGGGCTCATCAACCCCACACACTGTAAAGGTTGCAAAACTTACTCGCGAACAAGTACTAAAGATCGCCGAGTCAAAGATGTCTGACCTCAACGCCAATGACGTTGAAGCAGCAGCAAAGATCATCGCCGGTACTGCCCGCAGCATGGGTATCACCGTCGAAGGTTTCTAAAGAAAAAACAAAGAAACACTAGTGGGAGAGTTGCGCGCAACTCGCTAACCACGAACTGTGACCAAATAAAGATAAGGAAAAGCAGAAATGGCAAAGCGCTCAAAGGCTTATTTAGCCGCAGCAGAGAAAATCACCGAAGGCAAGTTCTATACCCCAGCCGAAGCAGTGACTCTGGTAAAAGAAACCAGCACCTCAGCTAAGTTCGATGCAACTGTTGAAGTTGCAATGAAGCTTGGTGTTGACCCTCGTAAAGCAGACCAGATGATCCGTGGCACCGTAGGTTTGCCGCACGGAACTGGTAAGACCGCACGCGTAATCGTTTTCGCAACAGGTGCAGCTGCTGATGCAGCTCGTGAAGCTGGAGCGGATGAAGTCGGTGGCGATGAGCTTATCGAGAAGGTTGCAGCTGGTTGGACAGACTTCGACTCAGCAGTATCAACTCCAGAACTTATGGGTAAGGTTGGTCGTCTTGGTAAGGTTCTAGGTCCTCGTAACCTAATGCCTAACCCTAAGACTGGAACCGTTACACCTGACACAGCTAAAGCTGTTGCGGATATCAAGGGTGGAAAGATCGAGTTCCGTATCGACAAGCAGTCAAACCTGCACTTCATCATCGGTAAGGTTTCCTTCACCAAGGAACAGCTAGGCGAGAACCTAGCTGTTGCTCTTGATGAAATCATGAGACTAAAGCCTTCATCATCAAAGGGTAAGTACCTTTTGAAGGCAGCTATCGCAACAACCTTTGGTCCTGGTATCCCACTAGACACCAGCGTTACCAAAGTAGAGTTCTAAAAAGTTTTACCTAACATTCACTAAATAAAGTTAGGCTGAAGGACCAGGAGCAATCCTGGTCCTTCATCATCCTGTTAGCAGTTCACAGAAGTGTGAATGTAGTTCGAAAGGTTGGGATATTGACACCAGAGGCATTCGGCGCAGCAACCCTGCTTGATTCTAAAGACCCAATGGGTCTTCGTTCTATTGCACCATTACTAGACGCGTGGATACGCGACATGGAGACAGATAGATCTCCTTTCCAAATCCCAGGCCACAAAGGCCGCACTAATCTCACCGGCCCTATTGTTGACGGTGACATCCCAGTTCTTCCAGGTAACCACCCTTACCGCATCTCACCTTCTCTAATTCTTGAAGCAGAAAAGCTAGCTGCTGATCTTTGGGGAGCAGACCTCTGCCGCTTTGGTGTTAATGGTTCTTCTGGTTCTAACCATGCAGCTGTTATGGCTGTTGCCGGTCCTGGAGACAAAGTAATCGTTTCTCGAACACTTCATAAATCAGTTCTTGTTGGAATGGTTTATGCAGGTGTGATCCCAGTTTGGGTAAGACCAGAGATCAACCCAGCAACAGGTTTACCTGAATACTTACCTTCAACCAGGCTCAAAGAAACCATTGAAGCTCACCCAGATGCCAAAGCAGTTCTCATTGGTGAACCATCTTATGTTGGCACCATGTCTAACATTCCAAGACTTGCCAAGGTCTGCCACGATGCAGGCATCCCACTGGTTGTTGATGCAGCTTGGGCTGCTCACTATGGGTTCCACCCAGAACTACCTGAGCATCCACTTGCCGAAGGTGCTGACATTGTTGTTACCTCAGCACACAAGACACTTCCAGCTTGGTCACAAGCAAGCTTTGTTCTAGTAAGAGAAGGTTTAGTTGATCTCAAGAGATTCAACAAAGCTTTTGATTCAACTCAAACAACTTCTATGTCAGGAAGAATCCTTGCATCAATAGATGCCTCGAGAGCTCTTCTTCAAAAGCATGGCTTTGAACTGATCGACCCAATTATCGATGCAACCGAAAAGGGAAGAGCAACACTAGTTGCCAACGGCATCGATGTTATCGACGGTGAATACATAGATCCACTAAAGCTAGTTATTTTGCTTCCTAATACCGGAGCAGATGGCAACCTAGTTGAAAAAGATCTACTAGATGCAAACATCGATGTTGAGATGGCAAACAGAGACTTAATCATCCCGATGATCACCTTTGCTGATACCCCTGAACTTATTGACGATCTCATCGACAGAATAATTGCATCGGTGAATAGACACAGGGGAGAACCAAGGCAGGTAGCAACAGCAGCTGCCTTCTCAATCATCCCTGAAGTTGTGGTTAGCCCTAGAGACGCTTTCTTTTCTAAACAAGAAGTAGTAACAGCAGATAAAGCTGTTGGTCGAGTATCAGCAGAGATGATCTGCCCTTACCCACCAGGTGTTCCAGTACTCTCTCCTGGTGAGCGAATCACTCAGGAAGCACTAGATGCACTATTTGAAGCAAGAGATAGCGGAGTGAGAATTGCTTTTGCAGCAGATAGAACTTTAGATACTTTTGTTGTTCTGCCGGAGTAGCTATGCATCGTAAATGTATTTTCGATGGCCCACTTCAATAATCAAGATTGTTCTTTCAGTTTCGAATAGTTCGATGATTACGCGGTAGTCCTGAACACGGAGACTAAGTTGACCGGATCTATTGTTTTTTAGGGGCTTTAGAAACCCGATTGGTTGTTGGCTTTGGCTTAGCCACTCCAGCTTTTTTAGGACCCTTTGCACTACTGGGTTGTCTAGTTTCCTTAGTTGGTTGTCCGCGCTCTGGGTCCATTCCAATATCCATTCGGGTGAGTCCAACATGCTCTAGGACCTCATCCATCGAATATGTCTTAAAGCCTCGACGGCCTGATCGAATAGCTGCACGTATCTCCTCGAGTTCGCGTTGCTCTTCCTCGAGTGCGTCAACGCCACGTTCGACCAACTGACGAATGAAGTAAGACTTTGTGCGCCCACTTCTCTCAGAGAGTTTGTCTATGCGATCGCGAAGTTCCTGCGGAAGCCTGATTGTTACCATGGCCATAAGTATCTCCTGTCTTACTTGTCTTACATGTAAGACTAAATGAGATTGTGGATAAGTCAATAAGACTTGGGAACTAACATCAGTATCAGCAAACCCACCCTTATGTGAGAACTAAAGATGAACTTACAAACTGACTCAATGGCAGAGAAACGTATTGGCTCCAAAACTTGTTCTAACAAATGCAAATGTCAGTGGTCTCGGTTAGAGTCCTATCCCAACGATTTCCATTAGGAGAAGTTATGAGCAAGAACGCCAGGAAGTTCCAAAAGCATCAGTTGAGTAAGCATAACCAGAGATGCTCAGCAACTCCGGACAAGCGTCGCTACCGCGACAACCAAGAAGCTAAGCGCGACCTAAGAAACTTTAGAGCCCGCGCTTTCCAGGAACTAAAGACCATGGGCTATACAACCTATAACCAGAAGAGAACCTACGAGTGCTCAGCTTGTAAGGGCTTCCACCTAACCTCTCAAGAGCTTGGAAGGGTCGAGTTCGAGGTAGTTATAGAACCCACAATCAAGGATCTAATTCTTTCTGCCTAACGGGAATAAAACCCGAGCCTTTTTGGTATCCATTACCCTCATCAACTTTTCAAGGAGCTAGCCATACCAGAAGATACCCCAAAGATCATCGTGCGAGAACTAGGCGGCAATGTATTCAATGCCGCCAATATCTACTACATCGAAGCTAGAGATTCCTCAGAAGATCTTCCCTCCAGAGGCAGAGTCCTCGCCGAGAAGGTTTAGAAAGCTCTAAGACTCTTGGTTGATCAAGGTTTGGTTATCAAACTCACACCAGTGATCGAAGAAAATTAAGCACTAAATAAGCATCTCCGTACTCCCTCGGTTTGCCTGTGGCGAACAACGAATTAAAAACTTAAAAGGGAACGGCGTGTTCGAGATTAATGTCAGTCGTTTGTATGACAATAACTCTCCAACACAAATTTCCAACACCCGCAGACATCATTTGGCGACCCCAAAAATGTCAGAACCTTGGAGCAGAACATGAGCTTTAACTTCGGTGATAATTCAGACGATCTCTGGAACGAATTCAACAATCCAAACACACCTTGGGAACGCAAGGCCGAAATTCTCTACAACCTCGCAAGCTTGGAAGCTCGCGATAGCCACTGGGACTTAGAACTTGAGCTACTCCGCAATGCAGTAGACATCGCAAAGACGCATGAACTAAAGAAGCATTACTTTGAGTATCTGAACGTTCTCTCCGCCAGAGCACTACACGGCAAAGAAGACTTCAAGCTTGCACTTAGTGCGGCAGATGAAGTTCTAGAGGCACTACCAGGCTTCCAAACTGAAATCGATGCCATGGAATGGGTAAGCACTGCCTTCTGTAATCGTGCCAGAGCCCTGATGGCACTTGAGCGTTTTGACGAGGCTATCCCAGCACTCAAAGCTGCTTTGGACTATGCCGAACTAATCAAGGATCTACCTGAAACCGCACACACGAACCTAGGCCTAATGCGTTGCTACATCGAGGTAGACCGCTTAGATCTAGCCAGAATCCATGGCAATACAGCTAGAGAAATTTACCGTGACCGTTCACAACTTGCCTCACTTTGTGAAACAGACAGACTGTTTGCAAGAATTTTCATTCTCGAAGGAAACCCAGTCCAAGCAAAGGATGAACTCAAGGAAGTTCGGGCTCTAGAGCAGAGAATGTTCAGTTCATCACATGCCGAAACAAAGATGATTCTGGGACTTGCATACATGGAACTAGGACAATACGAAAGAGCAGAGAAGCTCTTTGACCGCATTGTCGATAGAGCAATCCAAGGGTGGCTCAAGGACCTGAGACTGGCCCTAAAAGCGCTAGGTTATCTATCCATCGCTTTAGAAGCTCAGGGCAAAATAGCAGAAGCGGCAAGAATCGGACAACAGCGCGAAGCTCTCGGCTCTAGAGTCCAAGGAGCAAACGCTAAGAAGCCAGAACTAGCTTTGAGGGAAATTCAAGGTCTACGTAAGTCCGGCAAATACGACTTGGCAAAAATGAAATGCCAAGAGTTGCAAGCAGAAGCCGACAAGGCTGGTGACATCGCCATGCACTGGAAGGCAGTTTGTGAAACTGCAATTACCTTACGTAACGACAAAGATTACCTTGGTGTCCTAAAGCTCTGGGACGAAAGCACACTCAACGGTTTGGAATACCAAGATGAAGTTGTTATTCGTTTTAAGAACATCGTGACTCACGCATTACAGAAGTGCGACAGACACGAAGAAGCACTAAAAATCAACAAACAGGTCCTAGATGATTCACGTACCAACCTGGACACTGAGCAGCTTGGGTATGCACTTGAGAACGCAGCAAGGGTTAACAAGGATCTGAAAAACACCAAAGTAGCAAACGGCTACAAAGAGAAAACTTTGGTGCAGTACTTGTCTCAGGGTAAGAACGATAGAGCTCTTGAACTTATTGAGTATTTCAAGAAGAAGTAATACGATACAAACACAACTTAATAATTCTGTTCAAGTTCTAAAGAACTTAAGAAGAGAGCAACCTGCCACCCATCGGTAAGGTGCCAAAGCAGTAACAAAGGAACAGGCCTCAACAATCGTTGAAGCAAACAAAGATGGGGCAGTAATGCCCCGAAAAATCAAGCGAAAGCTTGAAGAAAGGGGCATTTCCCATGTCCAAAGAAACAAACAACAAC
>Ga0214921_10010230_pt1 | contig 11647 bp, 10 predicted proteins | sample LL1505_MetaG_FD_177992 | JGI IMG/M metagenome (GOLD analysis project Ga0214921, IMG submission 177992) | Freshwater microbial communities from Lake Lanier, Atlanta, Georgia, United States - LL-1505 | ecosystem: Environmental > Aquatic > Freshwater > Lake | place: USA: Georgia | collected...
AAATTGTAAAATATTTTATAATTTAATTCTTTAATAAAAAGATTTTCATAAATCCTAAATTCGGATGTAAAAAGGTGTCCAAAAATCCTAAATTCGGGTGTAATAATTTTTATAATGAAATTTAAATATTTTTGAATCTTTATTAAGAATATTAATATGTTGTCCTTTTAATAACAATTCAAAATTATGATGATCTTCAATAACTAAAGGATCATTATCCATTTTTATTATTTGATCAAGCGCATAAATATAAAAAGTGTAATGATGGTCTTTCTTATTTGGTGCACATGGTCCATAATATCCAGTAGTTCCTAAACTATTTTTACCTTGTACTAATCTGATTTTACTTTTTATATTATAATAATCAATATTTTCATTTAATCCATGATTTAATTCATCTATTTCTAATATATCTTTATCTATATAAGGAATATACCAATGAATAAAAGTGCCTTTAATCGCGTCCGGATCTTCAAGAATCAATGCATATGATTTTACCTGATATACTTCTTTCCAACTAATTTTAGGAGAAATATTATCACCACCTTGTTCAATACATATATATTTACGAAGTATTTTATTTTTTCTTGTAAGTTTATGTATTGATAACTTCATATATATATATACACATATTAAAAAAATTGAATTATTATTAAATATATATTTATATATATAATATATTTATATATATATTATATATATATAAATATATATTATATATATTTATATATATAAAATGTCCTCTAAAAAAGATACCATGAATGAATATAGAAGAACGAAAAAAATGAATAAATTAAAAATTCATTCTGAACAAAAAAACAAAAATTCTTTTATTTATTCCGATGAAAATTTTAATAATACAAATGAATTACCATATGGTGCTTTTGATAAAAAATTAACTGTTAAAAACGATCCTCAATTTGTTGTTCAAACCAACGTTCATCCCAACGTTTACCCCAATGTTAAAAACGATATTGAAAATAATGTTGAAAACGATGATGAATATGAAACATTTGATGCAGATTATTTTGAGCCGATACCTTATGTTAAAAAATAATAATCTATTATTCTAATTTATCCATATATTTTTTAAGATTTATACATAAATAATTATTATATAATGATGGAATATTTATAATATTATCTAAATTTAAATCTTTTTTATACATATTATTTGAATTATATGCAATATAATTATCTTTATCATTAAAAACATATTCAGTATCTGTTGTATCTATATTATTTATTTTAAGATATTTATTATCATCTGTTATTGTATCAATTCTTATAAAAATTCCAAAACTATTATCCATTTTTGAAATTTGTTCTAAATCATGTATTTTTATATTATTTTTAAAATTTCCGCATGTATTAAAAGCAACAATATTTTCATTTTTATTTGCATAATCTATCATTTCATTAATCGTATAATTATTATTTATATAAATATTATTACCATTATAATCAAAACTTTTAATAAATAAATAATTATTTATTTTTTTTATAGAAAATTGTGTTTCATTCATTATTATATTCTTTAATAAATCGCAATTATATTTTTTATTATAACTGTCAATATGAATATATAATCCAAATTTTTCAGTATTTAATGATATTAAATTATTCATATTTACACTATGTTTCATATATCCATATGTATTAAATGCTATACAAGAATCATTTTCTTCTAAATAATATTTTAAATTATTAATATTTTTATTATCTATTAAAACAATATCATCGCCATAATGATCTAAATTTTTAATATATAGATAATCATATTTATCAAATATGTTTAGAACTAGTTCTTCGTCCACACATTTGTCTACACATTTGTCCACGCATTTATCTATATATACATCTATATAAATAATTTTCAATGAATCTATTTTTGAAAAAAAATGATATAAATGTGCATCCAGTATTTTATTTGAATGAATATATTCAAATATTTTATTTAAACATTTTTTATGAATAATATAGGTAAATGTGTTTTTAAATAATAAAATATCAAAATCTTTATTATCATTAATAAATTTTTCAATATTTTCTATATTATTATCATTAAAAATAAAATATTCATATATATTTTTTGTTATTAACTTTTTCCATATATTATAATGTGCTATAAAATTATATATATGATTTTTATGAATAGTGTCTTTTGAAAATACATTTTTAATAAACGAATTATATTTTGTTGTTGATGTATCTATTTTTTCAATATAAATTTGATAATAATGAACATATGAAAAAACAGATTGTATAGAATGATACGAAATATTATCTTTGTTCAATATATTTTCAACATTTAATAATACATCATTTAGTTTATTTTCATTATTATAAAAAATAATGTTATTATTATAATGTATCCAACTCTTTTCATGACATATTATTTTTTTATTTTTGCTTAATGCAGAGAAAATATAGAAATAATTATTCATACAATGATGTATAAAAATATCACATTTGTAAATAAATTGATTAAAATCATTTATATAAATAATATTTTTATGTTCGCTAAATATAGCGGAATTATAAATAACAAAATAAATGTTTGGGTTTGTTTCTAATACTTTTAAAATTATATTTGGATCTATATAAACCATATCAAATATACCTATAACTATACTATTTTCATTATTATTTATTTTATCATTTGAATTATCTATAATATCATCAATAATATTATTATTATCTTCCAATAAAGTAATATTTATTATATTACAATTAAAAGTATTTTTATATATTTTTTTATATAAACTATGAATAATATTAATACTATTTTTGAAGAAAATATTCATATTATTATCAAAATCTATAATATATATATAATTAATATTTAAACTATTTAATAGTATTTGAGCATTTTCAATTGAATGATATTCTATTAAATTTAGATGAATAAAAATATTTCTAATCTGTATATCTAATGAATTTGGTATCAATATATATGTAATAATATTTAGAATATTTTTAGTATATTTCGCATAATGAAATATTATTTTTGCAATATCATAAGAATAATTTTTATCTACATAAAATACTATTGTTAAACTATTATTATTAAATTGATTTATATTATTTAGTGTATATGCATTATTTTTATCCGATGATTTTTCAGATGTTAATTTACCAATATGTATAGATGTAATTTCATTATAAAATGCACTTTTATAACCATTATTATAATATTTATTTGCATAATCTAATTCAAAAAAAATATTAGGAGAATTATAATTACCTAATTTTAAAATAATATCAGTATTTAATATAGATGGTCTAAAACTATAATGAGGCCAATATGCACAATTTTTACCAAACAAATCCTTTTCATCTTTTATATGAAGTAAAAAATCATTATCTAATTTAGTTCCACCAATCATATCATAATCATCCATTGTTTCCGCATAATTTTTATTAAATAATATTTGATGAATATCATTTTTTTTATATTTTTCCAGAAAATGAATGGATTTTTGAATATAATGAAATGGTTTTATAAATAACCAATCATCTTCCATATGAAACCAATATGTAGGTTTCAATTCATTTAGCTTATTCCATATAATATTCATACTTGTTACATGTCCTTTTTCTGTCTCTTTTTTAAAATAATATTGAAAAAATGGATAATTTATAAGCATTTTTTTTCTATCTTCATTCAATGAATTATCATCCACACAAAAAAAATAATCTATTAAATGTATATCTTTACAGCATATTAGAAGAGAATTCATAGTTTTTACAAAAAGATCATATCTTTTACATGTAGTTATAGATAAAAATACATTTATATTATCTTTTTTATTTTTAATATTTTTTTTAATAGAATATGTATCAATAGAATGATAAAAACTTATAAGTTTATCTGTAATTTTTTTTATCATATCTATATGTTTTTTATCTAATGATATATTTTTAATAAAATCAAAGAAAAACTCAATTAATTGAGAATTATATTGGATCTGTTCAATATATAATGAAAATATTTCAATTATATTTAATTTTATTTCTATCGGAATATTATATGTTTTAAATATTTTTAAAAAAATATTTATACCTTCATCATATTTTTTAATATTATAATATATAATAGTTAATTCATAATTTAATAAGAAATCATATATAGAATAATACACAAATAATTTATCATTTAAATTTTGGTTAAATGTTTCAATCATTAAATAATATTTATATGCTAAATAAGAATTTCCATTTCTTCTAAAATGTGATATAATTTCATATAAACATTCATATCGTTCTTTATCAACCTCATAACCAAGTGTCCAATAATATATTGCATTTTCTATTTGATTTAAATCATTATATAATTTTCCGATCATAAAATAACTAAAATAAACTTCTTGATTCCATTGTTTTAATTCAATTCTTTTTTTATACCATTTTATCGCATTTTCTTTATCATTTGCATCTCTATAACTTTGAGCACAATAAAAAGAATATCGTATTTTTAAATCACTGTTTTTTTTCTCTTCCTCATAATATGCTTTTTCTAAAATCAAAGCATCTTTTTTATATTTCTCAGGATCTTTACTTCTATTACCACTTTTACCAGATTCAATATAATAATTACCATCAATCAAAAAAGTAGAAGTATTTTTTTTTGTTATACAATTAATATATTCATGTAAAACACCTACGAAATTCCATTGATATCTATTACTAACAAGTAATATTCTTTTATATGTAACACCTTGACCAAATTTTAAATAATATGAATCATATGTTAATGGCGAAGGTATAATTAAATTACCATATATTTTATCATCGGCATCAAAAATTAAAATATAATCCGTTTTATTAAATGCATATTTTAATGCAAGTGATCTATTATAACCAAAATCTTTCCATTCATCTTCATATAAATTACCCTTTATATTTTTTGATTTAAAAAAAGATTTAATTATTTCTTGTGTACCATCCGTTGATCCTGTATCTGATATAACATAATAAGAAAAATTAATATATTTACATAAATTTTCTAATGTTTCTTTAATAATATGAGCTTCATTTTTAACAATCATATTTAGACATATACTCATTTTTAATAATATATTTTAATATTATATTTTTAAATTTAATATAAAACATATAATATAAAATGCTATATTTTAATTGTATAAATTATTTTTATAATTTATTTAAAAATTTATTTCATTTATTTACATATAGACAACAACATAAAAATAAAATAGTTAAAATAAAATTAATTCATTATACTATAAATATTGAAAAAGTAGATGATGTTAAATTTAGTATAGATAATGGACCTATTTATATATGAACATATGTGAGGAAATTATACCTTTATAAAATAAATTAATTAGAATAATTATAAAAGTTATATTTCCATTAACACTTTTATATTGTTAAACGGTATGGCATTAGATATCTATATAGTGAAAATATTTTTATATAAATATTAAATATTAAATATTATTATGTTTTAAATTTGAAATACAATATTTACATGTATTGCATTCTTTAATATTAGGAATTTCATTTTTAATTTTCCATTTTCCTCTTCCATCATGTAAATATTCTTTGAGTTGTGTTTCATCGTGAAAATACTTTACATCTGATATTGTTTCTTCTTCACAAAACGGGCATATATCTTCCATAATTATTTCATTATTTAAACATTTATGACAAATAATATGATCACAACAATATGTCATACTTGTTATTATTTTAATTTTTTCGAGTGAGTAGTATTCTCCGAATTCATTTAATGTTTTTCTCCATTCTTCACGTGGATACATTAATTCTTTACACCATGGACATGTTCTTGTTTTTGTAGTATCCATGATATAATTTATAGAATTTGTATTTAATTCTAAATTAGACATTTCTTTTCTTATTATTTTATAAGAAAAATAATATATAAATTTTAACAATCAATTTTTATTTAATATATAGTCATTGCAAAATAAAAATTCTACTAAATTTATTTTGCGATGACTATATATGACATTTAAAATTATTTGTTATAAAGTTTATTCTTTCTTTTAATTATAAAACATCTAATATTTAGAAATAAAATTAATTTTTATTTTATTTATAAAAATGTTTAAAAATAGGAAGGTAAATGTATAAGAAACACAGATTTCCTCACTATAGTATTAAATATTATTATTTATCTCTTCCATTAATGATTTAAAATAAAATATCCATGCCTCTTCAGAACAATAATCTTTGACAAATTTTTTTGAATTATTAATTATTTCTAATGCTTGATTCGTATTATTTTCAAAAAAATTATATTTTTTTTCCATATTTTCAGTAGTAACAGATATATAATGTTTATCTTCTTGTAAAAAATTATAATACCATCCAATATTATCAGATTCATATTTAAAAAATAATGAATTAGAATTCATTATCCATACAGGTCTGTCCCATGCCCATGTATTACCATCAATACTTAAAATATATTTATATTTTAATTGTTGATTAATTGTAATATTATTACTTAATATTGAATCTATATTTAAATTATATTTTTTAGTATATAAATATAATAAATCTTTTGGTATTTGTACAATATTTGTAATTTTAAAAAATGTGTTATTAATCGCCCAATTATCAGTATTTCCCCAAATACATGTATTAATGCGTTTATTTAATTGTATATTTATATTTCCGGTTGTTGAACCAACAAAAATAATTTTATTTATTTTTTTATTAAATTCAGTATCATTATATATATTCTCTTTTATTGTATCTTTATAATTATACATTTGATATATATCAGGAATTAAAACAGATTTACTATCTATTTTACTACCAAATGTTAATATTCCATCTTCGTTATAAATATCATGTAAATTAAAATTTAATATAAAATCATTTTTAATTGATAATGTTGGAATTACTTTTTCTTTCAATACATTTATAAATAATTCACCCCGAATATAATTATTATCTCTATATTCAATTGTATTATTTTTTTTAAATTTAATATATATATTTTCATGTGTTAAATCATCTTTTAAATAATCATTTTCCGATATATATTTTACTTTTTTAGCATTTTTTTGTGCTATTTCAAAAATATTATTTTTTATATTATCTTTCATTATAATATAAATGATTGTATATTTTTTAAGTTTAAAAATTAAAATGAAAACGAATATATTTATCTAATTCTATATTATTTACCATATTTTTTCTAAATAGAACTGTTTTTTCCAGTATATTTTCATAATTAATATTTTCTTTATATTTTATAAACTCTTCATATAAATCTTTTTTTTCACAAAATATAATATTATATTCTTTATATATTTCTTTTTCATCTTCATTACAATTTTCAGAAAAAATGACACATCCATTTGCTAATAATGGTATAATTCTAAAAGATTCAAATGATTTACAATTATTTCTTCTATGTATATTTATATAAAATAAATAATTATTTAATAATTCTTTCCATTCTTCTGGTAACCACATATTAGTTTTATTTATTAATAAAGTACCAAATTTATTACATATATCCATTCTATTTTCATTAATATTTCCAATAAATAATATATTATTTATATTTTTATATTTAATATTTTCAATATTTATTTCTGTAAAATAATATGCATTATTATAATTTGGAAATATTTTAAAAATATTTAAAGGTGTATTTATTTTATTGAAATTTTCATTTGTATATGTCCATAAACAATATGGTTTTATTAATTTAATTAATTCTAAATAAACCTTCTTTTCTACTATAAAATTAATTGGTTCTGTTAAATATAATATTTTATATTTATAAAACTTACTTATTTTATTTATATTTTCACGTATATTTTTATAGTCAAATATAAAATGAGGATTAATAAGAATTAATATAATATCCTTGTTATTTAAAGTATTAATATTTAATTCTTCATTATAAATAACAATATTTTTAATATTTCGTTTTTCAAATTCTATTTTTAATGAGTCTATAAAAAAATCAAATAATTGCGTCTTTGGATTATATATTACAAAATTCATAGTATGAATACCTAGGTTTGCATCAGATTCTTTCCTATTTTTAAGCATTTCTTTATAAATATAAATGAATATATTTTTTTTACATTCACTATATAAAAAAATAGATATAGTTATTATTATTATGACAAAACTAAATATTGTTGCATTGATACCTGCGCGAAGTGGATCAAAAGGTATTATTGATAAAAATATTAAAAATTATAAAGGAATTCCTTTGCTTGCACATAGTATTAATATTGCATTAAAATCGGAATATATAAAAGATGTGTATGTGTCTTCTGATTCAATTGAATATAATAATATTGCTATTCATTATGGTGCAAAAGTAACACCTTTAAGACCCGCAACAATATCAAATGATTTATCACCAGATATAGATACTTTTGAACATTTTTTAGAGAATTCTTTAGAAACTCCAGATATTATTATACATCTTCGACCAACATATCCAAATAGAAGATTAGAATTATTAAATAATACGATTGAAACTTTTTTAAAAAATTATGATAATTATGATAGTTTAAGAACGGTTGTTTTAATCAAAAAAACACCATATAAAATGTATTATATTGATAATAATAATTTGGTACCATTTATAAAAAATCATTCGTCATTTATTGAACCATATAATCAACCACGTCAGAATTTTCCAGAAACATATTTACATAATGGATGTATTGATATAATAAAATCAAGTGTTATATTAAATGATCATTTATTATCTGGTAATAAAATATTACCTTATATAATGAATGAAGATGAAATAAATGATATTGATGATATATTAGATTTTAATAATTCTGAAAATAAATTATTCATTTAATTTATTTTCAGAATTATTAAAATATAATATATATTTATTATATAATGATAGAAGATATAAAAAAAAATATATTAAAACTTAAATTAATATCTTCCATTATTTTAAGTTTTTTAAAATTGAGAGATCTACAATTTTCAATGGATTCTTCTAGTCTTATGGATAAAATAGGACCTATTAAAAATATAAGTAATATATTTTATGACCTATTAAGTTTTAATGTATTTTCTATATTATTTAATTCTTTTCAATACTATAGTAAAATAAAAAAAGGATGTTCATATATTATGAATAAAATTAAAAAACGTCATGACTTTACACTGTAGAAATTGCTAGAAACTTTAATATAATAAATTATATTGTTAAAGTTTCTAAATTTTATAAAATTATTTTTATAAAATTATTTTTATAAAAATAATTTTTTAGTAGAATTCTAAATTGCGATGACTATATAAAAATAAAAAAATAGAACATATATCAACAAAACATAGAAAACCTAAAATTTATAAAAAATAAACTGGCATTTAAAATACGCACTGCTCTAAAAGGTGTAAATTTTCATAAATCTTGGGTCTATCTTATAACAATAATTTATTATAAATAATAATATTTTATTTATAATAAAAAAAATTAATAAGTTTCTAGCATTGAAATATAATAAATTAACAAGATTTTTTTTAAAAATAAAATTTTTAATCATATTTTTTACAATAAAAATAATTAATATTAATATTTTAAATAAATATTTTTATATTTATTTACTATATTATCTTATATTATTATTTTATTGTATTATATAACAATAAAATTTATAAACAAATAATATTTTTATCATTAATAAAATATTATTAAGTTTCTAGCATTGTGTACAAATGTGTAAAAAATATTCAGATATTTTCTATTTATCTTTATATTTTTATAATAAAAAAAATTATGAAGTACACTGAAAATATTGTAAATAAGTTATGAATACTTATTAAATATAAAATATATTTTATAAAAATATCTTTTAATAACCGTTTTCAATATAATTGATTGTATTATATTTTTTTTTATTAAAAATATCAGTAATATATTTATTAACAATATGTTGAGTGTCTTTACTTTTAGTAAAATCAGTATATTTAGTATTTATTTTTTTTAAATTATTTTTAAAATCAATGCATTCTTTATCAATATCAATATTATCAGAATAAAAAATATCTGAGTGGAATTCAATTAAATGTTTATGTAATTTATCCATAGTTTGTTTGACAATTTCTTTAACATTCATTTTAATAAATTTATTATTATTATAAACAATACCATTATCGCTAGTATTATCAATTAAAACATTTAGATTAACTTGATTTTCAAGTATATTTTCTAGAGTTTTAGTAAATTTAGAATTAGCAAATAATAATGAAAATTTTTTATTAATATCTATACAAGAAGTATCCCATTGTTCATCAAATGATTTAGTAATACTAATACTAATATTAATATTATTACTATTGATATTACTATTGTTAATATTATTATCACCAATTTGTATTACATCAGGTTTAGTATCAACCACTTCAGAAGCTTCAACAGATATATTTAAATTATCAGTATGTATATTTGAATCTTGTTTATTTTTACAAGAATTCTCAATGTGTTTTTTTAAAGTATTATTATTACAAAAGTTTTTATTACATTTTATGCATATAAATTTATTTTTAATTCTTTCCAATGATAAATTATATAAATCTTCATCATTATACTTAAATGATTCAAAGGTTCTTGCACATATATTCTTTTTATTTAGATGTTTCATCATATGTATTTTTTGATATGTTCTATGAAAACATCGTTTACATTCATAATATGAATTATTATTATCCATAATATATATTAATAAAAAAATTTTAAATATATTTAACTATTAAATATATTTAACTATTATAAAAATATATGATATAAATTATAGTAAGTTCATTTTATAATTTTTTATTTAAATAAATTATAATTAAAAATACATATTATTTTTTTTGATTTTATACTTTATTTGTAATATTATTATTTTATAAAAAAACAATAAAAAATAATAGTTTTATTTTATAAAAAAATGTTTTATTTTTATATTATATAAAAAATTGTTTACTATACTTATATTTTTATTTATATTTTTAAATGATATAACAAGAAGATATATATTTTTATAATTTTAATCAAAATTTAAATATAATATTTTATTAAATATAAGTTTTTAATAAATTATTATATTTTTTTAATATTTATTAGAAATAAAAGTGTATATACAAAAAAATAATATGTATTTTTAATTTTATCAATAATTTACTGATATTGATATATAAAAAAATTCAATACATTAAAAATTATAAAGAGGAATGATAAATTTCAGTCATTATCAGGTTTTACAAAATATTTAAGCAATAAAAATATAAAATTTTACAACTTTTTAGATTCCCTAATTTATTAAAGATTATTTAAAAATTGGTCTTTAGCGTTTGCGTATCTATATTCTGAATAATAGTTATACCGATAGGCAAAAGTGCAAAAAAAAATAATATGTTTATATATAATTAAAATATAATTAAAATATATAGATTTTTACTGTAAAATTAACAATAAAAAAAATTGGTTAATTTATCAATACTCGAGATTTTTATAAAATCTTAAAAATGATTAAAATTCTCAAAAATTAGTTAAAATTTAGTTTAAAAAAAAAAGTTTTATTGATATAATTAAAAAAATATTTAAAAAATAACAATAAAAAAATATGTTTCGACTAATTTTTTAACCAAAATTTTTAACCAAAAAAAA
>Ga0214921_10010231_pt1 | contig 11646 bp, 6 predicted proteins | sample LL1505_MetaG_FD_177992 | JGI IMG/M metagenome (GOLD analysis project Ga0214921, IMG submission 177992) | Freshwater microbial communities from Lake Lanier, Atlanta, Georgia, United States - LL-1505 | ecosystem: Environmental > Aquatic > Freshwater > Lake | place: USA: Georgia | collected 2015-05-28
GCGGCTTTGCAATGGAGCTTGCGGGGGTTGGAGTTGGCGGCTCTGGCTCCCTGGGTGGTTTCTCCCAAGCAGTTGAAGGTCCAGGGGGGGCAGCTTTCGGCTTCCGGTCAGGCTAAGATTCAGGGGAATCAAGTGGATGTTAGCGGGCGATTGGAAAGTCGGGCGATGAACGCGGGAGGGCCGGCGTTGGGTGGAAATCTGCAAATCACATCTGCAACCATGGATTTTCGTGGGAACCTCCCGGAGACAGGGAAATTCAAACTGGAGGAAGCCAGTCTTTCCGTGGCTTGGGAAGGTGGGCAAGAGGTCGATTTGATGGCCAAGCTGCAGGGTGAGTGGGATGGGGCCAAGGGGAACGGTTGGTTGGTGGGGGATGGAACCGTGGGGCTGGCGGGTTTGGGGAAGGCCTGGTCCGGTGCCCAATTTTGGCCGGAAGCGGGACAAGCCAAAATGCATGTCGAATATTCGGGAAATCCAACCGAAAAAGGGACAGGGCTACTTTCGTTGGCCATGGACGGGATGCGTTGGCCGGGGGATACCGCCATTCCTTGGAAGGCGAAAGTATCGTCCGAGATAAAAAATATGGATGGGGTCTGGCAGCTACCGCAAATCTCCCTGCTGGCGGATCGAGGAGGGGTGTCTTTATTGGAGGGAGAGGCGGCGGTGGATTGGAAAATGGATCCCGGGGAGGGGATGGCTAAACTCGAATTAAAAAGGGCCGAATCCGCCCTGGTGGTTCCGATTTTGACCATTGTCACGCCGGCGTGGAAATGGGATACGGCATCGGCCACGGGATCCTTTCAGTTTTTACGGCAGAAGAATGAGGACCAGGTCATGGCAAAACTGCATGGCACCATCAAGGTCGAGACCGGGATTCCCGGGCATTCCCGACCGGTGGATTTTTCTTCGGTGGATGGGGTGATTCAGGCCTCTTGGCCCTCCGGTTCGGCTGGCAAGCTTCTGGTGGACACTTTTTCCCTGCAAGCCCGTCATCGGGATGGATCGGACGCCGTTTTGGCCACGCTGGATCATCCTCTTTGGGTGGAGAAGAAAAGTTCCGGGGAGTGGAAGCCGGCCGGGAAGGAGGCCGCCTCCGCTCTTATCCAGTTCCATGGTTGGCCGATGGGGCTTTTTACGCCGCTGATTCTGCCGAATGCTTCGGAAAGTTCCGTGTTGGGCACGGCCTCGGGTTCGGTGAAGGTTTCCAGTGATCCCAAACGCGGGACGTTGAGTGGGGAGGCGGATTTGCAAATACCGGATCTGATCGTTCGCCTGCCCAAGATCGAACTCCCCTCGAATCAGGTTCAACTACGGGCCGCCGTCTCTCTTGGCCCCGACCAAACCCTGCAGATTCAGAGAACCGAAATTCTGGCCCAGCAGGATGGGGTGAACTGGTTGACGCTGACGGTGGAAAAAAGCCCGCATCCGGGACTGGTGGTGTTGGGGAAAATGGATTTGGTCACCGCTGCAAAAAACTTGCCCGACCTGGCTCCTTTTTTGTCGGGGGGGGCGTTGGAAGTAAAAGCCGAGGTGGCAGATCCTCAGGACGATGTTCGAACCATCGGGTACAGTTTGGAGGCAAAGAATCTGCAGGCTCAACTGCCGAAAATTGGGGCCCTGAGAGGGGTCAATCTGAAAAGCCAAGGGATCGTGGAATGGCAAGGGGGTCTGAATTCCTTGAATGAAGTTCATTTGGTGGCGGAAGGGGAGATGGGAAATCTGGAGCTACAAAAAGTGGCCTGGGTAAAAAAGGGATCGATTGCCTGGGAGGGCGGCCGGATTTCGGGGGGGTGGATGCAGACCTTATCTTCGCCATGGTTGAGCCCGGTTCGTTGGCTGGATGGGGATGTGGTCATGGGGGCGGGTTTCTGGGAGCCGGGGGATCATGGAGCGAGTGGGGGACTGGATCTAACGCTCTTGGGCGTTCGTTTGATGGAGAATGAGAAATTGCCCTCCGCCTCGTTGCGTTTGGCTGGAACCTTTGAGTATGACAATCGAAGCGCGGGATTTGATCTGCGCGACACCACGCTTCTCTTTCCCGACTACCGCGATGATCCGGTGGTGGTTTCCTCTTTCCATTGGAGTCCGGGTTCCTTGCGGGCTCAAATCAAAGGGGGTGTTTTGGATCTGCGGGGTCTGCTGGCCCAGACTCAAGTCTGGCAGGATGCGAAATCCGATCCGAAAGCGCCTGTCTCTCCTCCATGGCGTTTGGATCTGTCGGCTGGGTTGCGAAAAATCGTTGTCCAAGAGGCTGAAGTGGGACCCGTGAAAATTCCCCGACTTCTCTTCGGCCCGGAGGAGATTCAGTTGGATCCTTCCATCGTTCAGGTTCAAGGGGGCTCCATTAGTGCATCCGTATTAGGGGCGGGCCTTGGTAAGCCGGTTCAAGCTCAGGTGGCGGTCAATAAGTTTCCCCTCGGGGCAATCTTGGGGAATGCCATTCACGATGCCAGGGGCCCGATCGGGGGTTGGGCGGACTTCCAACTTTCGGCCCGATCCGATGGACCTTCGTTAGAGGAGCTAAGAAAAAGTCTCCATGGCCAAGGCAGGTTTCGCCTTTATCAGGCCCATCTGGAAAATCTGCCCGCGCTGAATCAGGCCCTGCAGAAAGCCGGGGCTGTATTAGGGTCCAGTTACATTGCCTCCAGTGAAATCAACGATCTGGGGTCTGAATTCACGATCCAAGGGGAGAAAATCACGGTGCCCAATCTTCAGGTGGTGGGAAATGCCCTGACGGCCAGTCTCGACGGATGGCTGAATTGGTTTACGCAGACCCTGGATTTTAAACTACGGTTTGCTTTGACGAAAGAGGCCATGCAGAGCAGTGGGCAACTCCAGGGGGCCATGACGCAGTTGATCGGCAAGAGCAATGACTATTACACCAAGATCCCCGGCGATGCCCGAATCACCGGAACGCTGAGTAATCCTGACGTCACGATGGATATCGGTAAAATGCTTGCCGAGGGCGGGATCAATCTTCTGCTGAATGCGCCTTCGGGGATTTTGCAGGGGGCCAATGGGGCTTCGGGAGGCGCGGCCTCCCCTGTGACTGCCCCCATCCAAGGCGCGCTCAAATTGTTTGGGTTTTGAATTGCGGGGGGTTTCCCGATAGGGTTTGTCCATGCGTAGCATGACCGGTTTTGGCTCCGTCCAAGTGCCCACCCGTCATGCCCGGATCCGGATCGAAATTAGTTCCGTGAACAAACGGGGTCTTGAGGTGATCGTCTATACTCCGGGTGAACTGGCCCGGATGGAGCGACAGATTCGGGAAGAGGTGGCGGAGGCGGTAGCCCGGGGCAAAGTGACCGTGGCTCTAAATCTTGAATCCTCTCCCTCGGTCCAGGGGCGAAGTTTGGATCTAAAAAAGGCGGCGGCTTATGCCAGTCAACTCCGTTCCGCTGGGAAAAAATTAGGGGTGGCGGGTGGACCGGTTTGGTCGGACCTTTTGGGGCTTCCCGGGGTGGTGGTGAACACTCAGCTGACGGTGATACCCGCGGAGGATCGCAAGATTCTTGGAGGCATTCGAAGCGCCTTAAAGAAAATGGTCGAATCCAGAGAACGGGAAGGTCAGCACATGGTTCGCAGTCTTCGGCAGCACCTGAAAAAGATGGAGTGGGTCCGTGGCCGGATGGAGAAGGCCTCCATGGAGATGAAACGAAAACAGGGCGTGCGGTTTCAGGAGCGACTGCAGGAGATTGCAGGGGAAGCCGGGGTGAGTCTTGATCCAGAACGAGTGGTCCGGGAGGTGGCCTCCGCGGCAGACCGTGGGGATGTGACGGAGGAGTTGGGACGGATCCGCGCTCATTTGGTTGAAGCCCATGGATTAACCGGCAAACGAGCTCCCGGAGGCAGAAATCTCGAATTTATCATCCAGGAACTGCAGCGGGAGGTGAACACGGTGGGATCCAAATCCGGTGATTTGGGGCTGACGCGTTTGGCGATCGAATTCAAATCGGAGTTGGAAAAGCTTCGGGAACAGGCAGCCAACCTTGAATAATTTCACCCGGTCGGGAATTCTTTTCGTTGTTTCCGCTCCCTCGGGGACGGGTAAGACCACCCTGTGTACGAATGTTCGGCAGACTCCGGACTTGGTTTATTCCGTGAGTTGCACGACGCGCCCGCAAAGGCCTGGGGAGAAAGATGGGGTCGATTACTTCTTTCTTAGTCAGGCGGATTTTGAGAGCAAAAGGAAATCCGGAGAGATGTTGGAGTACGCGGATGTGTACGGTCACTACTACGGAACACCCAAAGGCCCAGTTTTGGAACATCTGGCTGAGGGGCGCGATGTGCTTCTCGACATCGATGTGCAGGGGGCCCGCCAGATCCGCGGTTCCAAGGATGCCAAAATTCAGGAGGCCTTGGCGGATATCTTCATTATGCCCCCCGATTTGGAGGAGCTGCGCCGCCGGCTCCAGGGGCGGGGCACGGAAAATGCTCAGCAAATCGCGAAGCGCATTCAGGCAGCGGATGCGGAGATGGCCGACTGGAAGAGCTATCGTTACACCATCCTCAGCAGCTCGATGGAGGAAGATTTGATCAAGTTCCGCGCCATCATCCGGGCGGAGCGGTATCTCAGCCGGAGGCTGAACCTACAGCATGGGTGAGGCAAAAGTTCCACGGATCGTTCTGGGTGTAACCGGATCGATTGCCGCGTTTCGGGCGGCGGACCTGGCCAGTGCCATGGTTCAAGAAGGCTGGGAGGTCCATGCGATTCTCACCGCGGATGGAGCCCGTTTTCTACCGGCCTTAACTTTGGCGGCGTTGACTCATCGGCCCGTGCACACCTCGTTGTGGGAGGAGGGAGAGGGAGGAAGGATGAGCCATCTGGATCTGGCTGGCACGGCGGATGTGGTGGTGGTGGCTCCGGCGAGTGCTGATTTTCTCGCGCGGGCCGCCCATGGGATGGCGGGAGATGTTTTGGGGGCGGTCCTGTTGGCCACAAGAGCTCCGTGCCTCTTTGCGCCTGCCATGAACACCCAGATGTGGCAGCATCCGGCGACTCGGGCGAATGTGGAAATGCTTCAATCGCACGGATCCCGTTTGATCGGACCGGCAGCTGGGCGGTTGGCCTGCGGGGCGGAAGGACCGGGGCGGATGGCGCCGGTGAAGGAGATTCTCGAAACCATCCGAAAGACGATTCAAAAAACTAAATCCGGAAGGAACACTAAATGACCAAGGATCTGAAATTTAAACCGAGTACCTCTTTTGCGAAGGAGTCGGCTTTTCCGAGCCTGGCGAAATACAAGTCGATGCACCGGGAATCGGTGACCAATCCAAAAAAGTTCTGGGGACGCATGGCTAAGGACGAATTGACCTGGTTTACCGAACCCAAAAAAGTGCTGGAGTGGAAGGAGCCGTTTGCCAAGTGGTTTGGCGGGGGAAAGTTGAATGTCAGTGTCAACTGTCTCGACCGGCATCTACAGACCGGTCGGAGACACAAGGCGGCGATTATTTTCGAAGGTGAGCCGGGCGACATCCGAGTCCTGACCTACCAACAGCTACATGATGAGGTTTGCCGTTTTGCCAACGCTTTGAAAGGCGAAGGGGTTAAGTCGGGCGACCGAGTCATGATTTATCTTCCCATGATCCCAGAGGCAGCCATCGCGATGCTGGCTTGTGCTCGCATCGGCGCTGTCCACAGCGTGGTCTTTGGCGGGTTTAGTGCCGAATCCCTCAAGGATCGAATCCAGGACTGCGGGGCAAAGTTGGTCATTACCTCGGACGGTGGGTATCGGAGGGGGCAGGTGGTGGGGCTGAAGCAGAATGTGGATCAGGCGGTGGCGGCCTGCCCCGAGGTCCGGCGGGTCATTGTCCTTAAAAGAACAGGTCACATAGAAAAACTCAATGAGGTCGACCGCTGGTGGCACGAGTTGGTCAAAGATCAGCCGGCAGAATGTCCCCCCGAGAAGCTCGATAGCGAGCATCCCTTGTTCATTCTGTATACAAGTGGAAGTACGGGTAAGCCGAAAGGGATCTTGCACACGACGGGTGGCTATCTTTTGGGAGCGCATCTGACCACCAAATGGGTCTTTGATTTGAAGAAAACGGATCTCTTTTGGTGTACGGCCGATGTGGGCTGGGTCACCGGGCACAGCTACGTCGTGTACGGGGCGCTCAGCAACGGGACGACGACTTTGATGTACGAGGGGGCCCCGAACCAGCCCGAACCCGACCGCTTCTGGAACATTATCGAGAGGCATCGGGTGACGGTCTTTTACACCGCACCGACGGCGATCCGGGCGTTTATCCGTTGGGGCGATCACTGGGTAAAAAAACATGATCTTTCCTCGTTGCGTCTGTTGGGATCGGTTGGGGAACCGATCAATCCGGAAGCCTGGTTGTGGTACCACAAGGTGATCGGCGGCGGGCGGTGTCCGATTGTCGACACCTGGTGGCAGACCGAGACGGGAAGTCACATGATCACGACTCTGCCGGGAGCCCATTTGATGAAACCCGGGTCCGCAGGATTGCCTTTCTTTGGAGTGGATGTGGCGGTGGTGGATGATCAGGGGAAAGAGTTGAAACCTGGAACGCAGGGAAAGTTGGTCATCCGCAAACCATGGCCGTCGATGCTGCGTAACATTCATGGAGACCCGGAACGATATGCCAAACAATACTGGAGCGAGGTTCCGGGAACCTATTTCACGGGAGATGGTGCCCGCATGGATCGAGACGGCTACTTCTGGGTCATTGGACGAATGGATGATGTCCTGAATGTTTCGGGGCACCGGTTGGGAACAGCCGAAGTGGAAAGCGCACTGGTGACGCATCCGGCGGTGGCGGAAGCCGCAGTGGTGGGAAGGCCTGATGATTTGAAAGGGCAGGCGGTGGTCGCCTTTGTGACCTTAAAATCCGGTCAGAAAGCGGGATCGGAACTGGTGGCTGCGCTCCGGGAGCAGGTCAGCAAGGAGATCGGGCCGATTGCCAAACCCGATGAGATCCGTTTTGCCGAAGCCTTGCCCAAAACGCGGAGTGGAAAAATCATGCGCCGGTTGTTGAAGGAAGTCGCGGCAGGAGGAGTGGTGAAGGGCGATGTCACCACGCTGGAGGATCTAAATGTGATCGCTTCGCTGCAGGCCGCCTCCGGGGAGGATAGTTAACCATGTCGTGGAGGCTTTCCCAAAAAGAGACGGGGCTGCTGGTGGTGGATGCCCAGGAAAAACTGGTCCCCGTCATCGCATCACCATCCGATTGGCTTAAAAGGTTGGAGATTTTGGTTCAAGGGGCGAGGATGCTCGAATTGCCGATGATGCTGACCGAGCAGGTCCCGGCAAAGTTGGGCAAGACGGTGCCATCGGTGCAAAAATCGGCCGGCAGCGGAACCAAGGCGATCGCCAAGAACAAGTTTTCTGCCGCCGAGATCGGGAAGGCGTTGGGCAGAAAAAGAATTCTGGTGGCAGGATGTGAAACCCACATCTGTGTCCGTCAGACTGTTTACGATTTGCGGTTGAAAGAGCTGACTCCAGTGGTGGTGGCCGATGCGGTGGGCTCGCGGGAGGCAAGGGATCGTGATATCGCTTTGGCGGAAATGAGGGCGGACGGGGTGGTGATCAGCACGGTTGAGGCCGTCCTTTTTGAGATGCTCGAAAGCTCCGAGCATACGAAATTTAAAGAGGTGCAGGCCCTTCTTAAATAAAGAGTTCCGCAAGGACTTAAAAAACGCCTGAAGGCAAAAAAGTGCAAGCGGAGCTTGATTTTTCTAGCCCGACAAGAGAGAAGCCCCCAGCCTTTGTCCTCACATGCAGCCCGTTGCTGAATCTTCCCAGAAGTGGCCTGTGACCGTTTCGGTCGTTCCGCGTGTCCCGGAGGGACTAGAATCTCTCCGCTCTTTGGCATTCAACCTCTGGTGGAGTTGGAATTACGACGCACTTGAACTCTTCAAAGAGTTGGATCCGGTTCTCTGGGAGCAGTGCGGGCACAGTCCGGTCAAAATGTTGCGCTTGGTACGGCAGTCCCGCTTGGAATCTTTGGCCAAAGACAAGAGTTATCGCGATCGGGTCGAGAAAATGCACGATCGCCTGCAACAGTATCTCCAAAGAAAAGATACCTGGTTCACGAAGAATCTTCCGAAAGAAAAAAAGGACCGGCCGTTGGTGGCCTATTTTTCAGCCGAATTTGGCTTTCATGAATCGCTCCCGAACTACTCCGGGGGCTTGGGGATCTTGGCGGGGGATCACTGCAAATCAGCCAGTGATCTGGGTCTTCCTTTCGTCGCCTTGGGCCTGTTGTACCGCTTTGGGTATTTCGCCCAGAAGATCAACCGCGAGGGATGGCAGGAAGCCTCGGCAGTAGACAATGTATTTCAGGATCTTCCCGTGCGGGAGGCTTTGGCCGCCGACGGGAAAACTCCGGTGGTGGTGGAATTGGATATGCCGGGACGAAAGGTACGAGCCAAGGCTTGGGAGGTGAATATCGGACTGACCCGTCTTTTCCTGCTCGATACTGACCTGGCGGAAAATGCCCAAGACGACCGGAACATCACTTATCAACTCTATGGCGGAGACCATGACATGCGGGTCCGCCAGGAAATCGTCCTCGGCATCGGCGGGGTAAAGGCGTTGGCTGCGATGGGACTGCAACCTTCTGTCTTCCACATGAACGAGGGCCACGCCGCGTTTTTGGGCTTGGAGAGGATCCGGACGTTGGTGACCCAACAGAAGCTCAGTTTCATCGAAGCCTTGCAATACGTGGCGGCCAGCAGCCTTTTCACCACCCACACGCCTGTGCCGGCAGGAAACGATGCCTTTGATCCTAAGATGATGGAAAAATACTTCGGCTCCTATATCCGCGAATGTCAGATTGATTTTGAAGAGCTGCTTAAATTGGGGCGTCCTTGGATGTACGAGGAGGGGGAGCCTTTCAGTATGACCATTTTGGCCTTGAGGCTTTCCCGGCAATCCAACGGGGTTAGTGCCATCCACGGTCGGGTTTCCCGCGGAATGTGGCAGAGCGTTTGGCCGGGGGTTCCGAAATCAGAAATTCCGATCCAACACATCACCAACGGGATTCACACCTACACCTGGATGGCGCCTGAAATCAGGGAGCTTTTGGAAAAGAAGGAAGGGGCCATGTCGGAAGAGGATTTGGCCAAGGCGGAGGCTTGGGAAAAGAGGCTGGATTTCAAGGACAAGGATTACTGGACGACCCATCAAAAGCTAAAGCTACAACTTTTGGAGTTCGCCCGGGCGAACGTCCGCAACCAAAGGCTTCGAAACGGAGCCAGCCCGGCTGACATTCGCGCCACCGACCAGTTGTTGGATCCCAAGGCCCTCACCATCGGGTTCGCTCGCCGTTTTGCGACCTATAAGCGGGCGGCTCTGCTTTTCCGTGACCTCGACAAGCTGGCGGAAATCGTCAATGACCCGGAACGGCCTGTGCAGTTTGTTTTCGCGGGAAAGTCCCATCCCGCCGACGAGGGGGGGAAGCGTCTGATCCAACAGATCGTGCAGATTTCGGCACTGCCCCAGTTCAAAAACCGCATCGTTTTCGTGGAAAACTATGACTTCAATGTCGCCCGCTTTCTTTATCACGGGTGCGATGTCTGGCTGAACAATCCAACCCGTCCCCTGGAGGCGAGCGGTACCAGCGGGGAAAAAGTGATCACCAGTGGCTGTCTCAACTTCAGTGTGCGGGATGGTTGGTGGGATGAGGCCTATGACGGGACGAACGGATGGGCGATCGGGGACGATACCTTCCGGCTGGAGCCGGAGGTGCAGGATGAATTTGATGCTTTTTCCATCTACGAGATTCTCCGGCGGGATATTGTGGCGCTTTATTACGATCAAGATTCGGCAGGTATTCCCAAGCGATGGATCGACCGGGTTCGCCGCAGTTTAGCCACGATCGGGCCGGTCTATAACACCTCCCGCATGGTGGAGGATTACGCCACGATGTTTTACCGCAAAGCAGCGGAAAAGGGCCGGATGTTCTCCGAAAACAGTTGGGCAAAATCCAAGGAGTTGGCAGTTTGGAAGGACAAGATTCGGAAAGCGTGGGCGCAGGTGAAGGCGAATGCGGTCACTTGGAACGGTCCGGTGCGTGCGACGGTCAGCGTGGGGGATATGGTTCCGGTTTCCGCCAAGGTATTTCTGGGATCGTTGCAGATCAACGAGGTGGCCGTGGAGGCGTATTTGGATGCGGCGGATGCAGGTGGAAAATCCAAGGTGGTTTCTCTGGAAGCGACAGGAACCGCGATCGACGGTTGGCACAACTTCGCGGGTCGGGTTTCGGTGGAAGATTCGGGAAACTATAATTTTAATGTGAGGGTTCGCCCTTCCCATCCTTCATTGACCCAAGCCCACGAATTGCGTCTCATCACTTGGGCTGAATAGGGGGAGGCCGGGCCTAGGCCCGGCCTCGAAAAGCGTTGGATTACAGGTATTTATCAAAATCTGTTGAGCTATTTTAACTTTTCCCGCTAGTTTGCTTACTTATGTCCACCAAAGTTGCGCAGCCGGATATGTCGAGAACTCCCAGCCCCGAGCTGATTGGGATGGATCCGGCCGATGTCGATTTGAACGCTTTGCAGAAGACCGTTGAAGCTTCCCGGGATTTTCTTTTGGGGTTGCAAAAGCCGGAGGGGTATTGGGTCGGCGAACTGTTCGTCGATACCACGGTGGCCTGCGACTACCACCTCCTCATGTATCTCCGGAACAAGATCGACCGGACCAAAGAAGCAAAAATTGTCCGCCACCTTTTGCAAAGGCAGTTGCCCGATGGCGGTTGGCCCATTTATCTCGGCGGACCCAGCAACGTCACTGCAACCGTCAAAGGCTATTTCAGCCTCAAGCTGGCAGGATTTACTCCGGAAGAGCCGGAAATGCGCAAGGCCAGAGCGGCGGCGCTCCGATTGGGTGGAATTCCTCGTTCCAACACCTACTGCAAACTTTATCTGGCGATGCTCGGTCAGTACCCCTGGAAGTATCTCCCCAACATTCCTCCTGAGATCATCCTCCTGCCCAACTGGGCCCCTTTTAACTTGTTTGAGATGAGTTCATGGACCCGGGCCATCGTCGTGCCCTTGTCGATCATTCGTAGTTTTCGTCCCACTCAGCACCTTCCGCCGGAAAAGCAACTCCATGAGCTTTATCCGTACGGGGTAGAGGGTGGGCCTTTCCATCACCCGGTGGAGAGCCGTTTCTTCTCGATGAAGAACTTTTTCGTCCGGGTCAACGAATTGCTGGGATGGATTGAAAGCCTCTCTTGGAAACCTTTCCGCAAGCGTGCCTTGAAGGTGGCGGAAAAGTGGATTCTCGATCGGACCGGTCCGGAGTCGGAAGGATTGGCTGCTATTTTCCCATCGATGATGAACACGATTCTTGCTTTCCAATGTTTAGGCTACTCGGACGACCATCCGGCCATGCGGAAAGCGGTCAAGGATTTGGAAGGGCTGGAAGTCGATGATCCCGAAAATGGCGATTTCCGGGTGCAACCCTGCCTGAGTCCAGTTTGGGACACCGCAATCACCATGACCGCGTTGGGCGCAGCGGGCGTTCCCGCCGATGCCGCTCCCATGCAAAAAGGGGCGGATTGGCTGTTGACCAAGGAGGTGAAAATGCGCGGGGACTGGGTGGTCAAAAATCCTACTCCCGTCACCGGAGGGTGGGCCTTTGAATTTTTTAATGACTGGTATCCCGATGTGGACGA
>Ga0214921_10010232_pt1 | contig 11646 bp, 13 predicted proteins | sample LL1505_MetaG_FD_177992 | JGI IMG/M metagenome (GOLD analysis project Ga0214921, IMG submission 177992) | Freshwater microbial communities from Lake Lanier, Atlanta, Georgia, United States - LL-1505 | ecosystem: Environmental > Aquatic > Freshwater > Lake | place: USA: Georgia | collected...
TTGATTAAGACATCGATCCCATTTTTGGTAAACAGGTTATGGCTTCCCAGAGTCCGCAGATCAAAACCACATCTTTGGAGATAGTTAACCAATTCCGCAAAATCAATATTACCGTCGCACTGACCAGACAGAATCTTGGAGCGGAATTTTTCCTACTTACTCACTTTTCTGCTCCCCGCCACTTGCAGGGACAACCGCGTTTGTTTCAGAAGTCGGTTGTGGAGGAGTCACCGCAACTCGCGGATACGGCCACAAGATAAACTCACTTCGGTCAAACCAAGTTCCAGACGGCATAATCAGCGCCGACCCCGCCCACTCCGCCCCTATCTTGGAGCGCACCGGAAAATACCCAGTCGCCCCAAGTAAGGCCGACTGCTGAGGCCCCGCTAACAAAAACTCCAAAAATCGAAATGCCATCTCTTTTCTTGAGGAATCCTCCCTCACCCCCATTACCTCGAAATCGACCACCGTCCCTGTTCCCGAAACCGACCAGCGAATCAATCCCCCCCCTGCTTGCGGCTCCAAAACCAACCTCCACGACGGAAGATACGTCAACTGGATCCTCCCATCTCTCAACCCCTCCCAACACTCCACTTCTGAACCCAACCGCCCGGCCAAGGCCGCTTCCGCCTGCTGTCGCGCCATCTGCTGAACTCCCTCCCCTCCCAGGTTGATCGGCTTTCCCTGAGATTTCAACCAGATCGCCCCCAGCAAATCGGCGTCATTGGGAAATAAACTTTGCGGTTCACTCCACCAGCGAGCTGGGGCAGCCAAAGCAACCTTGTGAGGCGTCCCTGGGGCAACTTTTTTCATAAAGAACCAGGGGCTTACTCTCCATGGACGACTGTGCACTCCGTTGGGATCGAACGCCTGACCTTGAAAAACCGGGTTGATAGCATCCAGCGAAACTTGCCCCGACAGATCCGCCCACTGCATCGACTGCTTGAGAGCCGAAAAGGTGCGCGCTTGGACAAGGTAAACATCACCATCAGCCGGCCACGATCCCTCTGCTCCCCTTTCTAAAACCCGCAAATCGATCCTCGGGTTTCCCGATCCACTCGAAAAAGTATCCAGCCACAGTTGGGGGATCGCCGGCCCCTGCTGATACACCACCAATTTTGAGGGAAGCTGAAAAATCGACGGAGCCGATGGTGCCGGCAAGCGTTCTGGCTCCCCTCCATCCGCTGCAAATTTTTGACCTAACCCAAAACCGATAGCGAGTGCCACTAGTAGCCCCAGCCCAATCAGCCCAGGGGTACGCGACTCAGGCCTATTTTCTGTTGGTTCCACGGCAACTACCTTCTCTGAAAAGTTGTTTGCGGGAAAGCCACAAGGTTGTCTCAATCAGCACTTCTGCCCATAATCTCGTGATGGAAAAATCTGCTCAAAAGATCGATCTCTGGATGGAGCAACTGAGGCGGATGCGGGAGATGCAGTACGCCTATCACAAAAAGTTCTTCCACGGTCTCTACCTCTTTCTCGTTCTCGTGATTGGCTGCCTTCTTTGGGACAGCCCTGTGTCTTTAGCCCTTGTTCCCCTGCTCGTCATCACCGCTGGAACCCAATCCTGTTTTTATCTCCACTTTGTCGACTTTGCCCGCATCCACGCCCGCTTTGTAGAGGGTCGTTTAAACAAGGCCTTAGGCAAAAGCTCGCTAGTCGGGTCGGAAATTGAGGATCTCTATTTCTACCCTATCGACGCCCCAAAGATTGGCGGTTTTATTCCTTCCGCTCCCCTTCGCTTCTTCAGCTTTTTCACCCTCCACTGGACTCTTCTCTGGCTCGGCCTAGCCGCCTTTGCCCTCTGGCGCCTACTTCCCATGATGGGCCCGTGTGGCAAACAGTACCTGTTTCTGATCGCCCTTTGGGGCGGCCTCAATTTGGCCTATCTGGCCTGGTTTTTTGGATATCGACAGTCTCATCGTTTGATGGGGAGTGCTTTACACGCAGACAGCCGGAAAGGTTAAGTTCGCCTTGCGGCTCGTGCGGTTTAAAATTTACTGATAGCTAGTAACGCCAAACTCTTTCGTTCCTTTGCCTCCCATGATCGTGAAAACCAGCGCTTTTACCGCTCGTTGACTTCAGCAGAGAGCTTGAAGATTTGGCTAGAGCTTTGCCGCTTCGACAAAAATGATGCCCCTGGGAAAAGACTCAAAAGAGTTTTCCGAATTGTTCCCCTGAAGAAGCTTTGATTTTCAAAGGCAACCATTCGTCGATCTCTGGCTTGGGTTGACTCATGATACCCTCTTCGTCCGATTTTCACTTGCTTAGGTTAGTATTTTTGCAAATTTACTAATCGTATGGGCAAAGCAAAGAGACCTGACAGCAGCCAGGAAAGGATTTTTAAGGGCCTCGCCAACCATCGGCGTCTACATATATTGCGGATACTCCAGAACCGTGGGCCAGTTTCTTTGGACAAAGTGGCCGAAATCTGCGGCATTCAAGCGCCGACGGCCTGCGAGCATGCTCGGAAACTCCGTTTGGCTGGGCTTGTGTTTCGACGCCGGCTTCGCCGTTGCATCCATCTGGAGCTTACCGAAAGGGGAGAATTCGCCCTCGATTGGGCACCCCGACTGGAGACCGCCACCGCCCGCCCACTCAAGACAGGCCAGGAGCCCAAATAGGCAAAAGGACAATAGTTAGTATTTTTGCAAATTTACTAATCATTTTATGCGCGAACCAATTGAGATTTCGATCGTAACCCCGGTTTTTAATTCGATCCGCTGGATCGAACTGTGCGTTTGCTCGGTTCGACATGCCCTGCAAGGCCAAAGCTATGAACATATCGTGGTGGATGGGGGTAGTACGGACGGAACTCTGGAATACCTGAACCAACAGAAAGATATCCGCCTCATTCTAGGGCCCGACAAGGGAATGTACGATGCCCTCAACAAAGGCATGACTACCGCACGTGGTCGCATCTTCGGGCACTTAAATGCTGACGAGCAGTACGACCGGGCGGGCCTAACCCTAGCCCTTCAAAAACTTGATCAAACTGGGGCCGACGCCGTCTTCGGTCCCACCATCATGCTCGATGAACACCTAAACTTCCTCTACCTCTTCAACCAGATCACTGTTCCTCGCCCCATCGATGCCGACTGGCATATGCCTGTGCAAACCTGCTCCTTCCTGTTTCATCGTCAGATTTGGGAACGTTGCCCCTACCCTACGGAATTTCGCGTCGTCGGGGATCACGTCTGGTTTCGCCGCCAAATGAAGCTCGGCCTCAAGCTTGTTTCCGTCCGCAAACCCATCGGACTCTTTACTTGGCACGGGGATGACATTGCCAAACGCCTCGGCTCCCACAGCGAAAACGCCCTGTCCGATGTGAATCGCAAAACGCTCCGCATGCGCATCGCAAAACTTTTCTTCCGCCTGCGAAAACTTGCCTTAGGTGGATGCCTACCCCCTCTGCAGCTTTCTTACGAGATCATGACCGAACAGAAAACCGGGACAAGGCGCTCGGTCGCCTTCCCTTCTCTAGGGCTTTAGTTGTCGAGAAATTTTTTTTGAAATAGACTCATCACGCTCTTTGCGTCCGCAAACATTTCGTACTCGGTTCCATGGGTCTTATGAGGACAAAACTCCTTGAGGATCCCTACCAATTCTCCAGGGTTTCGGTATAATAAAGCCCGCTTCCCTAACATCTCTAGGTGGGCTCGCTCCCTTGATTCTGAAAAAGTGATCACCGGTTTACCCAAAACCGCGAATTCTCCCACAGCCAGCCCAAAGGTTTCCCCGGTGTCCCGCGCATGGATCATAGCATCGCAGGTGGCCAAAAACCGCGCCTTTTCTCCCAGATCCACCGTGGCAGGAAGATAATGAACATTGGGCAACTGTTCTGTCCCATAGATCGGCTTGGTGTTCAGGAACAAAAAGTGATCCTCGGGATAGTTGCAGGCGTGCTCGGCCACTACTTTCCTGACAAAGGGGATGTTGAAAGTATCCCAGCCGCCGTGCCGCCCAAATACCCGAGCTTCCGAAGAAATTTTAAGCTGTTTCCGTAGGTTTTCTGTCGATTCCAGACGCGGAACGAAAAACGGCACAAAGGAATCTTCCCGACCGGTCATCACCCTAGAGACCCAGGAGGAAAGGTAGGCAAACACATCCCCCTGGAACTCCTCACAAAGGAACTGTGCGTGGACACAATTCTTTAGACCGGGCACCAGAAACCCGTCGTAGACACCAGGTTTGGTCAGATAGATGACCTCCACACCTTCCTTTTGCAGAGCCCGCCCTAAGCTGCCCTTGTTCGTGTACAAGATCACCGGAAACTCTTCCTGCCATTTTTTTAGGATGGGGTTGGCGGCCACCTCCGGGCAGTCTGGAAAGCAGAGGATAGATTCGTTTCCCAAGACGAATCGGTTCAGTCGTGCATAATCCAGCATGGCCGCCTCCGAGCCCCGCTCCGTAATCAACCGACTATGAAAGGCTACCTTCATGTACTCCTGCATCTGTAAAATTCCATCCGGTCGTAAACAAGCTCCAAACGATATCCACTTTTCCCTAATCGTTTCAACCAAACAGGCCGTCGACTTGGGTTCCAGATTCCGACCCATCGGGGCTGGATCTGGCCGGTGCCGATTTCTCTACAAACACCGGTAGCCTCTCGTGCCCCCCTTGTTGTGATGCCAATCAGATCTTTTTTTCTCTCTTTCGCTGACCAGCTCGTCAGGCGCCCTTCATAAATCCCAGTTTGCTGTCGGTTTTTTCTTAACGAAGCAAGTGGCGCAGGTCGGTGTTCCCATGCCTCGACCTTCCATCCCTGTGCGAGTCCTTCCAGCCAAACCCCCAGACTTCCCACAAGACCATCTCCCGCCCCCAACTCGTATACCCGCCCGGGCTTATTCCCCATTAAAAACCTCTTTTGAAATACCCTGAAGAACCCCTCCTTGGTAAAACCACGATCCTCCAAACCCCACCTCCGCTCGTACCCTGCCAGCTTTTTGCGGTACCAAGTGCGTGATACTGCGGGATACCGCCGGTACAACCATCCGCGCAGAAAACGAAGGGCAAGTTTCATCGCCCATCTTTAGCATAGATGTCCTAAAAGTCGTATCTTACTCTCGCTCCTCTCCTATGACTCTATAAGATTCGTTCCGATGGCTTCAGCCCTCCTCCCATCTTCATTTCGCCTCCTAGCTTTGGCTCAGCATTGGGAAAAGTTTGGTTTTTTTCTCCCTCGCCCTTTGTTGGACTGGGCAGAGATTCACGCCTGCCCCGCAGCCATTTCCGATGTCTCCGTAGATCAGGATATCGATTTTTGGCGTTCCCGAAAAATTGCCTTGGTCAAACAAACCGCTTACCACGCCCTATACCCCCAGCCCGGGAAAGGATCTTGGCAGGAAACCGTTCTTTCAAGCGCTTGCCACCTTGGACCATTCTCATTTTTGGCTGACCTTGGCGCCGATTACCACGTGGTTCGCCAAGCGAGTGAACCCGAAACCTTCCTCTGGAAGGACAAGCATGCCTATGACCCTAATCCGGCTAGCTCCTTCCGCCATAAAATGGAAGAGATTCACAAGATCGAATCTTCTCCTCTTGGTCGGGACCTGCCCTCAGTTGATGATATTTCATGGAACAAGTACGACATGGTGATTGGCATCGATATTCCAGTTCCTGAGAGAATTGTCCGGCAATGCCCCCGAACCCTTTGGGCCTACTACTCGATCGAGGCGGGCGGCCCTCTCCAGAAAAATTCCCTACTTTCTCCTACGTCCGGATATAACGTTTTTCTTAACCATGGTTTCCGCCGTTATCGCGCCAGACTCCGCAACCGTCCTCATGTCCTTGAATTTCCGCTGCAATTTCAATCGCCCCAATCCTGGGAAAAACTGCGCCTAGCGGTGAAGCCCCCGCCGGAACGTTCTGCCATCTTGATTGAAAAAAATAGCTGGGCCGATGTCTTGCCCGCTTCCCGGATCCCGCTCGACCGCCCCTCGGGCAATGCCTTGGAATATCTTCATAAAATGTTTTCCGCCTTCGCCTGCCTTCACACCACTTCCAGATCGCGATGGGGGAATTGGGCCGTCGAGTCTGTCCTCTCCGGCTCGGTTTTTCTGGGCAACGCCGGCTCCCTCGCCCAGATCTCCCCCCTGCTTCCAGGGACAGACTGCCGCAGCCTGCAAAAGGGAGTCGACCTAGCGAACCGTCTCATCGAAGCTCCCTCACTTTGGAATTTCGTACAAAAGCTTCAAACCCAAGTGGTAGAACATGTCGCCTTTCGGAGACCCCTCACCGATCTGACGCGCCTGGCACGGGAGTTTTTCAATTGAAAAAACCCTCCATTTCTTTGGCTTTTTGTGACCTACACGCAGGTGGGCGCCGTTTTTTTTCAGATCTCCTGACTCCCCATTTTGATATTGTCTGGGACGACCCAGCCGAGTTTGTCATCTATGGCCACATTGGGCACCAGCATCGCCTCCAAAATGGCGTGAAAATCTATTGGAGCCAGGAGCTTTATGGTCCTGACTGGAACCAGTGCGACTACGCCATCGTCCCCCACAAGGTAGAGGATCCACGCGCCTACTACCTTCCGATTTACGCCTTCGATCAACAACTCGAGCCGATGATCCGAACCGAGGTCGCAGACCCGGGAAAAGTCAGAGCCACAAAGCCCCATTTCTGTTCCCTACTCTGCGCCTATGCCGATCGCACCACTCAGAAAAGGCAGGACTTTTTCCATATTCTCAATCGCAGACGGAAGGTGGATTCAGCCGGGCCGGCCTTGAACAATACCGGGTTTCGCATCCCCAAAAAAGATCGCTACCGCCAAAAGATTGATTGGATTAAAAACTATCGATTCAACATCGCCTTTGAAAATCGCTACTGCCCGGGTTGGACGACGGAAAAGCTGGTTGATCCTCTGCATACAAATACGATTCCAATCCACTGGGGGGACCCGCGGGTGAAGGAGGATTTCAATCCGGACAGCTTTATTTGTGCCGATGATTTCTCCTCCTTGGAGGCGCTGGCGGACTACGTGCTGCATGTTGATGACACACCAGAGCTCTATGCTCGTTACGTGCTGGCTCCGCCTTTCGTCGATAACCGCCCCTCCTCGGTCTATGACCTCAACCACCTGGTCGATTTCTTCCGCCGGATTTTTGACACACCGATTCGTCCTATCGCCCAGCGGCGCTGGTTTTTTCCTGTTACCAAATGGCGCCTAGCCAAGCGCAACAAACTGCCCGGACAATGACAATTCCTCATCTTAACCGCCTGACTGGCTTGCATTGGCGCCTTCTTTGCAACCTGCGAACCAGCAACTTCGACGTTCCAAGAAGCCAAGCCTGGATCACTGAAGCGCTGGTCCGCCGAGCCCCTTGCGCCATCGGCAAGATCGGCACCACGGAGTTGATGGGAATGGAGTACCTCAACCGCTGGATTCAGCTCCCATGGCCACCCTCCGCTAGTTGGCGCCGTCCCACCCAGCGCCTGTACGAATGCTCCGGACTTTTCCCAGTTCGAAAAGACATCTATCAGCGCTGGGCCACCGCTTACCGAGAGGCCGTTCAGAAAATGGATTTTATCGCCCAGTGGCAACCCGAAGGCACGTTTCTCGATGCCTTTGAGCAAGCCTTTCTTGATCGCGAACTGCCCAAAGCAATCCGAGGAAACTTCCACTCCCTTGAACCCGTAGGGGCCCCTTGGCTTCGGCCCCTTTCCGATTTGCGCTGGCTAGTGATTTCCCCTTTTTGCCAAACAATCTCCACACAACTTCACAAACTCGCCCCGCTGAACATCTTCCATGACGTTCCAGCGGAATCCCTCGCCCGGATCGCCGCCACCTGCCGCTTTCTCCCCTGCCCCCAGTTTGCCTACATGGTCCAGCCCAAACATCGGGACTGGTTTCATGGATTACAAGAATTGCAGGAAGCTATGAATGCGATCGACTTTGATGTCGCCATTATTGGCGCGGGTGCCTGGTCAGTTCCTTTAGCAGTCCACGCAAAAAAGCTGGGCCGGATCGGCCTACATCTCGGGGGCACCATCAACCTACTTTTTGGTATCCGAGGAGGCCGCTTTGAAGATCGCGGCCTTTACAACGACCACTGGATTCGCCCCCTTCCCAGCGAATGTCCCGCCAACCATAAGCTGATGGAAAATGGCGCTTACTGGTAAGAGCCACGGGCGAGCCACCGCCCGAGCCGATACTGGATTTTCTGCCAGTAATACTCCGCCAGCCCCATCCGCATTTTTTCCTCGGACAGGATCTTGTGGATCTCTGGAGTAACCGCCTTCGGATGACAACACGCCGTGCGGGTCAGCTTGTAAAGCAGTCGGTACCGGTCTTCCGCTGATAAACCAGGACTCTCCTTTGCTAGAAGTCGGCCATAAACGATCAAATGCTCTTTGAGCGAGCGACCCTCTAACATATTTTGGCGAGTGGCCTGTTTAGCGTGACGTCGGATGCCAACAAGCGGCTCTGCCACATAAGCCATGTCCCCCTTTCTCAGAAGTCGCAACCAAGCATCGACATCCCAAAGTTGACGGAAATCGGGGTCAAACCCTTTGGTGAGGAGATTTCGTTGAAACATGACACAGGAGGGCTCTCCGATAAGATTCGCCTCCGAGCGAAGGATTTTCAGCCGAACATCGCGGCCCGCATGCCGCCCTGAGGGCAGGGTAATTTCTTTTCCAGTGAGACCCATTTTTTCATCGAGAAACCTTCTCCCGCAAGCCACTAGAGCAAGCTTTGATTCGCGCCTAAAGAGTAGTTCCATTTTTTCCAAAGCCCTGGGCGAGAGCAGGGCATCATCGCTGTGCAGAAACAAAACGAGCTTCGCTTTTGTTTTGCTTAAAAGAAAATTACTATTTTCCGTAATGCCGAGGTTTTGTGGCTGCCGGAAAATCTTCACGCCCGCTCGTCCCCGGGCCCAATCCTTCAAAAGTTCGTAGCTCCCGTCCACCGAGGCATCGTCGGAGATGAGAATCTCGTCCGGCTTGCGGGTTTGTCGGCAAATCGAGTCTAGCAACTGGGACAAATACCGCTGGTGCTGGAAAGAGGGAACCAGCAAGGCCAGTTTTTCTCGCCGAGGCGAGTCTGGCTTGCTTCGCACCGAACTAGGCATGGTGGGTAAATTTGGGATTTCGCTGCGTCAACCGACCCCTGCGCCATTTTTCCAAACCTGATTTTTTGTATAACCAGAGAAGTGCGAAGGCCGGAAAAAGGAGGGTTTCTTTTTTCGCCGCGTTCCACAAATCCCGACGCTCCCCTTCCGTATGGTGTTCGTTTTTGCGCAGCAACCAGCAGGCCTGAGCTCGGGCCCATGCACGAGCCAAGGGGGATCGGGACACCGTTAGGAAAGTGCAGTTGGTGGCCCATATCTTCGGCCATCGGTAATTACGCATCTTTGACTCAAACTCGGAGACTTTTTGGTAGAAGACCGTGTTCAGAGTTCCGTGAGATCCGTGGTGCCAAGGCATCGGGGCGACATAGCAGGTTCGGCCCAGTCTTCGGGCCACATCACATAAATCCAGCCCATAAAGGTGGAACCCCGACAGGTCATAACTCAAAGATAACCGGGCTTCTGCTTTTACGATCAAAAGATTCTCATCCAGCGCATGAGCAAGCTGATATCTTTTTACTCCATTTTTTAGCAAAACATTGGGCATCTCCAATCCATGGGCCAAAATGGCCGGTCCCATTTCATTCGCACCGGCGTTGCCTACAACTGCCCACTTCGGATCGAATGCTTCCAGACGCTGCAATAATTTTAGCAACTTATCTTTGGTCGCCTTCGGGTTTGAGTCCGAATGTGCCATGATGATGTATTGACCCCTGGCCTGATCGAGAAAAAGCCGCGAACTTTGAAAGCCATCTAGCTTGTTCGATGAACTATTGTCACTTACGAGAAATTCACAGTCCTTCCCACCAAAGCCCATCCTAAGCCAGCTCTGTTGGTGGGCTTTGTACTCAACCCAATCGTTGACCATCGTGCATATGGAAAACACCTTATCCCACTTCACCTGCGGGCTAACGGAACGGTACTTTTTCATGCGATAAATACATTTCTAACCCGAGAACGTGGAAGTGGCGACCTTGTTTATATTTTCGGAAATTGAACCTTCGCGGATGGAACTAACTGCCTATCCCGAGATCTGCCCCAGCCCCATTCGCAGTAAGAGCTTTTCCCAGCCGATCTTCCAGCAAATCCGCCGAAAACGGCAGATAGCCTGGGCAAGTTCCCGCTGACTCGTCTGGGAAGCCCAAGTGGTCTCATCGGATGCCTCCAAAACAGACATCTTACGAAACACCTCATCCTCCCGCTGCGGGTGTATGGAAGGATGCAAATGCTCGAAGACCAGATCCGGTCGGTATCGCGCCCGTTTTTGGCTGCGGTAGATCCGGTCCCACCAGGCGTCCATATAGATCCTTCGGAAGCTCTCGTTCATGTAAAATCCCATCGCCTGGTGAATTCTGCGGTGGGTAAAAAAAAGAGTGGCCAACTGACCCCGCTGAAGGCCGTCGTCCCCATAGATCAGAAAGCGCAGGTCACGACGAAACTCTTCCCTCACGGAAAAATCCCATCCTGGTGTGCGAAACACCACATCATCACCAAAAAAACCCAGGATGGGCTCGTTTGTTCCCTCATAGAGACGGTTCCAAAGCCTAGATAGGTTCAGGACAGGTTCCCGCTCCAAGAAAAGAGTCCGAATGCAAATCTTGGTCTCGTCGACCAGCTCTGCCGCAGCGCACTGGCTTGCCCGGTCGTCAGGGTGGATCCCGAAGGTGAGGCTCACCCGGGCAGGTTCAGCCACCGTGCCCTCTACTGAATGCGCCAGCTGTCTCATGTTTTCTGGCCGCCCACAGGTCGGCACCAGCAGGGTCAGGGCCAGCGGATCGGCCGAGCCTAGGCCCTCCGGGTTCGTTAATTGCTTTAGCCCCATTTGCAGCAGGCGGGTTTTCATTTGGCAGACTGAACTATCACCTTACAGAATCAAAGAAGCGACCATGAACTCCTACTACGCCACGGGCTCCTCTTAATCGGGATTTTCTGTATGGCGAGCCGATGGTAGAGTTTTTTATGGATATGTCCCTGCTGTGTTGTTGTCATGACACCCCTTCCCTCGTGCCCAACCTGCTCCGCTCCCTTGTTCAGACCGGCAAGTTCCGCCCCTCTGTCTTGGTAATCGACACTTCCCATGGCCCAGAATGTGGCGAGGAACTCCAAAAGTTCAAAATTCCCCACATGACCAGCCGAGGCACGTGCCATGGCGAAGCTGTCAACCTTGGCCTTGCCGCCGTGCAAACCCCGTATGTCCTTTTGGTCGATTCCGATGTCCTTTTTCTACGGGACATTACTCCACTCGTAGACAGTTTTGTACGTGGGGGCTATACCCTCCTGGGCGAACGGGTTGGCGATGCAGGTGGAAAGACCCTTTATCCACGAATTGTCCCTTGGTTCTGCATGCTTCATCGTCAGCGACTGACCTCCGTTGGAATTCCTTTTTTCGATGCAAAAAAAACCCTTCTTAGCCGCGGGTCTGGAAGCAGGGTCTATGATATTGGCTCGACCTTACTAGAGTCGGTGGAGAAGGCGGGGCTGGTCGTGAAGGCGGAGACCCAACTCGATGGGCGATACTACCGCCACTATGGCGGAATGTCTTGGCGGGTGCAGAAGTTTAATCCACGCGAAGGTG
>Ga0214921_10010233_pt1 | contig 11645 bp, 10 predicted proteins | sample LL1505_MetaG_FD_177992 | JGI IMG/M metagenome (GOLD analysis project Ga0214921, IMG submission 177992) | Freshwater microbial communities from Lake Lanier, Atlanta, Georgia, United States - LL-1505 | ecosystem: Environmental > Aquatic > Freshwater > Lake | place: USA: Georgia | collected...
TTGCTTCACCAAACAAATTATAAAGAACGATTATGTGATTGAGTATTAGTCTTTCTTTCAAATCGCCATTGTTTTTATACCTAGAGATTAATTTCTTAAGATATAAAAACTTCTTTAAATCATCTTCGAATTCTGCTAAACTATAACACTGCGTATTATCATAATGATGCATTGCATAGATTAGAAAATTCGCCTCATTTAACTTTTCATTCATACCACATTATATCTCTCAAAGGAATGGGGGAACAATTCCCCCATCATACATAACTACTTATTAAGCGTAAACTAGAGTCGCAGCTGTAGAAGTTACAGTTGTGTATCCAGTAGCACTTACGTTACAACGATATTGGTAGTTGTTGTAAGTTACTTTAGCAGCAGAAGTTAGAGTCAATGTAGCAGTAGTTGCACCAGTGTAAACACCAGCGTTAGTTACGTTAGTGAACGAAGTTCCACCATTGGTAGAAACTTGCCACTGGTAAGATAGAGACGCTGTTGGTAGTGCTGTTGCGGCAACAGTGAATGTACCAGTGTATGGTGTAGCAGCAGAAGCAACGCTTGCAGGGTTAGTACCGATAGTGATAGTACCATCTGGTAGAGTTGTATCATCAGCTTGGTCACCAGTGATAGAACCACCAGCTACCATAACTTCAGATTTGTTACGAGTATTACCCTGAGCATCAGTGTAAGTATGGTAACGAACCCAACCAGCATGACCAATACCTTTGGCTCTTGCTTCAGTTTGAACTGTTTCAGTAGCATCAACACCAAAAATCTTGCTTGAGTTACCCATGATAGAAACGCTATCAGCAGATCCGTGTGCTACATAAACTGGTTTCTCTGATAGAGTGTATGATTGAGCAGAACAAGTAGTAACAGATCCGTTACCGTTGTTAGTACCCATAATTACTTTAGCAACTGTGTCGCTAGTAATTTCTACGATTTGATATTCTACACTGTTTGCTTTGATAGTATTACCAACTTTTGCTTGTGTAGTAAATGCAGTGCTTGAACCAGTTACAACGCCAGTGCTGGCGATAGAAACAGTTCCGCTTGCTGTCTTAGAGTCTGCGTTACCCCATAGTGCCATTTTATTCTCCTTGAATGTGGACTTGTTTATTTATAAGTTGCGCCAGCTGCTTTCAGCTTGGACATGGTTGCACGTGGTTTGTAAGAACCAGTGCGTTGACCAGTTTTACGACCAGCTGCTTTCTTTTCTTTTTTCTTAAGATCAGCAGCAGTTTCATCAGCACCTTCTGGATCAACATAAGATGTTCCGTAAGTAGCTTTCTTGGTATGACGATATACACCATTTGCATCAGTTTCATACTCAACTAATCTTTCGGTTTCTTCTTTACGAAGCATCTCGAAATCCTGTTTGTCAAGTTCACCATTATGATTCTTGTCTAATTTCTTTTGTTTACCAACCAATTTTTCGTCTAATGATTGTAAAAACTCTTTATATGATTTCATATTTTCCTCTTTTACTTTTTTAAGTTTGGAAACAGTTTTCTTGGCTGGTTCCCATTTTTCTTCATGTGGCTCTTGACCAGCTGCGTTAACATCATCTACGTTAACACCTTTCTGTGCAGTTGCTTCATTGCGTAGCGCACGACCAATGGCTACGTTTTTTTCTCTAGCAGTTTTATGATCAGTGTCAGGAACTGGATTGTTAAGTTTATAACGAGCGCCACGAGATGCGTCCATCATATTCTTCATTGTTTTGTTTTGTTTAGCCTGATCAGATTTCTCATCAAGAACTTCTTCATTGGTTGGATGACCATTGATTGGTTTCTTTGTTGCCTTATATGCTTTGTGCTCAGGAGTGCCCTTAATATATTTTCTGTCAGGTACTGGAGCAACTGGAGTTGGATCTGGAACATGATACTCGTCATCTTCTCTTTCTCTCTTACCAAAGCCACCGCCACCATAAGCATGACCATGACTTCTGCCAGAGTAGCTACTATAACCTTCTTTAACTTCAGCCTCAGAGTATAAGTAGTCAGCTGCAGTTTGAATATAATCAGTGGCAAGAGTAATCTTAGATTGAACCCACTCTGGCAAATCAGTGTCTGGCTTTAAACAATCTTCAATCATTTCAGCACAGCGCACTAATGTTTTCAACTGATTCATAGCCATGTCACCTTCGTAGCCATATTCTCTTTTGTCTTTTGCTTCGTCTAACTCAACTTCTTCTGACCATTCTCTTCTTTTTCTCATGAACTCAGAGCGACCACGACCAACAGTACCACCGATTCTATCTGTTTTCTTTGCTGCAGTTTGCGCATTGTCGAAATGGCGTTCTTCGCTATCCATGTCACCCTTTGCGTTAGCATTGGCTGCTTTCTTCATATGCTTAAATACTTCATCACCATGAACTTTTTTGACTACCTTTTCAGTTGACTTAGTATCGTTACCGTTAACATGGGCATCAGCGAATTTATTATAGAGGGTTCTGACTGTTAAATCACCTTCTTCTAATTCAACTTCTTCTTTAACTGGTTTCTTTTTATTGAGTTGATCTATTGCACGCTGAGCCAATGAACGAGCAGAATCCATGCCAGTACGATTTGGATTATTTGGTTTCTTGAAGGTAGATTTATATGGTCCATCAAATGGAGGGTCTTCTTTCTTTACTTCTTCGTCAAATCGTTTTGAAGATTCAGAAGGAGATAACATTGCACCACGCTTTTGCAACTCAGATTTAACATGCGTAGTATATTTGTGTTCTCCACCAGAATAACCAAGATTCCAATGATGTGCTGATTGAAGGTGCTTAGTTGGAACTTTTGCGATTCGTTTCTTTGCTTCATCATCGGTATCAGCTGCGACAATATGTTCAGCATGTTTAGAAGGAGAATCTAATTCGGTTGCTTCTTTAACTGGCTGATTCATATTCATTTGCTTATCATTCTCGCCATTAAAGAATTTAAATCCTTTAATCTTTTTACCCATAGTAGTATCCTTTGATGTTGATGCTGACGGAGCAGATGTTGTAGTGTTCATTGCGTCACCACCACCGATGTTGCCTTGAAGTGTTCCTTCTTTCATTTGACCGTGTTTCTTTAAATCATTGTCAAATTGTTTGTTTGTGGCTTTATTAATGCCTTTGAAACGCTTGTCGCCTTTAGCATAGTTACCAGCTGCATCAGATGCTTTTGCAGATGCAGCAGAAGCAGTTTTATATCTTGCTAGAAGATCAGTGGATAGTTCATCAATCTGAACTCCTTCATGGACTTTCTTTGTGAAGTCATTATGCATCTGTTTTAAATCTTCATCAGATGCATGTTTAACCATATGATGATAGTCACCATAGTGTTTATCAGATAATCTTTTAAATGTAGGAGATTTGCTACTTAGTGTATAATGTAAAGCACCACCGCTAAGTTTTCCTTCAGGATGATCACCTTCAATGTTTATATCCTGTGTATGATGCAATATAGTTCTAGCGTGTTCGCTACGACTTTCATCGATAGATTCTTTAACACCCTTTGCTTTGGCAGCCATGTATGCGCCAATAGCCATCTTGCGACGTTCTTCTTTAGACTTGTTGTTAAACTTTGGATGAGTTGATTTAATAAAGTCGTTAATATAAGCACCTGCGCCCATATCTGGACGTAGTTCTTCTTGGACAGTTTCTTCTTTGATATTCATACCTTTACGCACATCGTTATACATGGCGTCCTTATGTTCTGGCTTCATCTTTGATGGAGCACCTGCGTGGAATGCTGCTTTATTACCAGAAGCAGCATGCTCGCGCATTTTACTTGCAGAAATACCAGTAGTACCTTCAGCATCTGGGTCGCGTGCACCAGAAGAATGAACAGTAATTGATTTAAAATTATAATGGCCATGGGCAGCTTTCTGGCCATTATATTTATGAAGAAGATTATGCATCTCTTCATGGCGGTCAGAACCAGCAACTACATGAAGGTGTTGCGCTCCAGTAGAATGGGCTCGAGCAGCATGGTGAAGGATAGTAGGATGTTCTTTACTGGCAGATTGAACATTAGTCCCAGGGAATGCATTCCTTGCATGTTGAACTTTCTGTTCGCCAGTCAATGGATTTTTCTTAGCGTCTTGACTATGAGAAACAATAACTACATGATCAGCATTATGTTTCTTAGCAATCTCGTGAACTTTATTAACAACTGCTTCATGGCCAGAAGTAATAGGGTTCATACGCCCAAATGCCATTACCTTATGAGATTTAAGACTAACTGATTTATTTGTAGCTTCTTTGCCACCCAATTCTTCTTTCATACAGCTACCATCCTCGTATGGTTTAGTACCTTTTTTACGTTTGTATCCAGTCCAGCAGATACCTTTTTCTTGTAATTCTTTGTAAGTAATCATATTAACAATTCCATTTTCTTAGAGCAAGTGCTTTACGACTTGGCTCGCCATTTGGTTTCTTCATTGGACCTTCTACGCCAGACATACGAGCGCAGAAAGATTTACGGCGATTTGCTGCTTTGCTTCCAGCTTTTAATTTTGATGGTGGTGTAGTAACTGGAGCCTTTAGATGAGCACCTTTGCTATTATAAGCATCACGACCTTTTTGAGTTAGACCACCAGTAGAAGATTTATAACCTTTAGCATCAACTGCATATTCTAGCAGTTCTTCATCAGTAAGAGTTTCAAACTGTTCCCAAACAATTTCTGGATCAACATTATGTTCTGCTGCTAAATCTCCAACAACTTGTTCGATTAAATCGAACTGTGCTTCAAGTTCTTCGTTCTTTGGTTTCTTACCAGCCTTCTTCATAGCGATAGCAGTTGCTGCTTGTTTTGCCCAATCAGAACCTTCGTTAGTTTGAGATGCTTTTAATGCATCAGCAGTTGGAGCACCTTTGCTTCCTGGTTTACGCATGCGCTCACCAGAACCATTTTTGATTCTTTCTTGTTTAGCGTGAATATTATCCCACAATCCACGTTTGCCTTCTTCTAGATAGTTTTTAAATGTTAACATATTAGACTGCCTTTCCTGCGGATTTTAGTGAACTTAGTGGATCGCTTTGTGAATCGAACTTATGTGCTTGAGAAGCAAACTTCTTACCGTTATGATAGAAGTGAACAGAACCACCACTTGATTTAACTGCAATATTCTTATGATCTTTTAGAATATGCTCATGGTCTTCACTTGGGCTACTAGCGTGGTGTTGAACACCCTTAGCAGTTTTGTAAGTGGTATGCTTAATAAAGGTATGACCTTTTTCTTGAGCAGGTGTTTTATGAGCATGTAGAACTTCACGGATGTGCTTAATAACGTGCTCATGATTACCAGAATCAAGATGATGTTGTAGTTCAGCAGCATGGCTGTGAGCAACTTTATGTAATAGTGCTTTGTTGCGTTGTTTAACATCAGCGTGCATCTTAGGATCTGCTTTCGCGATCTCTTTACGCTGTTCTTTATTCTTACCTTTTAATTGAGGATGCGCAGCAAGAATTCCTTCTTGATGTGCTTTGTAATGTTCTCTGGCTTTTGAACCACCAGATTCCATACCAAGACTTGATGAAGGAATATTCTTGCTAGAGTTATCGCTAACTTTTAAACTTACGCCATGGTGAGTTACTTTACCAGTCTTAGGATGCTTTGTGGAAACATATACATCAGAAGAATCTTCTTTCTGGGATGCTTTGTGGCCAGTTACCTTTTCTGTATCTCCAGGTTTGGAAGTATGAGTAACAGCGTGAATAGCGTGACCTGGATGAGTAGACTCAATATGTTTTTTAATATGTTCAGCAGCAGACTTAGCATTGGCATCAATGCGCTTATAGTCAGCTGGGTGAATTGAATCTTTTAATCGTTTATGAGTTTGCTCAGGAGTTTCATTGTGTTCGTTAACATGTTTCTCCATGTGCTTGCCATCATTAAGATGCTTGCCAGTTAGAATCTCGTGTAGAACACCCTTAGTATTATTGGAGACGCCACCTTCTTTAGAAGCATCATCAGCTGCTTCTGTCAGGTTATCTTCAAAATAAATTTCTTCGTTTAAGAATGTTTTAAAGGATTTCATTTACGAACCTTTAACAAGTTAGATTTTGCAAATTCTGAACGATTTACAAGTTTCGATGGTTCAGTCTTACCATTATGTTCATGGTTAACAACGAAACCTTCTGGCTTTGATTCTTTACCATCAATGTGGTGTTCATAATTACTATGACCACTTTCTAAAGACTTAACCAAAGAGTTCTTTGCAGCAGCAAGATGATTATGAGCAGTCAATACATTTTCGTAATGACCTTTGTTCTTTTCTACATGATCAACTTCTTCTTTACCTTTGGCACGTTTTGCTTCTTGAGCCTTTTCAGTCTTAACACCAGCAACTTGTTTAGCGTGGTGTGCTTCAATGTGAGATTTAAAATCTTTTACGTTTGGAGTAGTATTATTACGAACAGTTGAATTAATATAAGTTGCTAGATGACCACTCTCGCCACCATGGGCTGGGTGAATAGCATTATACATTTTGTCGCCATGAGTATCATGGACTGCTTTTGCTGCAGCCATGTGCTTATGGAAATCATCTTGATTTGACTGTGAGTGGGATGCTTTGCTAGTATCGTAGCTGGCATCGTGGTGGTGGACATCAGGATGCTGTTTGAATTCATGGTGATCAACTTCGTGGTGCGCAGACATTGATTGAATGTCTTTACCGTGATATTGAGTATGAACAGCAACACCTACTTTTGCTTTTGCTGCTTTCTTGGCTTCATCACCAGAAGCAGTATAGGTAATAGTGTTTGGAGTAAATGATGCTTTGCCAGTTTTCTTATCATGCTTAACATCACCTTCAGAGTGCATAATATCGCCCTGATATACTTTACCCTTTGGAGTAACTTTAGGTAAGTGGTGTAAAGCAGCTTTTAATTTTGTAACAAGACCTGGAGCATGACCATGGTTTCTCTCAATATCAGCATCGGTATGATTAATCTTTGGATCTTTATTGAACGCAGATTTAGAAGCAACAAAAAATTTACCATTTTTAGGATGAGTACCAAAAACTACGGCAGGAGAACCATCATACTTTGTAGTAAGGTTGCTATTATTTTTACCAGCCTTCATGTGCTCATGAGCGTGCATTAGAGCACCATGAGCATGTTCAAACCCATCATGGCCATGCATCAGTGGACGATCTTCAGGATGAGTAATGTGCTTTAGTTTAGTTCCTTCTTCGGCAGACTCTTTTAAGTATGTGCTAAATGATTTCATTTGTTATCCTATTTTCTTAGCAGAAGCACGTAAGAACCAAGCATGCTTCTGATGTGTATCGATTCGGTCAGCTATAAAGTTACAAACACCTTGTTGTTTATTGGTATTAGCGATAGTGAACACTTTATTTAGGCTGTCAAGGACTTCTTGATTTGCAGCAATAAGACTAGTAAATATATCTTCAAGTTTCTCAACACGTTGAGATTCTTCTTTTAAAGTTTTGTATTTAAACAATTCATCAAGACTTACTGGAGCATATTCATCTAATTTACGTAAAAGTTCAGCGATCGGATCTACTGATTCATATACATCAGTGTATAGATCACCAAAGAACTCGTGGTACTGAGTGAACTCAATACCCTCAATGTTCCAGTGGAACTGATGTGCTTTGTAATACATTACAGTAGCATTCGCCAGCAAAACTTTAATTGCTGTTGTTAACTCATTCATTGAACAACTCCAATATTCGAAAACGGATCAAATGTCTTAGAAGTAAAATCTTGTGGAGCCAGACCAGCTGGATCATTATTTCTTACAGTAGATTTAAAAGACTTCAGTCTTTTCTTTTCTACTTTCTTCTCGACTAATTTAACATTCTGAATCCACTTGCTAACTAATTTGCCAGTAGACTCCTTTAACAATAGGTGATTAGAACCACGCTTAACAATTTCATATTGTTGGCCATCGGATTCTACTTGCTCACCAACATTAAAGATTTCTCCACGGAAATATTGTTCACGTAGTTGGTCTTTAACTAATTTAATTTCTTCTTTGATTGGCTCAATTCCAGAACCAATTCTAATATCATTCATCAATCTACGAGAATCAATATCACGAATTGATGAAGGTAGATTCTTTTTAAACTCTTCGTATAAACCTTTGACTGCATAATTACGAGTAGCATCTTCGCTGTCAGGATCTTTGTCCATGGCTGATATAACTGTAGCTTCCTTTAGAGATTTCTTCATGGAAGCTACTTTGTCAGAACTCGTAACGATAATAACATTGCGATAGGTTTCTTTTAGTTTAGCAACCACTTCGCTCATGTTATCAGAGTAAGTATTAAACTGCGTGTTCGGAAACAGCGAGTTCAAATACTGCAATTTCTTTTCTACAATTAAGGGATTCTTTTTAGCATCGCTTGAATCGGATGCATAAATGGCATAGCTGGCATTCTTTTGCTCGGCTACAGATTTGACTGCCTTGATTAGAAGTTCGTGTCCGATAGTCGGAGGGTTAAACTTCGAACAGGCTAGGACTATCGTTTTGCTCGGTAGTTCTCTGATTAGTTGTCTATAATCTTTCATTTAATCCATCAATTAAGTAGTGTTATATGGTTATTTATAAAGTTTCAAAGTTCCATTTTAAAGCCAATTTTATTACCTCCTGGATTACCAGCATTGCTATGATATTCAAACATAAATTCGCTGTCCTTAAATCCCTTCAGTTTATACTTTAAAGTCTGACCCGATGGTTTTATTGTTACATATAATTGCTCTACATTCATTGCTCGACAGGCTTGAGTCAAGAATGTTTTGTAAGATTTATTAGCATTTACTTCATCGACTAGATTATATGCCATGGGAGATAATAGAATACCGCATCTCCTAGCACCCTTCTCATTTAGTATCTTTTGGATATTCTCGGCTGGGACACTTCTTCCAATTTTTGTGAATACTTTTTGATTTAAGATATTAAATAGAATTTTACCATCTGTGTAGTCTTTTAAAAATTCTTCTACATCATCAGAGGTATAAGTTTTTTTACCGATTAAAGTTCCAACTGAAGTATAACCAGTAGAACTAAAATGTTTACTGGCTAATATAATAGATTCTAGACCATTATTATTAACAATGATACTAATAAATTCATGAACTTTACCTTCATCATTTCTAAATGTTTTATCTTTGATAGTTTCCCAGATAGAATTAAGAGCAGGTGCTGCGCCTTTGTCTGCTTTGGCGGAAACTTTTAATTTAATATTGTTTGGATACCCAACATAATAGTCAACTAGAGGTTCATTGCTTCTTGCTGGGAATTCAACAAAGGATAATTTGCTGTCATAGTTATTAATAAACCACCATGCGCCAGCAAGTTCTCCAAAATCTTTTGCTACAATAGCAACATCTTTTTCTGAAATTGATTTAACATTCTGACTAAGCATGGCATCAGTATTAATACTCTTATCTAAGAATTCTTTTAGAAAGGATTTTATATTGAGGGGTGCCACTTTACAGGAATTAATCGCAGCAGTAACTGTTCTGATATAATCTGTTTTGGAAATAATTTTACCACCAAGTCCAAGACCATCTGGAGTCAATGCTTTATTTGGTAGGGTCTTTACATTTTCGGGATTAGTTGCAGATACTACACCTGGTTTTTGTAAGTCATCAAACTTAACTCTACACTTCCAAGTTTTACCACCAACTGTAAATTCTATAAGTGGTTTAGAATCATATATTTTAGTAGCCTTTACTGTAACTTCAGTTGCAGCTGGGACTATCCCAAGAACGCTTGAGATACTAACAGGGTCAAATGCGGTTGTTTCTTTTTTAATGGAAGTCTTTATATCACCCTTACCTTGGTAATATTTTTCCCATGCTGATTTGCCAGTCGTTGCCATTGTCAATCCAATTATTAAATAATTGTATATTTAGGTCAATCGATTATACTTGCGATCCCATTTACCTATCTGGTCTATAATCTTACGAGTGGCTATGTTGTTTCTTAAATCGTAGTTAAACGTCTTTAAGAAATAGTGAAGGGTAGACGAATCTCGTTTTGTCTTATAACGATTTAGCAGGACGCTAATATCTACCTTTGGTCTGCGCATTTTAAAATCTAGATACACACAATGCGCATATGCTTGTATCTCATCGAACTCAGAAAGGTATGCTCTCTGTTCATCCTTCTTGGCGATTCCTACTTTCTTATATGGAACTACGTAAGTACTCCATTCATCACCACGTCTGTTGAATTGCATAAGATGAATTATCTCATGCATCAAAGTCTGTAATAAGCGCATCTTGAATGATGCCCAAGAGGTTTGGGTAAATGGGAATGTGTTAAACTTTTCAGTATAGATATGAAGAGAACATTGACGCTTATCTGGATCGTATTCTCCACCAATCGCTACATAGTTTTCAGTCCACTTTGCTTTGGACTTCTCTTTCTTCCACTCTATTTTGGTTCGCCATTTTTTAACATAATTAGATAAGCCATCTTTATCATTCACATAGAGATCTAGATCTTTCCACACTTTGGCTGGAATGAGTTTTGCTCTGAATGGTTTCTCATCAAAGTTGAGAATATCCACCCAATCGAAAGTTGCGTTCTCTAGGAAATTCATAGTCCCTAGAAAGATCTCGCTTAATTAAAGTGCTTCTCCAAAAACGCAAGAATCTTCCCCTGCTCCTCTAAGTTAGTGTTTGCAAACTCAGTAATATATGGCATCAGCTCAAAATTAGACATCAAGTTACTATATTTAGTTTCTCTTCCACGTAGGAATTGTTCAGATTGATCGGATCCACGATCTTTATATCGTTGTTCTAGGATATCTTTTGGAGTCTTTAGGAATACCACTTCCAGCTGAGTATTCGGGAGACCCATACAGAACTCTAGGAATGATTGGTTAAAAACCCGATCTCCTTCAAAAAGGATATTACAATTATGAGAAGCGATCCATTCTTGAAGAGGTGGTTGAACAGCCATGGATAGTCGGTCAGTTCCAGCGAATACTTCACCTTCCTCATACTTACCAAGAATGTAGAGATCTCGTTCGGTATTATAACTGGCATTTACCAACTTAGCAGGAGAAACTTCTAGCCAAGTTTTATCTTCCATGAACTTACGGAACAAAGTAGTCTTGCCAGTTCCAGGTGAACCACCAACTGCGATAATCTTTCTAGTCTTCATAGGATTCGTTACCCTTTCTACATTGATGGTGTCAACTACACCTACGTTTTCATTAAATGCCATTTCTAATTTCCTCAATCATTTTAATCAGTTCTTCTTTACTGAATACCCAAACTCGTCCACGAAATGAATGCGTGTCACTATCTATTTCAGTTTTCTTAGTGAAGGTCATTTTATTGGTAACTTCTTCAGAAGCCATCTTTGATAGATTTTCTTTAATGATCTTAGCATAATCCACATTACTTTCACGCAGTTTCAACATTTCAAACTCTTGAACTCTATGTTGAACAGTTATTTCATTCAACTGATAACGATCTAAAATAACTTCAGTTGGAGTGCGCATTGGTGAGATAATACCAGAACTAGTAGTAATAGTACTTGCGCTACCCATAATCATTGGTGATGATGAAACAGTAACATGAGGTGTTGTTGTCATTGTAATACAACCACCTGCATCTTCATACATCGCACCAGTCAATCCACCAAATTGTCCTTTAGTAATAGCCATTAAAAATTCTCC
>Ga0214921_10010234_pt1 | contig 11645 bp, 10 predicted proteins | sample LL1505_MetaG_FD_177992 | JGI IMG/M metagenome (GOLD analysis project Ga0214921, IMG submission 177992) | Freshwater microbial communities from Lake Lanier, Atlanta, Georgia, United States - LL-1505 | ecosystem: Environmental > Aquatic > Freshwater > Lake | place: USA: Georgia | collected...
CAAGAAGAAAAAATGGGGCGAGTGATGACGCGAAGGGAGGGTTGGACAAAAACTCTGACCCCCATTTTCTCTAAAAGAAGCTGAAGAGGGCCAGAAATGGGCAAAAGAACAGAGGGGACAAATCTGCTGCGATCCAGACGCGAGACCAAGCGAAGTAAAGAACGACTCGCGCCATAAATATCCGCACTGTTATGAACAAGGAGAACTTTCATTCCTGCGGTTGATCGTAATTGATTACGTAGCGGAATTTGCCCGACAACCCTTCTTGGATATTATCTGTCCTCTGGACTTTAAATTCAGCACCTTGACCGAGTAGGGGCACAAGATCCTTCACTACCCCCCTCTCAAGCACTTCAAGAGCAGTCCCACTAATTACAGGATCCAATTGGACTTTTAACTCGTAACGTCCTCCCGGGTATTGAATAAATTGGTATCTTTCCATGCCTGTTTGAGCGTGGACCACCCCGATAAGATGACGAATCGTCAGCGGTGACACATAATCTCCCCGAGTGGAGGTAATAAAATCAGAGATGCGGCCCTCGATTCCGTTTAAGGTCGGAAACGGACTGGTGCGACCGTGAGGGCGCCCCTGAATGGCCATATCGCCGATTTCATATCGAATTAATGGAAATGAATAATTGCCTAAGAGTGTAACCAAAATCCTGCCGGTCTGGCCCTCGGCCACCGCGCGACCGCCTTCATCGACGACCTCTATAAGCACATGATTCGCAAAAATCAAAAGCTCTCCAGAGGAATTCTCGCAGACCATGTCAGTGCACTCCCGACTCCCATATTTGTTGTGCACTTTCCCCCCAAAGGCATCCGTAAGTAATCGCCGATTGCCCTCAAACACCGTGCCCGCACAAGCCATAATCGAATTAAAGTGGGGCATGGGTAAATCATGAAACCTAGCCCACTGAGCCAGCCTTTCGGCAGCATCCACATAGGTCATTAGGTGAGGTAGAGGATGGGAAATCATTTGTTGCAAGGACTTCCGCATATACTCCGCATTCATGCGAAAAGCATTTATGGGAACTCTGCGCGACAAGGCCTCATCCAACCGCTTGATCGGGCTTTCAACACGACCCAGTAATTCAGGCACAGATCCCCATAAATAGTAGTGGGGAGTTCCGTACGGGAACCCACAAAGGTATTTGGAAAATAATCGCGAGGCCCGACCTCTGTCACGAAACTCCCGATCATGGATGACCTTGACTGGGACACCAGTAGTACCGCCGGAACGAACTTCTATCCAAGAGTAGTTACGACCATTAGCCCGATGACGGCTATCCCAGAAAAGCTCTGAAGATTTAAGCTGTTGAAAATAAACAGCGAGATCGGCCTTTCTCAAAACGGGGAAATGGTCCAAACTGTCGCCGGGATTGACCCGCCAACGGTAATACGGCACACGGTGCGCAGCATGGTTTAATAAGCATTCAAGACGCTCATCGCGTAACCTTGCAATTTGTTCCGGAGAGCCTTGGGACAATCGCACAAATTCGCAGTAGTGGCCTTGCAAATCCGAACCGATGAGTCGGTGCAGAAAAAAAAGGACTTTTTGAGAGACGGCTGCATTCATAAAGGTAGTTCCACATGACCACGCCAGCCTGGCGGGGGCAGAAATCGGTGTAGAATTGGTAGCCCAAGAATTCCATCTGAACGTGTCTCCCCTTTTATATCGACACGAAACTCCACCGGACTTACCCGGGCCCAAGCGGGATCCGGGAATTTGAACTGATAGGCCAGGAGACGAATTTTACGATAATCAAATCCCATCATTTTGCTCATGGCTAGGTCTATGAGAAAGGAGTTGGTAGAAGCCAGCAAAACACCGGTGCGAACAGGAATGGGCTGTAAGGGGCCGTTGCCCTCGCCGGCGACGAGACCATCCATGATGGATACCAAGGTTCTTTGGGCCGACGAGGCCAACCGGCCTCCCTGGGAGGGGGCGAAGCGGACAATGAGGTTCAGATCGTAGACCATCCTCCATACGGAATCGTTCCCGTGCCAAGATCCCGAGCCGACGTAAAAGTTTCCCTCGAGGTTCTCACGGGTTCCCAAAGTATGAATAGAGCAAATCCTTTTGAGGAATTCCCACCCGACCTTGGCTACACGAAAAAGCCAAGGGGAACCCTTTTGCAACTTTTCGCGCAGGCGGGCCTGCCAAAAAAAAAGTCGGCTGGCCTCTTCAGGAAATTCGTCCCCCCCATTGGATGGGAAACCAACCTGATGATGCACCAGAAAAGCCTTGGAACCGTTGATGCCCACGAGATTTTTTAATGCACCTGTCACCCCACTTTTTTGGTGGGTTTTCATTTTCGGAAGGTTGATCACCAGATCGGCAGCCAGAACCGAGCCAGCAATTAGATACCGATGATCGCCTTGGCGATGCTTACTGGTGGTTTCCTTAGGGTCGTAATCGGAAACCCGAAAAGTCGAAGCTCGGTGGCTGATCTCTTCCAAAAGGCTTTGCTGATCTAAGACAACTTCCCGGTACCCTTCGGGATCGCCCGAGATTTTGTCCGTCAAGTGTAAGAATCCGTTTTGGGACTCCCACCGCTCCCGACGAAGATCCAAAAACTGGACTCGGGACCCGTACTTTTGCCGAAGGCGGTCGAGGCCCGCCTGCTTGATTAGTAGCTGAAAATCGCAACTTTGCAGGGGAACATCCCCAACACGGATCCAGTCGACATCGGGATACCTTTGTAAGCACTCATCCAAGACCTCCTCGATCATTTTCGTGTCCGTCACTAGGGCCTCGATAGGGAATTCGGGCGACTCCGCATGTTTTACCCAGTTGGGCTTCAAAAGGATGCGGTGAAATGGACCCTCTGGCAGACACGAGCGAACGAAGTCACGCATGGAATCTCTTGGGGAAAAACTAACCCTAAGAAGATCATTTGTCACAATGTCTAAATACGGCTAAAACGAGTTTGGAGCAAGAGTTGCGTAATGCTTCAGAAAATAGAAATAAGAAAAGGGAATGACCCGGACCAACGAAATCTGTAGAAAAAGATCGTGGACTTCTCAATCGTAACGGCGAGCTTCAAGCAACTTAACTTTCTTCGTTTAGCCATATCGTCCGTTGCTGACCAGCAAGGCATCAGCATCGAACATGTAATACAAGATGGTGGTACAGAAGGATTCTCTGAATTTCGCACTCAAATGGATCATGCTTGGCCTAATCATGGGCAGTACGAGCGAAAGATGGATAGCCAACCCGATACCGGAATGTACGACGGAATCAACCGAGGACTGAAGAGAGCAAAGGGGCGCTTCTGCGGATATCTTAATTCGGACGAGCAGTATTTACCAGGAGCATTGGCGGCCGTGCTTGAAATGTTTAAGAAACAGCCAACAGTAGACTTAATATTGGGCGATGTGGTGGTCGTCGATACTAATGGAGAGCCCATTTGCGTACGCAAAGTAATCTTACCTACAATCGAACATACATGGACTTGCCATTTTTCGGCACTAACGGCGGGAATTTTCTTTCGTCGGGAACTCTTAGAGAAAGGATTTTTGTATGATACCAGCTATAGAATAGCAGCGGATGCTGAGTGGTTTGTTCGCATTCTTGCGGCTGGAGTCAAGGTAGGGCGCCTCGGTCAAATCACCTCAACCTTTACCGAGACAGATCACAACCTAGGATTTGGGCTGAAAGCGCAAGCTGAAGCGCGGCGACTCACTGCTGAGGCCCCTTGTTGGATGCGCTGGGGGCGTTTTTTTTGGATGCTTCAACACCGATTTCGCAAGTTAATGTCAGGTGGATACAAGAGCTATACTTTTGATTATGAAATTTACACGAATTCAGCTGCGCAACGTCAGACATTTCATGCAAAACGGCTGAGGACTTTTTGGCCTAAACGAATCATGAATTTCTAACGAAAAGCAAAGCCTGCCGGTGAACAAGAAAAGAATTTTCCTGAAATTTAAAATCTGACTTAGTAAATAAATCTGAAATATACAGCGAACGCAAGCAAGCGGGGCCCAGCGTCATGCCATAAGGATTGAATTTACCGAAGGCCGGCTGTTTGAACTGCAAGGTTAGTGGCGGACTCCGACGCAGGGGCGCCTGTTGGCACTTTCATAGCCATTTGGTTGGCTTTTTTAATTCGGTCTGAGCAAAAAAGAAGAGTGCTGATGGGGCAAACCTGAATCAAAAAGTTTGTGTAATCCCCTCCAAGAGCAAAAAACGCAAAGACGCCGGTAAAAAGTAGTGAAGAGGCCCAGACTTGAATGGGAAGCATTTGTGATCTAGGGGTCCGTTGCACGCTATTCCACGCAGAAAAGATCAGTGATATGCAATAGATCGCAAAGAAAAAAGTGCCGACCACACCAGAAACCAAAAAAGCATGCACCAAACCCTCGTGCGGCATTCGTTGTTCAATAAAATTGCGCACGTCGGCATATTCGTCTCCAGCCTCTGCTCGCCGCTTAACAACCGATAAGTACACATCTGTGTCGGTCTTTGCTAGTGAGGCGTCGTAGTGGTACCCCTTGCCAAGGATGGGTGCTTGTTGAAAATACTCCTTATAAAACAGCTCTTTCATTCGCGCACGCCAGTCGCTGGAGGCGCCAGCCTCGGTTGCAGCTTTCGCATCCCAATTTCCTGGTAAAAAGGAGAGGCCGCGCTGCAGGGCCAAGGGGTAGTTAAAGACCGTGCCTTGCGTAGCAGCCATCAACAGCGCGGCACCAACTGCTAGAGGCAATATCAAAAATGCATTCCAACGAATTGTAGCATACATCCCAACTAGTGTTGTAATCATGTAACGAACTACAGTATTGCGAAAGCCGCTCAGCGCACAAAGGCTGCCCCCCAAAAGCATGACAGGGAGGGTCCAAAGGCGATCGGGCCGTACCCATGTTCGAGGCGGAAAGTAGCAAAGAGTGACTAACCCAATGGCGCTGCCGATTTGGCTAAATTGGATTACTCGAGTAACGCCAGCTTCTGCGCCAAAGTTGCCTAGCAGCGTTGCTCCGTATTCGGAATAGTTTATCCCACTGTAAAGCCTAAAAATGAGCGGGGCAGTTGAAGGCACGAATGTCGTAACTACTCCGGGAATAATATCTACAAAAGAGCCCAGAAAGTAGATTAGAGGAACCTTTTGCAGGTCGGTCCAGCGAATGCCCGGGAAGGAGGCAAGAAGAGGAATCGATAAGGAACCTATTAAGACCTTAAAATATTTTCTGCCCCCCCACCCAGTCCCTCCCAGCAGCTTGATCCCAATATCCCCTGATTTAATCCAGTGAAATACGATGACGGCAAGAAGACATGCTAAGGGAACCCAAAGCCAAGCAGGCCCCAGTTTCCAACCGATATTTAGACCAAAAATCATTCGAAAAAGGATGTAGGAAAATACGGTCATAATAGCTAACTCTTGCACGGAAAAGTTTAAAGGAATAAAGTTTAAGTTTCCCTCAATAGGCAGGGAAAATGGAATTATCATCCAGCAGCGGTCTCCTAAACCATAAACAAAGAGGAGCAGTAGACCTGCTCCTAAGAGGGAGAGGAGTGGGGTGGTATTGCCAGAGAGGGTTTCACTGGTGAGCCAAGGGGCGGCGATGAAGAAGACAAGGGTGATGAGTCCGAGCATGACCTTCTGAGCGGTGAGGTTTTGCATGGTTAAATTATTAGCGTTTGTTTGGTTTTTTGAGGCAAGGAAGCTTATGGCTTTGATAGCACTTTCTTGTAGTGTGTAAATTGTTCATGAAAAAGAAGGTTGTGAACATGTGCCCACACCCAAAAAATCCACATATTCGAAACGGCCAACTTGCGCGGCTGCTGATTTTTGTTTCTCAAAGACGCAAACACCCCTTGGCCAGACTCCTGACTTTTTTGGCTGGATGTGAGTTTGGCACTCCGCTTCCTGAAAGCACTTTTTTACCACACCCTCAGGGTATTGTGGTGGGCTGCCGAGTTTCTTTGGGTAAAAATGTTGTTATTGGCCACCAAGTCACGTTGGGTGGCAGGGACTTGGACATCGACCATATGCCAGCAATTCACGACGGTGTTTACCTAGGCGCAGGTTGTAAAGTGCTCGGTAAAGTCATAGTGGGCACTGGTGCTACGGTAGGTGCCAACGCGGTTGTTACCAAAGATGTCCCTCCAGGAGGTGTGGTCGTGGGTGCCAACCGGATTCTGGAGGGGCACTTGAGCCCTTATGCGTAATGAAGATTGCGTTTGATTGTCATGTCCCCTTTTGTCTCGCCCATGGGGGAGTTCAAATCCAAGTTGAGCAGACTAGGGCGGCCTTAGAGCGTCAAGGGTTGGAGGTTTGGCCGCTTGCTTGGTGGGATGACTCGATCTCTCCCGACCTTATTCACTTTTTTGGTAAGCCAACCTTGAGCTACGCCCGATTGGTGAAACAAAAACGAGTGCGCCTTGTGGTTGCAGATCTTTTGACATCCCAGGGATCTCGAACTGCCTGGCAAAGAATACCCTTTTCGATCATCTGTTTTTTAGACCGATTAGTTGGGGGAAGACTTAGGCAGAAGCTGGGGTGGTCGGTTTACGATCTGGCGGATGCCTGCATTTGTTTAACACCGTGGGAGGCATCTCTGGTTCGAAAGATGTATGGGGCACGCCATGCCCGCATCGAGATTGTGCCCAACGGCGTAGAGCAAGTTTTTTTGGAGGACCGGGGTAATCCGGTTCGTGAGGATCATCTGGTGACGACTGTGACAATCACGCCAAGAAAAAGAGTGGTGGAGATGGTGCGGGCCGCTGCCTTAGCAAGGGTCAAGCTACACGTAATCGGCAAGCCTTATCACCCTGAAGACCCCTACTATTTTCTTTTCTTGCAGGCCCTTAAGCAGGCACGGCCATGGGTGGAGTATATCGGACCCATTGAAGATCGTGCCGTTCTTGCCGAGGAGTATCGAAAAGCCGCGGGATTTTTTCTTCTTAGTGCGATGGAGAGCCAAAGCCTCTCCGCCCTCGAGGCGGCGGCTTGCGGTTGCCCCCTACTTTTGACTGATCTTCCTTGGGCCCGATCATCGTTCAGTGATGGTGCTAGCTATATTCCCCTTGCCTCGACTGAAATCACAGCAGGGTATCTGCGGAGGTTCATGGACGGAGTCTCGACAGCTCCAAAAGTGCCACAGGTATCATCATGGGACGATGTGGGGGCCCGGCTAGCTCAGGTCTACCGCGAAGCAATGACTTCCCGATAAATCTCCAGATGTCTCGATGCGATTGTTTTAGGGTGATAGCGAGATTTCATAAGATTTTGCGTTTGAGGCGAAGATAAGCCCGGCCTTTTAATCCAAGTTGTTAGAGCCCGTGATAGCCCGTTCCAATCTTCAGGGTCAAAAAGTTCTGCATTTGGAACTCCCGATGCGATGTCGCAGATGCCCCCTATCTTGGAAGCAAAAAGTTTAAGTCCTCGGGCAAGAGCCTCGGCAACTACCAATCCAAAAGATTCTTCCAAAGGGAAGTGAACCAGGACTTGGGACTCATCCATACATTGAATCAATGATGATTCATCGAGAACACTGACCCACGTGGCCCAATCAGCGTTCCGCTGCCCATTAAGCAACGAGAGGAACGCTTTTCCGTAGGGGTCCTGACCGCAGGAGCCAACAAATTTGACCTGAAAGCGTGTCTTCTGTTGGCGCAATTGAATGAAAAGCCGGAGAAGTTCTAGCTGTCTTTTGCGTGCACAGATGACGCCAACCACCAGAAGCGTTGGAGTTTCGGTTGGCAGATTATTTCGAATAATTGGGGCAAAGAAAGAGTCACGGACCGGGTTGGGCACAAGCCACGTTTTTTTAGATCGAGGAGAAACGAGAGATTGGGTGTAGTGCGAGTTGCAAAAAACGCCCGACGTGCGCGGCAGGGTAAAATTCTCAAGCTTTGCAGCCCACCAGTGGAAGCTGGCGAAGTGGGCATGGAAAATGCGAGCCAGTTCGGCCATGTTGCCGTGGATAGTGATCACATTGGGGAAGCCTGAAAAAACTGCGCTGATGCCACAGTCACGCTCGGTTCCTTGGCCGTGAACAATGTCAGGCTTAATTTCTCCTAGCTTTTTACGAAGAGCAAAAATACAGCCAGAGTAGCCCGTGCGAAGCCAACCAATTTTCGGAACATGAAAAGAGTGGAACCAGATATTGTTGGCAAGTCTTGCTGGTGATGCCATCCGCTGTTGAGAGCAGGAGAGGACATGAACTTCGAGGTCTGGGAAATTGGAAAATCCCTCAAGAAGAGCAGATGGGGCAGTGCCAAAATATGGTACTGGCGCAGAGTAGTTGTGGTCGTGTTCGCGATTGTCAGTTGTTAGAAAGGCGAGTTTTAGCATGAAAGTTTTTGAGCAAAGGCATCAAGCAGCCGATCGCCGTAATCCTGCCAACTGTTTTTAGTAGCACCTTTTTCAAATGCGGATCTGCCCATTTTGAGGTTAAGTTCGGTGTCCAAAGCAACCCGAGCCATGGCTTCAGCTATATGTTGGGGATCTCGGCCGCGGACGATGAATCCCTCGATACCATCACGGACTAGCGTGGTGGCCCCGCTTTCATAAGAAGCAATGATGGGCAAACCCGCTCCCATGGCTTCCGAGAGAACACGTGCGAAGCCTTCCTCCTGAGAGGGAAAGACGAAGGCGGTACAAGTTTGTAGCAAGGTGGCGAGGTCAGAATGTGAAAGGTGAGGGATATGACGGAATGTTCCATCCCATCTTGGACGTTCACGTCGGAAATCCATTTTATATTGGCCGACACAAATAAGCTCAGCTTCGGGCAAACGCCTTTTCACAAGTTCAAAGGCTTGGAATAGATACTGATATCCCTTGCGAACGCAAATCGTTCCGACACAGATAAACTTAGGGGTAGTTGGAATAAGAGAACGAGGCTTAAACAACTGAGAATCCACGCCAAACGGATTGACGAAACATTTTGCTTCAGGGATTCCGTTCGAGATCATCGAGTCTTTCACGAACGCGGATGGGCAAAGAATCAAATCAGCACGTTCTAACTCTCGATTCATTCTTGCAAACATCCATTGAGGAATAGGAACTTTTTCACCTGGGCACCAAAGGTCGCACTCCCTTTGCCAATATCCATAGTAGGACGTGGGATGGCTGTTAGGGCAGTCGACAATCTTAAGGACATCGTCTCCGCATTTATTGAATAATTCAGTTCCGTAACCCATAATGGCTTGAATCACATTATAAGAACGCGGTGACTGCGACTTCACCCACGACCTCCAAAGAGGTAAAAAGACATAAAACATCTTTTCTTGCCAGATTTGTGGGGCGAAATGATAAAAAGGCTTCATCGCTATATGAAATGGCCAGCACCGGCGGTAAAGATCTGATGAGACTTTTGTGCTGTTTTTGGCCGAAATCCAAAAACCCGCCAAAGCATCACGATTTTCAAAAGCTTTTGCTGTGTGGGGCAACCACCAAGCACCGCAGGTGGCTAAAAGTACTTTGGGGGAAAGCTTCACAAGAAAGCCGGGGCCGCCTCTTTGAAAAAAGCGCGGAGCCTAAGAGCTGTTGATGGGATTGAAAACTGGTCGAGCTCGGCAAAATGCAATTGGCGCGGCTCGAGGGAAATCTGACGAATCATAAGATCAGCTAAAGCTTCGGGAGTTTCTTGGGAAAGGTAAAGGCAGGCTTTCTTAAGGATTGCTTCGACCTCGCTCGCCCTGCTTGAAATAACAAGTAGACCTGCCGACAAGTAGGAAAAAAGCTTGGAAGGAAAAGTGACTTGAGAGATGGGATTGCTCGAGCGTTGAAGATTAAGTCCAACATGTGACTCAGCTAGAAGATAAGAGTGAGCCTTGGCATCCAGAACTGAGTGGAATACAACTCTTCGTTTAAAGCTTGGGTGACAGGCAATGAGCTTGACTCTGGATTCTAGAGGGCCTGATCCCGTAATATCTAATCGCCAACCCGTTTCAGGCAAAAGAGGAATAGCATCAAGAAGGAGATCGACACCTCGAGGTACATCGAGTGAGCCGGCGTAGACAAAGCGCGTATCGACGCCCGTACTAATTGGCGTTTGTTGGTTTTGACGGGGAATATAAAAGCCTGGAACAAGAATTTTGGGAATTCTCGCGCTTAAGCGTTCGGAGAGGGAGGGATGAGCCAGGATGGCGCCTTGGATCAAAGGCTTCCCGAAAAATTCAGCCGGCCCGCTCAAAAATCTGGTCCATCCGTGGTCCGTCAGGTGTTTGCCGTCCTCGAAATCCAGTAGAACCTGGTTGCCATGTAGAATGCGGCAGAGCCACGCGGCGAGCACATAAATGAGCTCGAAATTATCCAAGATGAGGACATCTCCTCTACGAGTGTGCGTGACTACATGAAGCGCGTAGAAAAGCCAGGAGCAGGGAATCCGAATTTTTGGGGCGTCGAGATTTCGACAAAAGAGTTGAGAAAATCCCGCAAAGGTGGTTGAGACCGGTGGCAACCATTTTGGCGAGCGACGAGTCAGAGATTTTGGTGGAGAAGATAAGATAAGAAGATCTCGACCAACTGCTGAAAAGAGAGATTGGGAAAGATCCCGCCTTTTTGGGGAGCTTAGGCATGGAGGGATGGCCTCGCCGCGTAAGGAACTGTAATTCTGATCGTAGACATTTGACAGGAGGATCAATCTAGATTTGCAAGAATTCATATAGTTGGTAGGGAAGAGAAACTATAGGCATTGAAAATAGGCTTGGAAAAAGAGCTATGGAGTGTATGTAAATCCATATGGTTTAGTAAATTAACAAATGAGGTAAAATGCTCAAGCATCTAAAAAAGCTATACTTAAAAACGCCTATCATTCCGAGTATATGGCGGGGTATCAAAAAATTTCTGCAAAAGGATCCGCTTGTCACCTTGCTTTACACAAAACTGGTTGAAGGTAAAAAGTTAAGCCTGCCTTGGATATGCCCGGAAAAATTGTGTTCCGCATCGGGTTCTATTCTTTTCCCTGTCCAGTATCCACTTCATGCAGGGGAAGATGCCCCACTGGTAGACATGCTTTTTCTTTTAAATCTAGCCAAGGGGCGGAAAGCGAGGCGGATTTTGGAAGTTGGGACCTATCGCGCACGGACCACTTATGCATTTTGCTTGAACTGTCCTGAATCGGAAATCACTAGTTATGACATCCAGAATCTTAGCTCGAAGTATCGAGATATGCTGATGCGAGAACCTCGAGTTTCTTTACGACTTGAGTCCTTTCAGGAGGCTGAGGAGAAGTTAAAGAGGGAGGAGCAGTATGATTTTATATTTATCGACGGCTCGCATAAAGTAGACGATGTGGTTCGGGATTCATTATTAGCCTTCAAAATTGTCGCCGATGGAGGAGTTATTATTTGGCACGATTATCGGAACAACGGATATTTTACACCACTATTGCGCGTGCCAGAGGGGCTGAAGCGCCTGCCTGCGAAATATAAAATTTATGGGGTTCAAGGAACAACCTGTGCGGTCTTCGAGAAAAAATCGGCTTAAAACAGTTGTTGAATGACTAGTTCCGGCGGAGAAGCATAAAAGCCTTCAGCTCTTTAAGAAAAAAATAAACCCACAGCAGTCCCAAAAATGAAAGAAGAAGGGACTGCTGGACGGGAGGAGCATGAAAGGCGCGAACGCTGATCGCACTAATGAAAAAGGCGAGTGAAAAGACGATCGTGCCCCATTGGTTGTTTGACAAACGAATAT
>Ga0214921_10010235_pt1 | contig 11644 bp, 10 predicted proteins | sample LL1505_MetaG_FD_177992 | JGI IMG/M metagenome (GOLD analysis project Ga0214921, IMG submission 177992) | Freshwater microbial communities from Lake Lanier, Atlanta, Georgia, United States - LL-1505 | ecosystem: Environmental > Aquatic > Freshwater > Lake | place: USA: Georgia | collected...
ATTCCATATCTTTGTTCATCAAACATATTCGTTATTAAATGTAAATTTGGCATATTCTTATAAGATTTAAATATATCATTATTAGTCAGTCCTAATTTTTTTAGTTTATTTATTGTAGTTTTAACATACACACCATGTTTTTCAACTAACTTATTTATATTTATTTCATCTAATAATATACTTTTACAAATTTGTTCGTCTTCTATATCCCAAAACATTTGGCAATCTGACACAATATCCCATTCTTTCAATGGTTTATTATATGTTGCAGTAAGAAATATTTTTATTGTATTTTTTGATGAATATGAATTTATAATTGATTTCGATAAATCAGTACATCCTTGAAAATGACTTTCATCAAATATAATTAAGTCTAATTTTAAATTTTTAATAATTTGTATTGTTCGTCCTTCTATATATTCTTCTAATAGTTGTTTAGACATAACAAATATATTATTTTTATCTAATACAATTGAACTGATTTCTTTTGAACCTTCAATATTATGAATTTTAAATGGTGTAAAATCTCTAAATTTATTAAATAAGTCATCAGTAAATTGAGGTGCTGTTTCTGTCGGCGCAGGTGTAATAATAAGAACATTTAATTTTTGCTTAATTTCATATTGTTTTATTACAATACCTCCTGTCATATACGTTTTACCGCTTCTACATTTACACCCCCATAAGAAACTTTTATTACCTTCTTCAATTAATGATGATGTTTTGGATGTTATTAAATCTTGGTGAAATCTTAAAATTAAATTTTCTTTTTCTCCTAAAAATAATTCATCATAATTAATCTTTTCATTTAATGCTTTTTGTTTAATAATTTCTGCTTTGAATTTCAAAAAGTATTTATTCAAATCTGTTTTATCAATAATTTTATCTTCAGTCATATAATCAGTTATATATTGACTTGATTTATTAGCATTTAATACTTTTTCCAAAACTGATTTTTTATCTGGAACAAGTAAATATATTTCAAAATCTTTATAAATATGTTTATTTTTATTTATCATAGCTATAATATTTTGTATATCATAGAAATCAACTGATTTCTGTTTTTTGATGTCCTGTTGTGTTTTTGGATATTTTGAAGTGATAAAAATATATTTATCATTGATTCTATCATACAAAGTAATATCAGAACATCCACTTGAATTACCACTATAAACTTTTTCATTTTGATATTTATTAAAACTTTCTAATTTCTTTAATTTACCATTATTTACATTTCCTATCATATGAGAAAATTGTGAGTTAGAAAATATTTCACAAAAACCAAACTTAATAACAATATCTCCAATTCTTTCAAAAATATTTCCTTTATTTCCTTGTGTTTCACATGTATCTAATATTTCATCAATACTATTATATTTAATCAAATTGATGATGAAATTATCAATAGTCATTTTAGTAAAGTCCATCTTAGTAGTCATTATATTATAATACTATTATCTCTATAATCCCTAAATATATTTATATCAATTTTTTTACTAATACGATATATGGCATTATCTCATTTTACATATTGATACTTTAATTATTACTAAAAATAATATAAAATTTTTATGAGTATTTTTATTGGATTTCATTTAGTAATTAATAAATTATAATAATCTCAAAATTATTTCAAAAATTCTATATTATTTTTAGTAATAATAAAAAGTATCAAATATCCAAAAATATTTTTAGCAAATAATAATTTATCAAAAATTTAACATACCAAATAATTCTTATAAATAATAATTTCTCATAAATTTGTGTTATTTAGAATATCACAAAAAATTGAAACTAAAAGTATTAATAATAATATTATTATTAGATAAAATGGCACGCTTTATAAGTAATGATTTTAGTTCTCTTGAAATTGTATATGATTATGACAATAAAAAATTAAACAAAAATAAAATAGATTATGTCATAACACATGGTTCTTGTCCTGATGGTTTTATGTCAGCAACAATTGTTAGAAAATGGTTAATATCACAAAAAGTTAATATTGATAAAGTAATTTTTATGAACGCTTACTATGGAACTGATTATTCATATTTACCCGAACAATTAAAAGACAAATATGTTCTTATTTGTGATTTTTCGTTTAGTGAAAAAATAACAAATGAAATGATATTTTTTACCAATAATAATTTGCTAATTTTAGACCATCACAAAACAGCACAAAGTAATCTTATTAATATTCCAAAAGAATATGTAGTATTTGATATGGATCATTCTGGTGCTTTTATTACATATACATATTTATTTGGATTTGTTAATATTCCAAATGGTGTATTGTATATTGAAGATAATGATTTATGGTTCAATAAAATGACAAATACAAAAGAAATTACAGCATACATATCAACATTAAAATACACATTTGATGAATATGAAAAATTATTTGCTAACTCATATATGATTAATACAGTCATTCCATTGGGCAAAGGAATGGTGCTATTAAATAATTCTTATGTGAAACAAATAATTAAAAATTCATATGTTAGTTTTATAGAACTAAACAAAAAATACTATTTTGTTGCTTTGATAAATTCACAAATTTTAAGAAATGAACTAGGCAATAATTTACTTACATATCATAATAATATAAATTTTTCTGCTGTATATACCCATAATATGATAAAACAACATACAATATTTAGTGCTCGTTCATCTACTGACAAAACTGACACAACCGAAATATCAAAAATTTTTAATGGTGGAGGACATAGAAACGCTTCTGGTTTTGTTATTAATAAAATCACACATAATATTATTAATGATTTAGAGGATGACTTTACAACTTATTATGATTTAGAAAATATAGACACATTAACAATTAATGACAAAAAATACATAACAATAAATACAAAAACTAAAAATATTAAAGAAATTCTGAAATATTTATTACAAATAAGAGATAAAAAACAAGAAGGATTGTATTGTATGATAAATAAAAAAAATTTATCTCTTGATGAATATTATTATGGTTCAATTGCTATCAACGAAAATAATGTATTATTATTGACAAATGATAATTATACAGAATTTAAAACTATTGGTGATACTATATCATTTTTATCCTAATAATTTTTCTCTATCTGTATTCCAATTATTATCTATTTTTTTAATTGGGATAGAAAATAAACACATTTTACATTGTAAATCTCCTGTGTTGAGTTCATCATTAATATTTACTTTTTCTACTTCAATATGTTCGCAATTTCTAGGATATAAAATTTCCCAATCTTGTTCTATACCGTGGTCTATACATATTTTTTGTAATCCTCTATGCTTTTCTTTACATTCTAAACATTGGACGTTAGTTACAACATATTTCCAATAATTATATTTATCATAAAAAACTTTTTTATTTGCGGCGTCAATTCTTAAATCTTTGTGCTTACATTCAGTATTACCCATATATATATTATAATCTATAATTTTTATTTATAAAATAAGTTAAACAATATATACAAATAATAACAAAAATGTTTTTGTTATTATTGCTAATACAAATGATAATGGGTTCGGGATATTCGTGTATGACTTCTTTATTATTATTGCCAGTCTCTTTTAGTTATCAATCATTGCTTACATCATATTATTACACAACATTTTATTTATTTGGATTTTTTGGAATGTTATTTAATATATTCTGTTCGAGTTTTGTTGTTTTTGCTTATGCTATGTATAATGATACAAAAAATTATGATGATTTCTGTTGTGTTTGTGATACTATTATGAGAGACAATAAATATTACAATAAAATTAAACCTTACACAAATAAAATAAATACTTACATAATTTATACTAATGAGTTTGTATATTATTGCTTGACACTTTTTAGGAAATATACACGGGATTATAAATTTTTCAAGCATATTTATGACACTTATGACAATCTTTTTTGTCTATCAAATAATAATTTATCAATGATAAACAACAAAATGTCAAAAGAAGATATAACATCATTAGTTGATATTAATAAAATGATGAATAAATTGACACCCAAAGAAAAAAAAGAGATTGAAGAATTTGGAAAGAATTTATTTTCACATAAGAATATGCAAAAATTAGTTAGTGAGTTTGAGAAAAATTTTGGCAATTAAAATAAATTATATATATAAATGAGTACTTATCATTCCAGAACAACCTCCAAAGATATAACAGACACTATAAAATATTTCACAGACCATCCAATCGAAGGTGTAATTGGTGTGTTGCTTGCGATAGGATTTTTAGCAGGATTTATATTGATTTTCAAAGGTGTTACAAAAGATAAAAAAACTGATAAAGTTAGTTTTGACACTAAAAAATCAATTTCAGGATTTGTACTTCTTGGGTTAAGTATTTTGGGTATTATTGGACTAGCATATTATAGCCATAAATATTCATCAAAACAAGCATAAAAAATTGATTTATTAAATGTTTAATAATATATGACTATATTATTAAATAAAATGAGTAGCATTATTATCAAACACGACATTGACAAGATTTTTAGTTGTCAAACTGATAATGTATATTTGATACCGGAATTAGAGAAATATTATGTATCAACTGGAAAAAAAGAAATGAATGTATTAAAAGATTTGATGTATTCAATGGTTCAGGTGTATAAATCTTGTAATAATGGCACTAATTTAGGAGACACTAATATGAAAAATATTATAAGAGAAAATCTGAATAAAATCAATAACAAGAATTATCAGGATGTTTTAAATATATTACAAGGACTAAATTATAGTTCAGGAGAACATTACAAAGTATTGTCAAGTGAATTGATACTGAAATCAATGAATGATATTATGGCATACAAATCACACGATAGCAATAGCAATAATATGAAAACACCCTCTGAATTATATGTTGATATTATAATCCATTTTTCTAATTTTAAGATTATGAGTGAAGGAAAAGAAATAAAATTCAAATCAGTTTTTCTGAATTTATGTAATGAGTATTTTACAGCATTGACAAATAGCAACGAGAAAATGGATAAACACAATCCACACAGAGTTTCGAATTACAAGGGATTGATGAATTTAATTGGAATGCTCTTTGTTAATAATGTTGTTGATGACAAGATAATTAAATTTTGTTGCTCTAAAATATTGAACTTGGTTTTGTATTCAAAATTAGAACAAGATGAAAGCGACAATTATTATCTAGGATATGAAAGACTATTAAATGTGATTTTGTGTGTTTTAGAAAAGGACAAAAATTCAAATAGTGTGCTAGACATATTCAAAGATTTTAATAGTAAAATTTCAGTATCAATTGATGTAGAAAATAAATATAAACCATTGAGAATGTCAGCAATAATTTTACACAAACAGAATTTGAAAAGAATTGGGGAATTATAATTTTTTTATGATATTTTATTTACGTATTGAAAATAAAATATAATTGGTTAATATATGGAAAAAGAAATTCAAGTTAAACCAATGGTTGTTCCCCCGATTGAAAATATCAAGGTCAATAAAACTATTCTTGTTTATGATTTGCCAGCAGGTGATGATTATATTGTAACATTGCCAGTTTGGGGTTATGCTAACTATTATGTTAATTGGGGAGATGGCAATCATACTGAAACATTTACGACAGACACTGTTTCTCAATCTAATTTTCCATCTAGAAATTTAGCAGGAGGTCGCAAATATACGATAAAATTATGGGGCAAAATATGGAGATATGGAGAATATGGTGTGGGTAGTAATCAATATTTAATTGAAGTCAAAAAGATAGGTCCATTAGATTTAACATATGCTTTTGCTCAGGCAAGCAATCTTGTAAAAGTGCCACAAAGATTGCCACATGGTGTGTATGATTTATCAGGTATGTTTCGAGATTGCTCTGCGTTTAATCACCCAATAGATAAATGGGATGTATCAAGTGTCACTAATATGGCAGATATGTTTGACAATGCCATCAGTTTTAACCAATCACTGAATAAATGGGATGTATCAAGTGTCACTAATATGGCAGATATGTTTTACAATGCCACCAGTTTTAACCAATCACTGAATAAATGGGATGTATCACATGTTGAAACTATGGACGAAATGTTTCAAGGTGCCACCAGTTTTAACCAACCATTAAATAATTGGGATGTATCGAGTGTTCAATATATGAATTATATGTTTCAAGGTGCCACCAGTTTTAACCAACCCTTGAACAATTGGGTTTTGTCCACTTCAAATACTAATTTATCTTATATGTTTTCAGGAGCATCCAATTTTAACCAACCATTGAATAATTGGAATGTATCAAATGTTACCAATATGTCATCTATGTTCAAAAATGCTATTAGTTTTAATCAACCATTGAATAATTGGAATGTATCAAATGTTACCAATATGTCATCTATGTTCAAAAATGCTATTAGTTTTAACCAACCATTACATAATTGGAATTGGACTCGTATTACTACCCAATATTCTACAGAAAATATGCTAGACTATTGTGGAATGTCACAATATAATTATCAATTAACACTAATGGGATGGTATAATATTTTTAATGCTAATATTTTATCACCAACCGGAATAAGTTTTGGGGCAAAAGGATTGGTGTATAACAATGACAGAATTATTATAAATCCCGACCCATTAGTTACTGCTCACGATAATGGTTATTTTACTCCTCTAAATGACATTGCTGTTAGTTTTGATTTGTAAGTTGTGCCTGAAAATCTTGATAAGAACAAGTAAATATATTTATTGGCATTTGACTAAAATTCTTGCTAATTTTAGTTTATTATTTTTACATAAACATAATTTGAATTGTAATATTTTATTTACGTATTGAAAATAGAATATAGTTGGTTAATATATGGAAACTGAAATTCAAGTTAAACCGATGGTTGTTCCCCTGCCTGAAAATGTCAAAGTCAATAAAACTATTCTTGTTTATGATTTGCCAGCAGGTGATTATTATATTATAACATTGCCAGTTTGGGGTTATGCTAATATATATATTAATTGGGGTGATGGTGAAGAGACACAAATAATAACTGATGAGACTGATAGCGATAATTTTCCATCTAAAAATTTAGCAGGAGGTCGCAAATATACGATAAAAATATGGGGCAAAATATGGAGATATGGAGAATATGGTGTGGATAGTAATCAATATTTAATTGAAGTCAAAAAAATTGGTCCATTAGATTTAACATATGCTTTTGCTCAGGCAAGCAATCTTATAAAAGTGCCAAAACATTTGCCAAAAGGAGTTACTACTTTAACTAGCATATTTAGTTACTGCAGTCAATTTAATTATCCAATTAATACTTGGGATGTATCACATGTCACTGAAATGTCACGTATGTTTAATTATGATACAAATTTTAATCAACCAATAGATACATGGGATGTATCAAGTGTTGAATATATGCGTTCTATGTTTAAAGATGCTATAAATTTTAACCAACCATTGAACAATTGGAATATTAAAAGTGTTACAAATATGGAAAAAATGTTTTACAATGCATCAAGTTTTAACCAACCATTGAACAATTGGAATATTGAAAATGTTAAATATATGTTTCAAATGTTTTACCAAGCATCAAGTTTTAATCAACCATTGAACAATTGGAATATTGAAGGTGTTCAAATTATGTATGGTATGTTTGGTAATGCAACAAGTTTTAACCAATCCTTGAATAATTGGGTTTTGTCTGCTTTAAATAAGAATTTACGTTATATGTTTTCAGGAGCAACCAGTTTTAACCAACCATTAAATAATTGGAATGTATCCAATGTTACTGATATGTCAAATATGTTCGATAAAGCTATTAGTTTTAATCAACTATTGAATAATTGGAATGTATCAAGTGTTGAAAATATGGAAAATATGTTTGAAAATGCTACTAGTTTTAACCAACCATTGAATAATTGGAATGTATCTACTGTTACTAATATGGCAAATATGTTCGAAAATGCTATTAGTTTTAACCAACCATTACATAATTGGAATTGGACTAATATTTCATCTACTAATATGACTAGTATGCTAGACTATTGTGGAATGTCTCAATATAATTTTCAATTAACATTAGTTGGATGGTATAATATTTTTAGTACATTACCAATCCCTGAAACTAGCAAACATTTTGGAGCAAAAGGGTTAGTATATAATCCTGCAAGAATTATTGTTGATTTAGTAGAAGACACACCTGTTTATGCTAATGATAATTCTTGGTTTGTAGCAGATAATGCTATTGCTGTTAATTTTGATTTGTAAGTTGTGTCTGGAAATCTTGATAAGAACAAGTAAATATATTTATTGGTATTTGACTAAAATTTTTCTTTTTATTTTTTCTTGCTAATTTTAATTTATCAGCATCATAAATACTGTCATACAATTCATATAATTTACTTTTTATTATTTTATCAAAAACAGTATTACAAAATAAAGTGTCTTGATTATATTGTAAAATTGTTCTATATATAATGCCATAAATACAATGATGTGTATCAATTACATCTTCATTATTTATTAGAGAAATAACTGTCGACCGCAAAATATCTTTTGTTGGTACAATATTTTTTATTGTTTTTGGTATTATTCTATATCTATCACCTAAAATAACACAATCTGTCTCAATAAAATTTATAAATTCTTTTTGTGTATTTAGTTTTTTTAACAAATAGAATAAAGCAGAACAAGAATTATAATCATTTACTTTTAAATATTGTACGGCATTATTAATATTATTATATTTTGGACTACTAACAAAAGGATAATTCCAATTACATACTTGTTTAAAATATGAGTATAATGAATTTCCAACATCGCAATCATCCCATATTGTTTCTGTTGTTATGACACAATTGAATTTATCTAATAATGCCAAAATCATTTCAATAAATATATTTTCAGAACAGGTTAATTTAAATATATTTATAAAACTTGATAAATCACAATAAATTTCATTATATATTACACTTTTATAAGAACACAAATAAAAATTAGCATAAAATAAAACAATAATATTTTCATTATTTAATAGTTCAATGCTACGATGAATATTATGGATACATTGAAATATTATTTGTGTTTCAACATTATAACTAATCATATCAATAATCAATATATATAATTCTTTGTAAAAAGTTGGTGGCATTGGGTTTTGTTTTTTTTCTAATTCATCATAAGTATATATATTATTATCATTATTTTTCAGTGTGTCTTTAAAAAACTTCATATTTAATAATTCATCAATTGACTTTCTATATTCAATTGGTGTCACCATACTATCTATAACATCATTAAAATCATCATTATTATATTTTTTTGGCAGATTAGAATATATATAATCAAGTTTTTCAACAATACACATAAATGTTTTTCCCAATGAATAAACATCACCCGTTATGCTTCTTGTTGTTTCGTGCCCGTTTTCAGGTGGTTCAAAACCAGTTGTAAAAGCAGTATTACTAATAAATGCTTTATCATTAATATTTTCCAATCTATAACAAAATTTTGATATACCAAAATCAATATAAACCGGTTTATCATTTAATATAATAATATTTGGTGGTTTAATATCACAATGAACGATGTTATTATCGTGTAATAATTTTAATCCAACTAATAAATCATAAAATATTTGAATTATATTTCGTGTCTGTATATTGCTTTCATTAATTAATATACCTTTCTCATAAACAATTTTTATTTTATTTTTTGTTAAACTCATTGCTCTTGGTTTAATAATATATTGCGAGTCAAATCTTGCTAATATATCCAACTCACAAATAATTGACTCAATATTTTTTGTCGATTCTTTCACAACATAATTATTACATAATGTTTCTCTTACATCACCATAAGAACCAGATGAAAGAATATTATTTTTCGTTTTATACATAGAATTAAATTGTTCCTCGTTTAATATCAATATTTTTGACATATTATTTTATACATATTTTTTTTAATTATAATTATAAACAACTTGTCTAAAAATAATATTGTTAGTATATTATTTTTATTCTAAATAACAAATATTAGTTTTACAATGATTTGATAAACATCTCATATACAATTTATTTCTATTATCAATTGCCACATAAAATCCATTAGAATTGTGTAATTTTCCAGTATAACACGGTTCTTTTTTATCATAATATGTAAATCTAAGAGCACCGTTATTTAATTTCCCAGTTAATTCAATATTTTTATGTATTGGTTTTATTAATTTTACTATCTTTTTTATTTCTTCATTTGTATATATTATTTCTTTTTTAATAATATTTTTTGGGGAGGACGGACTTGAAGTGGATAATATAATTCCAGGTGCTTTAATTATTTCATATGTATCTGTCTTACAATGTGTTATTATATATTTTAAACATTCATTTGTTGATAATTTTATTTTTGAATTAATTCGTATTTTTGTATTATATGGGATAAATGGTCTGAAAACATTTGTTTTATTTGAATATATTGTTCTAAATTCTCTATCAGTTGTATATACAGAAGCATCTATTTTAGTTTCATATTCTTTGTTTAATTTTATTAATTCATTACATAAATCCCACGCCGAATTTTCTTTTCCTTTAATATTTGTTTCAAACATTAATTGTTTATTATTTAGTACTTTATCAATAACAATATGAAAACTTGTTTTAATGTCTGTATGTGAAGTTGTTATCATTATATTCTCTTTGTTTATTTCTGTATTATATTTTGTCATAAATATTTTTATTATGTCTGTTGTTAGAATATCAACAAATTCAGCATAATTACATTTTTCTTTCTTTTTTTTTACCCATTCAATATCTAAATATGGCTTACACGGTTTATGAGATAATATTAATTCAAATAAATGTCTGTCTGTTATTGGTTCATTTTTGTAAATTTCCCAAAATTCTTCCCAACTTTGTATTGGTAAAAATCTTCGTGATTCATTCTTGTCTAATATTTGTATGAGTGATTTATAATAATTAGTTTCATTAATAAGATGTTTAGCAATGTTTTTTGACCCTTTGCCCTTAAATATATATGTATTATATCTTATGTTTTTTGTTATAGAACAATTTATAAATTCATCTGTAATATATTCTGTTTCACCCCAATCAAGTTTTTTTATTTTTTCAATTGTATTATTCATAAATTCTGTTTTATTCTCATCACTTGACATTGAATCATCACTTGACATATAATTATAATTACGATTAATTATTTATAAGTATTGGCACTAATTTATTCATTTTTTAGTTTTAAATTCCCAACTTTATTTTTTAATTCATCCTGAAAATTCTCAAATAATGTATTTTCTTTTTTCAAAATAATTGGAACTGTTTTTTTACATTTTGTATAACTTAATGACATTATTTTTGTAATATCATAATTTGTAAAAACATAATACATTCTGTTTGTCTGTTTTTTGTATAGTTCAATTGTTAATTTATTTTCAACCAGATAATATCCATCTTGTTTTCCAATTATCTCATCATGTGTTTTCACTTTGGTATATTCTATATTTTTTTCTCTAATATATGAACTAAGAATGTTTTTCATTTCAGTGTAATAACTTGTTTCATTAATACTATCTATATAAATGATTGGTTTATCATTATCAAAAATAATTGCCATATAAATAACATAATTATTATTTTATTTTTTTTGAAAATAATTA
>Ga0214921_10010237_pt1 | contig 11642 bp, 12 predicted proteins | sample LL1505_MetaG_FD_177992 | JGI IMG/M metagenome (GOLD analysis project Ga0214921, IMG submission 177992) | Freshwater microbial communities from Lake Lanier, Atlanta, Georgia, United States - LL-1505 | ecosystem: Environmental > Aquatic > Freshwater > Lake | place: USA: Georgia | collected...
AAAAGTACCGTTTCAGCGAATCTTGCCGCCTACATTTGCCGACAAGGAAAAAAAGTTGCTTTACTTGACTATGACTTGCACGGATCCTCTAGCAAATGGCTAAAAGGGGCGCCACAAATTGGTATCGATATCAACCACTCGCCCCTGCCGCTTGAAGTTGGCGGTACTCGCCCGATGCATGAGGCTAGACAAAAATTGCGCAGACTCTGCTATTCCAATGAGATAGTAATTGCTGACCTAACGTGGACAGACTCAATGACGGCGGAGTTCTTATTCGAATTTGACATGGTGGTTGTGCCTACTTCAGTTTCTGAGATTGAACTCAATGCGACATCTGAGTTTTTGCAACGGTTTTGTTGGGTATTTGAGTCGACCATTCATATTCCCCCCAAACTCCTGATTTGTCCAACACGAGTTCACGACGACCAAATGTCGGGCGATTCAATTTTTAAGCAACGCTTTCCTTTTCGACTGATGTTGTCGCCAGCAATACTTGAGAGTAATTCTGCCCGAAAGCTTTTTCAACGAGGTTTTATTTCTGATTTGAATGATGCCTGTGGGGTCTCATTTACAGAATTTGGAAGCGCTGTTTTATCAGTTGTAGAGGAACAAAATAAAATTTCTAGAAAGAATCAGGCATCTACTAACAACTCTCGCATGCAAGCCTTACTTCGATTGGCTGCAAAGTACGAAGCATCAATACGGTCAGTTGCATAAATGGTCGTTTTGCACTATCAAATTAATTCTTTTGAGATTCATAAATTAAATATTTCAAAAATCAAAGTACACACATTCTGGTGGTAAATGAAAAACTTTAAAAGTTGAGTAAATGAATATGAATAAAACTGATGCCCCTCAAATCACTAACGAGCAACGTATCGATATTCTTTGTGAGTGGATAGAAAAGAACTTGGGGCAACGAATTAATTGGGCTGATTTATCTCGCGAAAGCGGTCTGGGTAACTTGGCATTGCGTTTGTCGTTTCTGAAATATCGATTTATGACCCCTATGACTTTTATTAAATTGCTTCGAGAAGAAGCTAAAAAAAATACTCAAAATTAATTTATGGAAAATGATAGTCTTGCGCAAAACAAAGGCCTCAATGAATGTTGTACTTGCAGATGTTGGAAAAACAACTATGCAAAATCTAAAGTTAGACTCTTAAACACTCCTAGCACGAATGAAGAGTCAGGGCTTTGTGTGGGAGGAGGCTTCGACGGATCCCAAACGCAATCTAATGAAACCTGTTCTATGTGGAAGCCGCTCATTGATAAAGAAAGAATTTTGCCTATTTTTCATACCAAAGGTGGAGATGGTCAATGAAAACACCGACTGCTTGGTTGATTTCTAAAAAAGATACACAAGACGGGAAATATATTCAGCTTGAATTTCCAATGGTTGATCTTGATGTCTATTCAGCTATCCCGCTGTATTCACACCCAACCGCCATGCAGTCAAATGGGTTGGATGCTATTGAGTGGCGCTTTGATCTGGACAAGCTAGTGGGCAATCTAGTGCTGTGGGATGATCTGCCAGTTGAAGAAAAAAACACTTAGCACTTCAAAAAACATCTGAGACTATTTGAGCTAAAGAAACAACTTTCCTTGTCGATTTACCAGATAACAGGGAAAGGGGGCTTGTATGCGTATTGGTGCTGTCAGCATGAACAGCTCTGTCAAAAGGGCGCAAAGTGCTATTAAGAAAATATCGGCTATCTCTAAGCCGCGCACATTTGCTGTGGAAGAGGTCTCAGACCACTTGGCTAATGCTGGACAAGTCGAGCCTGATAGCTATAGCAATAACGCATCCAAAAACCGTCTAGACACCCTAGGTAGCGAAGTCGACGTTTGGGTATAAACCTCGTCAATTATTTTTAAGCTTGCGGAATGCGGATGCTAACCAAGGCTCCACCGCCTTCCTTGGTAGATCGGTTGCTTGTATCCATTTGACCTTCCCATAGCCGCAAAATTAAATTAGCAAAAGATAGCCCAACACCCAAGCCGGTGAGCTTGGTGGTGACAAAGGGATCGGTGATGGTTTTCAATATGTCTTCTGTAAACCCAGTGGCGTTGTCTTCGACTGTCAATTGCCAAGTGGGCTTAACACCCTCTTGAACCAAAGCACTTTTTACGTGAATAAACTTTTCTGTAAGGGGGTGTTCCATGGCTTTAAATGCTTCCATGGAATTTGTAACTAAATTTATCACGATCCTCTCCAATAAAACCTTGTTAGCCTTTATGTAAACCTCTTCGTTAGATTTGCTGAAAACCAACTCAATTTCATTTCTTTTGCATTCGGCCTGCATGATGGGTATCAACTGCCTAAGTACTATTGAAATATTGAGTATTTCTAAATCCGTCTTTTGTGTTTGTATCAAGCTCCGCAAAGAATGAAGCGTAGCGCCCATTTTTTGAGTCAGTTGTTTGGCGTTGTCTGTTTGTGTAGAGGCCTCATTCCAATTTGCTTGCTGAATGTTTAATTCAAGTCCTTCTAAGCATAAAGACAGTGATTGAATAGGTTGACTTAACTCGTGGATGATGGCTGTATTGAAAACTGCAAGGCTGCTAGCCGCAGAAAATTTAGATACCAGCATCAGCATTTGGTCACGTTGCTTGACCAACTCTTGCAATTCTTCGGAGTACTCTTTGAATGCTAGGCTGCTAAGCTCTTGTTTGCGTGCATTCTCTGCTTCTTGGTTTTTAGATATCTGAACCTTTTCCAAGACGAAGCCCCAGTATCCAAAATTCACCAATATGCTTGATATCAAAATACTGATGAAGAAAAAATTCGATACTGCAGAGAATTCAAGCAAATCAATGAACATATGTTGAAACAGGCCACTTGCTCCGCGGATTAAATTAGTAAATATAGAGAGTGCAAAAGCCAAAATTAAGATGAGACAACTTCGGCTTTTGTAGATTACTTTGACCTTTAACAGCAAAAATATGATTTTCAATTGCATCAGAACCATGGTGACTCCCATGAACAAAATGCCCCAGGAACCACGGAAGCCTTCGTGGATCAAAATTAAGTAAATACAAAACCAAGCGCCTACAAATATAGAAATCCATTCCCAAGGAGCACGTTCGGTAGATACCTCTTGCCGTAATGATTCGATCATGAAAACCATCATCAATAACGACCCAGAGTTGGCAACTCCAAACGCAAGCCATGCTGGGAGCGTAAATTGAAAGGCGAATAAGGCAACATTGAGCACAAAACACAGCATTCCTAAAAACCACAGATTGGCTTTTTTATCGCGCCCGCTGCCAAGCGTTATCCATGCTACAAGTGGAACCAATGCAATGATGGTCAGACCGACCAATAAAACCAGCGCTACTGCTGGATGATTTGTATTAAACATATTTCCGTCATATTTTAACTTTTCGGTGCGATATTGCTTTAGCTCATGCTAGAGCTATGCTGTCAATACATATTGGTTTTAGCCGCTGCATTAATTAATATGTAATTACTTTTCACTAGCAACTTTTTTCTTGCCCAAGCGCACAGCTCGACATTACAGTAGCTGGATGCTTTTTTTCTTGAGCTTGTAAGTGAATCATTTTGCATGGACATACAAAAACCTGCAGCTGCCCACCTACCACCTGCCCACCAGTATCAAGGTAACTTTTAGCGGCGCACCCACTCCTGCGCCAGCTGCGAAATCAATCAAAGACTTAACCGCTGGTACAGATCAGATTCATCGTTTACGCGATGGTGAACTGATTCTCTTCAGGCGTAGTGATAGTCGTGTCTGGCAGTACAAGTTCAAACGCGAGTCTGGCAGTTGGTACAGAGCCAGCACCCGTAAGTCAGTGCTTGAGCATGCCAAGCGGGTGGCCATGGATCTTCATGACGAAGCCAGATACCGTGAGCGACTTGGTCTTGCTCCCGCACACAAGAGTTTCAAAGACATAGCACTAGCCACAGTTGAGGACATGCAGCGTGACTTGGCCGCTGGCACTGGCAAGAAGATCTATGTGGACTACTGCTCAGTAATCGAGCGTTACTTCATTCCCTACTTTGGAGAAAAGTATCTGCAAAACCTCAAGCACAAGGACATCGCAGACTTTGAGGCATGGCGCAATCACAGAATGGCAAGGACACCCAAGAGCTCAACCTTGATGACCTTTGCCAGTGCATTTAGCCGTGTGCACCAAACTGCCATCAGCAGAGGGTGGATCAGTGACCGAGTACCCATACCCACTATGAGCCGTCGTGGTGCCAAAGGAGAGGTAAGGCCAGCTTTCTCAGTTGAAGAGATTACACAGCTGAGACAGTTCATGATCTCTTGGCAGAAACTGGGTAACTTGGATTATGACCGCATCATGCGTCCATTGCTCTGCGCCTATGTAGAGTTCTTGTTGCTAACAGGCATGCGTCACGGAACTGAGAGCATGGGCATAGAGTGGCGTCATTGCGAGTGGTATGCCAGCGAAGGACAACGCTATATCCGTGTGTGGGTGGATGGCAAGACAGGAGGGCGGTGGTTGATTGCCAAACATGAGGCTCAAGCTGTGCTGATCAAGCTGCATAGCCTGCAACCAGATATTGCTGACAAACCTATTGAGCAGGTCATGGGGCGAGATACCAAATATCTATTTAGGAGACCAGACGGACAAAGGCCAAGAACATTCAACGGCATGTTTAGCAAACTCATGCGCGAAAGCGGCTTGAGGTGGAATCACACCAACCAATCTAGAACGCTGTACTCGCTAAGACACAGCTATGCCACTATGGAGTTGCTTGCTGAGACTGACATCCACACACTAGCCCGTCAAATGGGAACCAGTGTGCGAATGCTGGAAGCCCACTACAGCAAGCTCACTGCCACCATGGCCGCAGACAAGTTGGCCTAGATCGTCAATGGGGGTAGGCGATAAAGTGTCGGGTCAAACCGACACAAATACTCAAGGGCTGAAATGGGTCCTGCAGATCTAAAAATCAGGGCTGCGGATTTTTTAGGTGGAGTACTTGCCCTTTTGGGGTGGTGATTTTTACTCACCCCCCACTAAGGTTTTGCAAACGAACTTGAATAATTTGTCTGGAGACATTATTAGTTTGATGTAGACGAAATATCAAACTTATCAGGCCTATCGACAAGCATTGCTAATTCATTAAGAAATTCAGAGAGTGCATTTGGTTCATTATCAATTTCGTATTGAATAGGCTTCTCATCTGTAACAACAGTAATAAAAAACTTGCTATCAAGCTCTTCAATTTTGTAATCGCTTTCATCGTCAAAATAGTATTCAAGAATTTGTTCCAAAATTTCCCTAAGACTCTTTGCTTCGTTGATGTAGTTACCTTCACCATCAGCCCACGCCCAAACATATGTAGTCATCGCGTTCTCCTTGGATTAATCTGTTGTAAATGAAACATGGCTAGCTCCTTATGTTGGCGATCTTTGCCACGGCAGTTTGCCCAGAGCGTTTGGCTTGATTGGCACCCATGACCACATCACTAAAGATGCTTCTGGCTGAACCCCGACCTGCAACAACTACTTGGTCTAGTACTGCGTTTGTTGGGGGAGTCAAATTGGCATCTGTATAGACTCGACTAAGAATAGGGCGCCAGTATGCGGGTGGTGGCACATTCATGTCTATCAAGACACTACGGTTTTGTATCCCTGCATCTATCTTGTCTAGGTTGTTGGTGGTCATAATAAAAATCACATGGTGCTTGCCCATGATGGCTTTAAATCCCGCTTGCGCTGCTTCAGTCAAGTTGTCTACCTCGTCCATGACTACAAAGTGATAGCCACTGGCGTTAAGTGATATCAGCTGCGTTCTGTTGTTGATCAGTTGCGTTAACTGCGCTCCGTTTTGTCCTTGGGCGCAGGGGTAGTAATCAACACTGGGGCCAAAAATGTCACGGATAGAGCTGGGAGGTAAATTAGCCGCATTGGGATCGGCCTTACTGGTATCTATGAGTCCAGGTAATAGATTCGCTATGGTTGTCTTGCCTGTGCCATACAGACCATATAAAACAATGCCACACACCCCATTGGCGGGAAATGGCAAAGTTTGATCCAAGATGCTTTCTAATTTATATCTGCTGTTTTGTTGCAACGCAAAATCATCAAGGCATTCGGGCTGATGTACTTTGACTGCACTTGTATTTAAAGTAGCCATATCTTTCCTCTCAATGGGTTAGGGAGTGACTGCAGACATTTAGTCCACAGTCACTGGGTTGATAAAGATAAATTTAAGATTTCCAGTTAAGCTGCTTTAAGTCCTTTGACAGCTGCAAGGCGACTCTCCTCTAGTGCCTTGACACCATCTTCAAACTCCTTGGCTTTGGCCTGCTCGACACCAACGCTGGAACATGCCGCCAGTGCGCTCTTAATGGCTGAATTGCTTTGCACCATCTTTCGAATAGCAAAACTGCCGTCATCCTCTTTGGTAGCAAGCAGAACAACGCCTTCTTCAGTGCTGCTGGTGGAGTAGGCCGCATTTAGAGAGTCACTTTGAATATTGGCTATTGCGTTTGAGCTCAGCACCGCTCTGCCCAGTTCCACTTTGTCTTTCATGGACTTGGTGGGTTTACCGTTCTTGCGGCGAACCTCTTCAATGCCACCAGAGTCACGAAGATACTTGGGCAAATCCATTACAGAGACTTTCTCAGCAATAGCAACTCTCAAGGCTGATGCATAGGCATTGACCCGTCTGCGGTCTACTCCAAACACGCAGCGAATGACCTTGGTAATCAAAGGCGTGGAGTCAGTAAAGATATAGCCCTTGGTGGTGATGTAGTTGCCAAGTCCCTTGCGAAGGTTCTTGGCCATGCTGTCTCCGCCAATCATGGCGTTGTTGAGCATGTAGCAATGCTGCAGCAATCCATACAGCGCATCGTTGGCTGAAGCCAGCTCGTTGCTTTCCCAGTTATTGCGTTTGGCGATCAAGTGATCAATTGCTTCGCCAACTGCCTTTTCTGGGTTACTTCTGGTCAGCAAAGAGACCATGCTTTCAGCATAGCCATTGCTCTCATTTGGTGCATTTTGGAGAGGCTTTAAACCTGACTCCAATACTTTGGTTTCACTCATGGATGAGCTCCTAGGTTTGTTAAAGAAATGTGACCACGGCTGTGAGCACAAATCGATTTCAACTATTAAAGTGATCTGTGAATACATACCTTTAGCGAGAACGGATAAAAGTAAACACATATTTTTGGAAGGGGTAGGGGGCATGGTTTTAAGGCATAAACATCTCTACGACTCAGCTTTGCTGTGTGTACAGGACATAAAAAGATTGCTGTTTAATTTCTTGCGTATCAGCCCCAGTTACTGGAGCGTTTGCAGTAACCCAAAAAAAATACGCTTGCGAAAGCACATGCCCATTGAGCAAAGAAATGCCGTTCTTTGCCACAGGCGATATGGGGATGTATTCGCAAATAGCTATCAAGGCTGGAGTGATCTAAACCCAATGCTGTTTGTTTCGCATGTTGGACCAGCTGTAGCTTTGTATTCCAGCAGTGAAGTCCATCAGATTAAGGATGGAGACATGTTCGCGCATCTGCCGCATGCGTCACCCTTGCCAACTGACGCTCAATGGCTTGGCATGCTGGAGCAGTTAAGGCGTCAACGCAAAGCTGATAGCTTGATAGAAAAGCTAAAGGTAAGAATTAGCAGTCTTTGGAAAATACTCAATCTCGTCTACACCCGTGCGCTGCACCCTGATATTGAGCAGTGGCGAGTGGGCGCCTTGGTGCAACTGGTCAAAGACTTTGCTGGCAAGTTAGATCCTTGGGCAGCAAGGAGCAAGAGTGGTGACGAGCACATGAGGCGTCACATGAACATCATGGTGCATAGGTGGCTAGATCGCGGAGCCATCATTGCTGAGAATGCTGCTCATGATCTGTTCCCAAACGATCAAGGGTCCATATCCAAACAAATACAGTTTGACTTTGAAGACCGAGACTTCGTTGGCAGGCTTTTCGGTCTGGGCAATGAAGAAGCGGTCTTTGTTCGCGATCGGGTCTTAGTGGCATGACCCCCTAGTTCAAAAGTGTCGGGTTGAACCGACACAATAAATCAGGGGGTGATGGGTTTTGAGGGATCAATCCCTCAGGGCTTCAAACCAACTCCACCGCTCTTCGAAGCATGTCATCTGACGCATCCACATAACCAATCGTGGTCGATATGTTGCGGTGTCCCATCAACTTCATTAGTACCCTGATGCTGGCTCCCTTGGAGCTCAGGCTGGTTGCAAAAGTCCTGCGCCCGCTGTGACTGCTTGCGCCATCAATGCCCGCTATGCGATACATGTTCAAGAAGTGCTGCGTCAGCGTATTTGGCGTAAAACCCCTACGCGGGTGTTTTTGCGTATAAAACAGCGCAGCAGTGGGTTCGCGCTTGGGGGTAGCTGCTATGTATGCCCGCAATTCTTTTTGCAATTTAGGGCTGATATAAACGGTGCGCGGGTGCCTGCCCTTGGTTTGATCAGCATTTAAGCGCACTTCCTCGCGTACTGCGCCCTCTGCTGTAACAACATCTGCCCAAGCAAGCTGGGCAACTTCCCCCACGCGAAGTCCAGCTAAGTGGGTCATCATCAGCATGGCTCTGTTGCGAATAGGGTGGGCGCGGGTGGCGATTGAGTCCGTTACTCTGCGAAGTTCCGCAGCTGTAAGTGTTTTTGCTTGTTTCATTTCTGTGCTCCTAAAGTAATAAATACAGAGCTACAGTTTGTTTTCTTTGGTTCGGTTTGGGCAACCTGAGTCCGTCCAAGCTGTCGGGTCAATGAAATCAACGACTTACGCGGGAACTACAGAAAATGCTTGTTTTCTGTGGTTTTGACACATGTTCCTGTGGATAACCAGTGGCTCTTTTACAACTCTGTATTTAGTATTCAATACAAATTACAGTTAAGACCAAAACGGGTCAGATGTAATCTACTGTAATAAACCTATCCGTAGCCTGCTATTCTTATCGTAAATGGCGCTAATTAAGCTTCTTTTCCCGCAACAAACAGCAAGTAAAAGTCAGCTTTTTGCTGTTGCTCTCGTATTTGTCTGCGCCTTTTTATCATCCTCAGCATCAGCTTTTGACCGCATTTCAAGCAGAAGCTTTTGGGAAGATACAAGTAACCTGGTTCCATTTGAAGAAGCAAAAAAGCAGAACTTCACACCCTTTGAAGGTGTTCTGAGTAGGGGATATACAAGTTCTGCTGTTTGGGTAAAGCTTCGCGTAACTCCAGACAAAAACCTTAAGGCTGATGACAACCTGATTCTGCGCATACGGCCTATCTACCTCGATGAGATTTACCTTTATGACCCAATTGATACTAGTTCTAAGCAGAGGTTTGAGGGTGACAGGGTCAATTATCGAGATGAAGAGTACAAATCACTAACTTTTACTTTTGTAATTCCAGCGGGAGATGTTCCCAGAGACGTCTACCTTAGGCTTAAGACTACTAGTACAAGCTTATTGAATGTTGAAGCGCTTAGCGAAGAAGATATGCGTGAGAGCGAGTTTTATCTATTGATGGGGTATTGTTTGGGTTTGGCAGTAGTCGCTTTTTTCACTTTTTTCGTTTTTATCAACTGGCTCAATCAAAGAGACAAACTTTATTCTGCTTTCATAGTTCGACACTTCATTTATTTTGTCTACGTAGCGGCGTTTTTTGGTTTTCACCGTTTTTTTCTAGATGGATTGGTTGATGCCAAGTACTTAGATCTAGGCTACAACTGGTTGGTCATTGGAGCAACAGGTTTTTCTATTTGGTACGAAAAGCAATTTTTATACGAATACGATCCGCCTAAGTGGGCGAGGTGGGCGCTGAATGGGCTATTAGCATGGTCAGCATTTGCAGCTTTGAATTTGGCATTAGGTGAAATTCAAAGAGCATTATTTGTCAACATGCTGCTAAATGGTGTAAGCGTCTTGGTGCTTTTGGTGCTAGCGTGTATTTTTATTGATGATTCAAAAAGAAACCAAGCTAGTCGGGAGTCGCTACTAAAGAAGAATTTGGTAGTTACCTATTACGTTGCTGTCTTTGCGTTGTTGCTATTCAGCGTAATGCCATATGTGGGGGCTATTGCTGGTAACGAGTTCTCCATTAATGGCCTACCTTTTTATGCGGTTGTCTCCGGATTTATGCTTACGGTACTTATGCAGGTACGGGCAAGCCAACTGCGGATCTTTTATGAAAAAGCCGCTAAAGACCTAATACTCGCTGAGCAGCATACACAGCTTGAGAAAACTCGTTTAGCTGAGCAAAGCCAAATGTTAGCTATGCTGATGCATGAAATTAAAAATCCGTTGGCAGTTATTGATTTAGCACAGCAAATTACTACCGATGAAAACGCCAAAGGCTTTGTTGCTAGAAATGTTGGCATCATCAAAAATATCTTAGATAGATGCCTGAGCGTTGACCAAATTGCAATTGACAAGATGAATGTTTCAATTCAATCTGTAAATATTGATGATCTACTTCGTGATGTAAAAGAGCAATTTAGTAAGGAAGTTGATCGAATCGCAATTTCTCAAAATTCTGGACTAACTGCCCTTAATACTGATCGCCATTGCCTTTTCACCATCCTCAGTAACTTGATCGATAACGCCTTGCGGTATGGAGATACAAAAAGTCAGGTCATTGTTGAATTAGTCAGCAAGCGTAATGGTGCTGGAGTTGTTGGGTTAGAAATTTCCGTTAGCAACAAGACTGGTCTTGCTTCTTGGCCAGATCAGAGCAAAGTTTTTCAAAAGTACTACCGCAGCACTGGAGCGCAATCTATATCGGGAACAGGGTTAGGTCTATTCTTGGTTGCCAGCATCACTAAATTACTTGGTGGCAATTGCACTTATGCGCCAGATGAAACCCACGTTAGGTTTGAATTGTGGTTGCCAATTTAAACATTGTGGTCGTTGAAGATAACGACGATCTTCGGTCACTACTTTGCCAAGGACTGCAATCCGATGGACACCGTGTCACGGGTCTATCCTGTGCCGAGGAGTTGGAGGATCAGCATGGGATTGACAATATCGATGCATTTTTAATTGATATTAATTTACCCGGAGAGGATGGATTCAGTCTATCAAAAAGGCTACGTAAAGCTCATCCGTTAGTTGGCATAGTGATTTTGTCTGCACGAACAAAGCTTGACGACAAACTCGATGGATATGACAGTGGAGCGGATCTATACCTTGCTAAGCCATTGGAAATGACCGAACTTTGCGCCGCGTTTAAAAGTTTTGCAAGACGCCGGCAAGCCACGTTACAACATAGATCTAATCAAGCGTTGCGACTAGAAAAATTAGAATTATTTGGAAAGACGGAAGTTGTTAAGTTGAGCGTACAAGAATCAACGATTTTGACTGCCATGGCTAGGTCGCCTGCTGGCAAATTAGAAACTTGGCAAATCGCTGAGTTATTGGGCGTTGCAGCAGACGAAACCTTCAAATCCAGCCTAGCTGTCCGTATGGTGAGATTACGTAAAAAACTCAACGAGGCAGGTGCTGATGGTGTTGCAATTGAAGCAATACGACAGTTTGGATATCAGCTCGTAACGCAAATAGAGATTTATTAATACTTAAGTAACGAAATGTAATCTACTGTAATGATTTAAGGAATTAAAGTTTCATGATGTAACTTATTTTCTGAAACTAAGTTACCTTGCAATTTCATTGTCAAAGATTTTCCCT
>Ga0214921_10010238_pt1 | contig 11642 bp, 11 predicted proteins | sample LL1505_MetaG_FD_177992 | JGI IMG/M metagenome (GOLD analysis project Ga0214921, IMG submission 177992) | Freshwater microbial communities from Lake Lanier, Atlanta, Georgia, United States - LL-1505 | ecosystem: Environmental > Aquatic > Freshwater > Lake | place: USA: Georgia | collected...
GTTCCTCGTAACCTCGATGTTGTCGAACCGCGTCGGCGGCAACAGCGGCTGCCGCCTGGTCCATTCCGCCATCCGACGGATTCCGTCGCGCAGTTCCACACACGGCCCCGGCTCGAACACCTCCCGCATCTTTGTATGGTCGGAGAAGGCGTGAACGACTTCCTTGCGCGGTGGCAGATGCTCGACTCGCGGCTCAACACCGAAGGCCTCCGCCACCACATGCGCCAGATCAAGCACCGAGTGGGGCGTGTCGGCGCCAACGTTGAATGTCTGGTTGTAGGCGGCCGGGATCAGCGGCGCCTTTGCGATCAGCGGCGCGACGTCGTCCACGTGCGAAAAAGCACGGGTCTGAAGACCGTCGCCAAAGACGCTCATCGGCCGGCCTGTGAGCATCTGCTGCATGAAGATGCCGATCACGTTGCGATAGCGATCGGAAGTATTCTGCCGCTCACCGTACACGTTATGAGGCCGAAAAATCACCGAGTTCAACCCAAACATATGCCGGGCCGCAGCAAGGTCCAATTCCACGGCGTACTTCGAGATCCCGTAGGGGTCCTCAGGGACCGGAGTCGTAGCCTCGGTCATCGGGGTCTGAGCCGCGCCGTATACCGCGATGGATGACGTGAACACAAAGCACTTGACATCATGCAGAACCGACTCGTTGATCAGCAGGATCGAACCCTGCAGGTTGTTCTCGTAGTTGAAGTGGCGAATGAAGTGACTCAGGCCCTCGGCCGCGTAGGCGGCGAGATGGTAGACGTAATCGAAGCGATGCTCGGCGAAGAGTTCCTTCACAAATCGGCCGTCGCACACCGAGCCTTTGCGAAAGTCCACGCCCGCCGGGACGTTGCTCGCAATACCGCCGGAAAGGTCATCCACGCCGATGACCTGCATTCCGAGCGCGAGGCAATGCTCCGCCACGTGGGATCCCATGAATCCGGCTGCGCCGGTCACCAAAGAACACGGTCGATTCGTCATGTCTTCCTTCACCTACTGCATCCCGCCGGCCTTCCACTTGGCAGCCAGCGTCCGCTCAATCTGCAGAATAGCGTCAGGCGACAGCTGCACATCGAACAGCAGGCATTCACAAAGCAGGCCACTGTAAGGATTCGCCAGGCCGTCTGTGCTCGCGCCCAGCACAATTCCTTTCGATACGCCTCGGTCCATAGCCGGCATCTTCTTTTGATCGCTGACGAGCTTGCCGTTGATGCGAAGAATCATGGGCTCAAACCACTGAACGGTCACGACCTGTGGCCCCGGCCGACTCATCAACCCGGCCGCGGTGCTGATGTGGAAGGGATTTCCAGGAGCGTCGATGATTCGAAACATGCCTTCTGCATTTTCCCGCGTCCACACGTCGATCCCACTTTTCCCCCCCACCTTTCCGACAAAACAAGCGGGGGCCAAGGGATGCGTTGGGTCAATCACCATGATCATGGTGCCGGCATCCGTGACTGGCTGAGTCGTCAATAACGCTTGGTTGCCTGCGAATCGGACGGCACGCAAACCCGAGGCTTCGTGAGTGACGGCCACGGGTCGAGCCCCCGGGGCCGACTGCCTCGCCGCAGACGCCGTGTTTTCCGGGTCCAACCAAACCGCCACCGGGATGGGCGACCGGGGAAATTCAGGCAGGGGTCGATTGTCCGGACCGAGTAGTGCCGCCGGTGAGGAAGCGTCGAGATGGACAATCAGGTTACGTGGGCGATTCGCGGCTGCCCCGCCACCGGGCCGTTTGGCGGCCGCTGAAGCAATTCGTTTTTCGACCTTCGTTCGATCGAGGCCGCGTAACTCGCCAATCACCGAATGGTAGTGGTGGACCGCCCGTGTCGTCGCCAGCCCCGCGACGTCGCCTTTCACACCCTCGGCGTAAGACCACCACGCATCAGCCAAGGCCATCAATGCGGGTTGGTCCTTCGGGCCGCCCAGGTCGCTCGACGCAAGCCGGACGAGCTGGGCATCGTCTGACTTGGTCAAGAGCGTCAGTCCTCCCGCCCAATCGTCGTCGACCGTGCAGAGGTGGACGGCCAGTTCGGCTCGAGCCTTCTGATCGGAAGGGTTTTCCTTGAGCTTTTCGCGGAGCTGCGTGACGCGGCCGCGGGCCTTCGCCAGTGCACGAATGTCGGCCAACGCCCGCTGGGCCCGCTCAATGTCGGCTTTGCGTCCCGACTTTCTTGCAGCGGCCTGGGCGGCCTTCGCGAGCGACTCAGCGTCGGCATTGCCATCGCCGCGAGCCTTGTCCATCGCGATCCCAAGCAGGACCTCAACAACTCGTGAAGCCCGGTCGCCGGTCGCCTTGGCAGCGACACCACTGAGCGTTTGCTCCAGTACGTCGGCACTATCGATCGCGAACTCCGCGGCCAGCAAGCCGACGGCTTTTCGCGCGCTGTCGATGTCGCCCGCGTCGACGGCCACGCGACGGCCCATCTCCAGCAGCGCGTAGCGATTCACCAGATCCGGCTCGACTTCCGCAGCGGTCACCATATCGATTGCGACCCGCGACTTCGCCTCCGGGCTCTGCGCTTCGCCCAGCTCATCGCCATACACCTCCTGGAGAGCCTTCATCGCAACTCTCAGACGGTCTGCGGAGGGGATCGCCGTACGATCCCGAGCCTTCGCTGGCTCGTTTTTCTTCGCCGCTGGGTCATCGCTGCCTTCCGGCGACTTAACCCCTGCAGGGTCGGCTCCCTCTTTCTCGAGGAGTTCTGCAAGGCCCGGCTGGGCACACGCGACTGACGGAATGATTGGCACGACCGCGATCGCCAAGGCTAATGCAACCGCAACCCCGAACCGTGCCACGACCATCCTCCTCATTGATTTGCGGATTTCCCTGCCATCACGTGCGGGGCGACACGACCGGGAACACCGAATACAAAAGAGCCTGGCGGTGCTGGCGTCAGCGCGGAAGAGTTCGCGGATACGACCGTGCCTTCCCCCAGCGTGACATTCGGCCCGACGGCCACGTGGATGGCTAGAAACACATCAGAGCCCACCGAAGCATACCCACCGAGCGTCGCGTACGGCGACAACACGGCGAAGTCACCGGCCGACGCATCATGGCCGAGCGACGCGTGATAATTGACGAGCACGAACCGTCCCAGCCGGACCGCGTCGCTCACCACCGCATACGGGCAGATCACCGTGCCGACCCCGATCACCGCCGTGTCGGCCACGATCGCCGTGGGATGGATCAACGTCAGGAACCTCGCCCCACGGGCCGCCAGCCGCTCGGCCACCTGCCGCCGCACGCCCCGGATCCCGATCGCCAGGACGAGCCCGTCGCCGAACCGGGGCTCGAAGTCGGCGGGCGAGCCGAGGATCGGCAGCGTGGCCGCATGGCCGTCGAGTGCATGCGGGTCGTCCGAGAGGAAGCCGACGATTTTTCCGACGTGTTCCGGCCAGGCATGCCGGGCCCACTGCAAGACCTCACGGCCGAAGCCGCCGGCCCCCACGATGATGATCCGCTCGCAGGCATCAGGTGTGACTTCCGCCATCGGAGGGGATTGGCTCACGTGCACTCCGTTCCCGTGGGTGACGCGCTCGCGAGCCGCTTCGTTTCATTCTGCGAGCCTACCACGATTGCTTGCGATGTCGCCGGGGGCGGGTACGCCGAACGTCAGCCACCGCCGTCCACCTTGAGCACGTGGCCGGTGCTGAAGCCGGCGGCCTTGCTGGTGAGAAACTCGATCGCGCCCGCCACGTCTTCCGGTTTGCCCAGCCGACCGAGCGCCGTGCGGCGGGCGATCCGGGCCCGCTGCTCCGCCGGGAGCGTGCTCGAGAGATCCGTCTCCAGGAAGCCCGGGGCGATCGCGTTGACCCGAATCCCGCGGGGGCCGAGTTCGCGGGCCAGGCTCCGAGCCAGCCCCTCCAAGGCCGCCTTCGTGGCGGCGTAGACCGACAGGCCGGGGGAACCGTTTTCAGCGACCACGGAGGAGACGACCGTGATCGAGCGGTCGGGCACGGGCCCGGCGGCGGGGGCCGCCAGCATCTGCCGGACACACTCCCGGATGAACACAATCGCGCCGCGAAGGTTGACGGCCAGCATCGAGTCGATCTCGTCGTCGCGCATCGTGGCGAGCACGCCCTCGTGGGCGATCGCGGCGTTGGCGATGCAATGGTCGAGGCGGCCGAAGCGGTCGGCCACGCGGGCGATGAAACCACCGATCGCCGCGGAGTCGGTGATGTCGAGCGGCTCTACCACGAGCCGGCCGGGGTGGGCCTTGGCGAGCGTGGAGAGGGCCGCGGAGCCCGAGCGGGAGAAGGTCGCCACGGCATCGCCGCGGGCGAGCAGATGCTCGACGAGCGCGAGCCCCAGGCCACGAGAGCCACCGGAGATCAGCGTGAGGGGAGCGGAGGGCACGGGGTCAGGAAGTGGGTAGGCGGGCGGTGATCGCTTGCATCAGGCGGCAGTGGGCGGGGAGCCGGGCCAGGATGGCCGGGATCAGCGCTTGGCGGTAGACGTGGCTGCAGGTGTTGCGGTCGGCGATCAGATCAAGCGCGGGCTGATACTCGCCCTCGGCCACGAAGCCCCGTTCCAGGGCCGCCTTGATGGCCGCCCGCGGACTGTTGGGCACGTCGAGCCCCTCGGCGAGCAGGGCCCCTCGCAGGTGCTTCCAGAAGAGCTCCACCGAGTACTCGAACTTCTGAATCCGGCCGCTGTCGATCACGTCGCGAACAAAGTCGGGGAAACTGCTCGTGTCGAGCGTGATCACGGCCGACAGGCCATCCAACGCCCGCCGCAGGTTGTCCGCGCCTAGCTCGCCGCTCGCCACACTTCCCGCCCTTCATAGGCCTGTCGCCGAAACGCCTCGTCAGTCACGAGCCCAAAATCCACCACCTGACACCGCCACGGCACGTCAGACTCCAAGAGCCTGTTCATCAGTCGCGACACGCCCTCGGGTAGCGGCTCCGGGCCGACGATCCCGATATCCACGTCGCTCGAGTGCTCGCAGCTGCCCCGGGCCCGCGAGCCGAAGAGAAAGATCTCGTAGCGGGGATCGGGGACTTCCTGCAGGCAGATCCGGCGGGCCTCGGCGAGATAGCGATCTTCGAAGGCGGTGCGAGCGGTCACGGGTGCGGGGGAATTGATTTGGCTGCGTCGACTGGGCGGCGGGCGGGAAACCCACCGCTATGAAGTGGGCGGTCCGACAATGCCCGAGTCGTCGAGATACTCGATTGGTGGTGCATCGTGGCCACGTTCCCATGCGAGCGAGAAAAACCAGACGCCGCTTTCACCGATGCAGAACTCCGCGGGCGTGAACGACAGTCGCGACTGAAGCGGCGGCATCGATCGCTCCGGTACGTATTCGGCTTGCCAGCCAAAGGCTTCGCCCTGCCAAGACTTGCCTGCTGCGTGCAGGCCGGCCGCAAAATCCCGGACAGCCGAGGGCTCGGGCACGACGATGGGCAGAATGGATTCCCGGCCTTCCACGAACTTAACTCTCGCTGGAACGGTCGCCATGATCAGCCTGCACTTTCTGCCAAGCGGCCAAAATCTCGGCTCAGTGATCGGTCAAGATGCGTTCGATGTCACCCAACTCGTGCGGCGGGAAGCCTTTTGAATCCGCAAGTTCGATCGGGTCCATCCAATACTTGGCTTCTCCTTGCTGCCTTCGAACATGAACATGACATGGTTCGACAAGATCAGCTTGGTAGAAGCCAATCCGGAAGCCGTTGATGCGAAGGATCGTGGGCAAAAGCTCGCCGGGACAGTCTTGAGGTTCAGCGGGCCGGCTGCCCTGCCCCGCTTTTGCGGGGTGTCTTGCCGGCGGGGGTGGTGGCGATCTGCTTCACGAGGTCGAGAATCCGGGGGACGGAATGGGGCTCGAGGCCGTCGCGGCAGGCCTTGAGGACGGCGGCCCGCACGCTCTCGGGTGTGTGGCCTTCCGGTAGCGGATCAGCGAGCACGATCTCGCCCGCCACGAGCTCGCCCGTGACCGCGCTCGGCAGGCCATAGACGCGGGTCTCGACCACGCCGGGCACTCCCCGAACCAGTTCCTCGACCCGCTTGGGATACACCTTCGCCCCGCCCACCACGATCACGTCGCTGCGGCGGCCCGTGAACTCGTAACGATCGCCCCGCCGCTCCACGAGGTCGCCCGTGCCGATCTCGGCCGTGTCACGGGAGAGCCGCACGAGCAGCTCGCCGTCGCGACGCAGGGAGAGGCGGGCGCCGCCCGGCAGGGCCTTGCCGATCCACGTGGCCGGGAAGCCGGGGCCGCCGTCGGCCACCCGATACACCTCGCCCAGCTCGGTCGTGGCATACACCTGCGTGATCTTCGCCTTGGGAAAGTTGGCTTGGGCCTGCCGCAGGAGCAGGGCGTCGGCCGCCTCGCCCCCGAGCGTGATCCGATCGAGCGTTGCCTTCTGCAGCAGCGACGGATCCGCGGAGGCGAGCAGCCGCCGCAGGAGCGTGGGCGTCGCGGGCAGGATCGAGACACCCTCGTCGGCGAGCGCCCGGGCCACCACGTCGGGATCCCGCGAGGCGGGCACGACCAACCGGCCGCCCGTCAGCAACGCCTGCAGCCAGACCTGGATCCCCGCCCAGCGGGTGGCGTCGTAGACCAGGAGCCAGCCCAGGCCGTGCCACTGCTCCGAGAGCCGGGCGGCGGCCAGGAGCGAATCCCAGGAATGGTCCACGAGCTTGGGCGGGCCGCTCGTGCCGGAGGTGGCCACGATCACCTGCGGTGGAACGGTCTCGAACTCCAGCCGCTTGCGGCCGCCGGCGGGGGCCGGAGGAAGGGTGAGCGAGTCGTCGAGCTCCACCCAGTCGCGAAGCTCGCCCACCAGGTCGCGGGAATCATCGGCCAGAAACGCCACGGGCACGTGCTGCCGGCCGCAGGCCGCCGCGATCACCACCAGGCTCTCGACGCGGGTCGCCCGGGCCACGATCCCCACCGGACGGGCGGCATCGAGGGCGGCATCGAGGGCCGCGATCGCCTGGGCGAGGGTGCCGTAGTCGATCGCCCGGCGGGCATCGCTGCCGGCCTGGGCCACGATCGCAAGCCGGTCGGGTGCCTGGCGGACGATCTCGCCGATCGCCGCGGCGAGGCGGTCTTCGACGGGAGCTTCGAGCAGGGCGTTGGGAGCGGGAACCGAGGTCGAGGTCTTCATGGTGGCTTGGGTGCTGGGGCTCACGCCCGGGAACCCCCGGCGGTGAGGGCGGATTCGTAGATCGAAACCAGGTCAGACACAGTGCGGACGGTGCGGCTGGTGGCCGCCGAGCGGAACGGATCCACGCCCAGCGACCGCTCGAGAAGGACGATCGTCTGCGCGAGGTCGAGCGAGTCGAGGCCGAGGTCGGCGGCCAACAGCATGGGCGGCTCGATGGGCTTCGCCTCACGGCCAGTGTCGCGGAGCACCGAATGAATCGCGTCGGCCACGGCCGCCACCACCGGCTTCACGGACGGAACTCCTGCATCGTGGCCACACCCGGGGCCGACACGCCCCGCCCGGTGAGGGCCACCCAGACTATCTGAACGACCGTGACCAGCACGATCCACGCATCGGTCACCGGGGCCGTCCAGCGGCCCAGCTGATCGACATATTGGGCATCGTATTCGAGCCGCTCCGGCCAGTCGACCTCGTTGCGGCCGTGGATCTGGGCCCAGCCGGTGATCCCCGGCCGGACGTCCAGCCGCGTGGCCTGGCGGGGCGTGTATCGGTCAACGTAGCGCATCGGCAGCGGCCTGGGACCGATCAGGCTCATGTCGCCGGCGAGGACACTGGCCAGCTGCGGCAACTCGTCGAGGCTCGTGCGCCGAAGAAACCGCCCGAAGCCACCGAGCCGGTCGGAGTCTGGCAGCAAGCGGCCGTCGGGCCCGGTCGCCGAGGTCATGGAACGAAACTTGGCGATCTGAAACGGGCGGCCGCCCAGCCCGGCCCGCTCCTCGCGATAGAGCGCCGGCTTGCCGAGCACGAGCCGAACGGCGACCCAGGTGAGAAGCATCACCGGCGCGAGCAGCACGAGCAGCGCGACCGAAGCCAGGATGTCGAGGAGCCGCTTCACGGGTCCGGAATAGAGCGAGCGCGGATGGTTCACGACGAAGCGCGGGGCACGAACGCCGCCAGGGCCGCCACGCCGGCGACCAGGCTGGCCATCCCATAGAGCACGGCCACCGTCGCGTGCGACCAGCCACCGATGACCAGCCGCTGGTAGAAGTGGCTGCGATGGGCCTCGAGGATGTTCTCCCCGTTGCGCAGCCGCCGCACCAGCGTGGCACCCGTGTCGAGAATGAAGGGCCACATGGCCACGACCATCAGCGGCAGCAGCCGGCGCCGCTGCGGCTCGCCCGCCAGCAGCGGGAGCACGGCGATCGTGTAGCCCAGCGAGGCGCTGCCCACGTCGCCCATGAAGATCCGGGCCGGCTGCCAGTTCCAGACGAGAAACCCGGCCGCCGCCGACGCCCCGACGGCCGCCACGGCCGCGCCATACGCGTCTCCCAGCAGCCACGCCCCGCCCCCGAAGACCCCCAGCGCCACGGCCGCCGTCAGGCCCGCGATCCCGTCGATCCCGTCCATGAAGTTGAACGCGTTGGTCATGCCCACGATCCAGACCAGCGTCAGCATCCAGCCCGCCGCGCCAAACTCCCACGTGCCCAGCCACCCCAGATCCACGGCTTGGACCGGACCGGCCGCCAGCGTCGCCAAGACCGCCGCCACCACCTGGGCCGCGAGCCTGGCCGAGGCGGAGATCGTGGCCACATCGTCGAGACCGCTGATGACGGCCACGACCAGCAACCCCGCGAGCGCCCACCATCCGTCCACCGGTGCCGCGACGCCCCTGACCGCCAGGGCCGCCACCGCCACGACCAGCACCACCACGATCGCCAGGCCTCCTCCCCGCGGCGTGGGCCGCGAGTGGCTGCTGCGGGCGTTGGGGCGGTCGAGCACGCCGGCGGACGTCGCCGCTCGGGCGATGAGATACGTGAGCGTCGCCGAAATCACCGCCGCCAATCCGCACCACGCGACCCATTCCGTCCCGCTCGGCGCCGTCTCGATGGGGGCCGGCAATCCCGACCTCACACCGCCTGCTTGGCGTTGGCGATCACGTCACACACCTCTCGCACGACGGCGCGATCCACGTGCGCCCCCATCGGCAGCGCGAGGCTGCGGGCCGAGAGCAGTTCCGTGACCGGCAGCGGCTTCGAGCGGTCGTGGAAGTGCTCGAATGCGGTCTGCCGGTGGCAGGGCGGGTTGTAGTAGGCCCGCGTCTCGATGCCCTGGGCGGCCAGCACCCTCCGCAGACCGTCGCGGGTCATGCCGAAACGGGTGGGATCCACCGTGATCGAAAAATCCTTGTAGCTCGAGACCGCGCCGGGCATCGTCTGCACGAAGCCGATGCCGGGAAGGTCGCCCAGTTCCTCGCGGTAGGCCTGGGCGAGCCGGTTCCGCTCCGCCGAGACGTCGTCGAGCAGGCTCAAGCCCTCCAGCGCGATCGCCGCGCTCATTTCCGGCATCCGGCCGTTGACGCCGGGAAACAGCGCGTCGTAGGAACCATCGTTGCCATACTCGCGGCCCATCCGCACGAAGTGCGCCAGGCAGTCGCAGTCGGTGGCCACGATGCCGCCCTCGCCGGCCACCAGCAGCTTGGTGGGCGAGAGGCTGAAGACCTCGACCGTGCCCCCGGCGCCGACCGGCCGCCCGTGCATGCTGGCGCCGAAGCCGTGGGCCGCGTCCACGACCAGGGGCAGGTTGTATTCGGCCGCCAAGGCCTCCAACGCCGCGATGTCGCACGGGTTGCCGAAGTTGTGGCAGGCCGCGATCGCGACGGTGCGCGGAGTGATCGCGGCCCGCACGGCCGCCACGCTGACGTTCGTGGTGTCGGGCTCGGCGTCCACGAACACCGGCCGGAGGTTGTTCCAGACGATCGCCGCGGGCGCGGCCAGGAACGTAAAGCTCGGCATCACCACCTCGCCCAGCGGCTCGCTTCGGCTCGCGGTCTTGGCCACGCCGAATCGCGACAGGGGGTCGATCGCCGCGACCGCACAGGGATCGCCCGCCCCGCGGCGACTGCGGCAACTGCCGGCCGCGAGGTCGAGCGCCCGGTAGACCAGCATCAGGCCGACGGTGCAACTGCTGACGGCCACCGCGTGCCGAACGCCCAGCCGGCGGGCCACCGCCGCTTCGAGCCGGTCGCAGTAGGGGCCCTTGGTGAGCCGGCCGCTCTGGATGATCTCCGCCGCCATCCGGGCGATCGTCTCGGCCGCCGGCAGCGCCGGCCGCACGAAGGGCACGCGGATTCCATACCGGGTGGGATCGCCGGACTCGTGATACTCAGGGATCAAGGGTGGGCCTTCGCCTGGCATGAAGGAGCGCCGTTCGGAGCCGTGGTTCACTTCACGTGCAGCCGTCGAGCCAGGGGCTGCTCGGCGGCCTGCTCGGCCTCGGTGCCATACTCCGGCACCAGCTCCCGCAGCTTCGCCTTGACCCGTTCGGGCGACTCGTCGAGGACGTCGTGCAGGTCGTCGAGCGTCGCCTCGATGGCGGCGACTTCGACCGGCCGGTGCCGGGCGCAGAACACCTTGGGATGCCCGGTTCCCAGCCGCTGCTCTTCGGCGAAGTAGAGCTCCTCGTAGAGCTTCTCCCCGGGCCGCAGCCCGGTGAACACGATGTCGATGTCGTCGGGGCCCAGCCCCGAGAGGGCGATCAGGTCGCGGGCCAGGTCGATGATCTTGACGCTCTCCCCCATGTCGAGCACGAAAATCTCGCCCCCCGCGCCCATGGTGGCGGCCTGCAACACGAGCTGCGAGGCCTCCGGGATCGTCATGAAGAACCGCTCGATGCCGGGATGGGTGACCGTGATCGGGCCGCCGCGACGGATCTGTTCCTGAAAGATCGGCACCACGCTGCCGTTGCTGGCGAGCACGTTGCCGAACCGCACCACGATGAACTTCGTCTCCGACTGCGCCGAGAGCGCCTGGACATACCGTTCGGCGAGCAGCTTCGAGCAGCCCATCACGCTCGTGGGATTGACGGCCTTGTCGGTCGAGATCGAGACGAACTCGCGAACCCCGTGCTGGTCGGCCAGCCGGGCCAGCATCCGGGTGCCGAAGACGTTGTTCTTGATCGCCTCGGCCGGGTTCCACTCCATCATCGGCACATGCTTGTGGGCCGCAGCGTGAAACACCACCTCCGGGTGGTGGAGCCGCATGATCTGGTCCATCCGCAGCTCGTCGGTGACGTCGGCGATCAGCGGCTCGAAATCGGGCGCCGGCTGCAGCCCCGAAAACTCCTGCTGCACCAGAAACAGCGAGTTCTCCGCCCGCTCCACGAGCAAGAGCTTGAGCGGGGCGTACCGCAGCACCTGCCGGCAGATCTCGGACCCGATCGAGCCCCCGGCTCCCGTCACCATCACCACGCGCCCGGCGATCAGCCTGCGGATCGCGGAATCGTCGAGCTCGACCGGTTCCCGTCGCAGCAAGTCCTTGATCTCGACCGGCCGCAGCTGGACGTGCGACAGCGTCTTCTGACCGCTCAGGAGCTGGTCGATGCCGGGGAGCACCTTGAGCTCGGCCGCGGTCTCGGTGCAGTCGGCCAGGAGCTGGCGAAACCGCTTCCCGGTGATCGAGCCCGATTGCACGATCACCTCGTCGACGCCGCGACGGGCGATCACCGCGCGGGCATCCTCGACGTCGCCGAACACC
>Ga0214921_10010239_pt1 | contig 11642 bp, 11 predicted proteins | sample LL1505_MetaG_FD_177992 | JGI IMG/M metagenome (GOLD analysis project Ga0214921, IMG submission 177992) | Freshwater microbial communities from Lake Lanier, Atlanta, Georgia, United States - LL-1505 | ecosystem: Environmental > Aquatic > Freshwater > Lake | place: USA: Georgia | collected...
TGCTAGGAAATCCCTTAAGTGCTAGAAACTCCTTTAAGTGCTAGAAACTCCTTTAAGTGCTAGAAACTCCTTAAGTGCTAGAAGTTCCTTAAGTGCTAGAAGTTCCTTAAGTGCTAGAAACTCCTTAAGTGCTAGAAGTTCCTTAAGTGCTAGAAACTCCTTAAGTGCTAGAAACTCCTTAAGTGCTAGAAACTCCTTAAGTGCTAGAAACTCCTTAAGTGCTGTTGTATTTCTTTTACTTTTTTTTTCACAGAACTTTTTCTAAAAATCAAAATAGAAAAATTTCTAAAGTCTTTCTAAATTTTAAAAACAAATTAACATACAAAAATCTTTAGGAGGTAGATTTTCATTTGGAATTGCATATAATGTTTTAGAATTTTATTTTATAACTTTTTCGCTTGCTTTGCTATGCAAAAGGCTCCGCCAGAAAATGGATTTAGAAAATCTAAAAAGTCTTGAAAAAAATATACAACTTAAATACAGTAAAAATCTTTAGGAGGATCTTTAACTCCTTAAGTGCTAGAAGTCCTTTAAGTTCTAGAAACTCCTTAAATGCTAGAAATCCTTAAATGCTAGAAATCCTTAAATGCTAGAAATCCTTAAATGCTAGAAATCCTTAAATGCTAGAAATCCTTAAATGCTAGAAATCCTTAAATCCTTAAATGCTAGAAATCCTTAAATGCTAGAAATCCTTAAATGCTAGAAATCCTTAAATGCTAGTTATAAAAAGGAAAGGTGCGGAAAACCTAGCTTTTCTGCAGTGCTAGTTATAAAGAGGAAAGGTGCGGAAAACCTAGGTTTTCTGCAGTGCTAGTTATAAAGATGAAAGGTGCTGAGCTATGCTATGTCTACGCTGACTGCAGTGCTACTTATAAAGAGGAAAGGTGCTGCTGAGCTATGCTATGGCTACGCTGACTGCAGTGCTAATAAAAATAAACAAAGTTTGCAACAAGGCTATTCTTATTGCTGCCCCCAAGATAAAAGAGCAAGATCACCAATTGTTATAAAAATATGCATCCAACCTACCGATAACTTTGATCTTGTATATACTGTCCATACAAATCCACCCATAAAATAAGATAATACTGCCACATAAGGCGCATATCCAAATGGTATGAAAAATATTGGCACAATTGCAGATATAAAATAATGTACTAAATATGGTGCTGGATTTCTTTTTTCAAATGATATATGTGCATATTTACTTGTGATGATTATATTATATAAAAGTATTATAAAATTCACATAAGTAGCATATGTCCATATATCCCGCTGATTTGTATATTTAAAAGCATTCACATAAATATATAATCCATTACATACAATTTTTACACATACTGAAATATAATCTAAAGCTGATATATATACACCAGGTTTAAAACTAGAACTATAACATAAACTAATCATAATATGAATAAAATCCACAAATAATAACATCATTCCAGAACTTCCAGGTAAAACTAACATAAACCATGACAAACTTACATATGCCTTAAATACATAAGTAAGACTCGTAAATGTTAATAATCCAGGATAACTTTGCATGATATTTTTACATCCAATACCATACACCTTTATCGCAAATTTATAAGACATAAATAGAATTAAACCTGTAGAAAACCATATCGCCATCTTTAAATATAAATTCTGAGTATTCAATCCATATAACAAATTAATAGATGCAAAAGTTAACATAATTGTGCGTCCAGGTACATAAGTAGCCATTAAAATCGGTGTTAATATATTTTGTAATTTATGTAACATATAAGGCTCTTCTAATTTTATAAATTGTACTCTACGAGCACGTTTCACTAAATCCCATCCACTGATTGCTATATTCGAAAATTCAATGGTAAACATATAAAAAGCTGTTTCTCTAAGAGGAATAATCCGATGATACATCACCATACCCATAAATATAGCAATAACATGATGAATTAAATACATTTTCTGATTCTTATAATCAACAGCAATAATTAAAATTGAATCCACTATAAAATAAGTCACAGATAAACCAATTCCCCAATCAGCCATATGCGTTTCAACAATATCATGCCGAATTCCTAACCAATCATGATATATATATGCAATACAAAAACTAATATTGCAAACTACATGAGCAAATGCTAAAGCATATTGTGCTATTAAATCAGCCTGTATATTAAATCCTAATATACGATTTTTATAAGCCTTATATTTTGGTATATTTAAGAGACGCCATACCATAAATACAAAACCCCATTGAATCAAAAACCAATATTTCGTTGACTCTGGCAGTATTCCATGCATTCTTAACTATTTAAATTCATAATGTCTTAAATAGTTTTATAAAAAGGAAAACAACGCTAAGCTAAGCTGCGCTACACGGAAATGTTCGGAAAACATTGGTTTTCTTCCGCATAATATAGACTTATCGCCTTATATACTTTATAACAACTGATAGTATCATCCATTGCATTATGCGCACCCTGAATAGGTTCTCTAAAAATATATTCATAAGCTAATGATAATTTAGGAAATGATGATTTCTTCATAAAAAGCTGCGCCATAATCATAGCACAGTGTGCTGGTTTACTAGCAACACATTCTAATACATCTTGCATCTGATATCTAATAAGTTCACTTTTTAATACATTTATATCAAACTGAATATTATACGAAACAATTTTACTACAACGAGAAATTGCTTTATGAATACTACTGAACATATCAGAAATAGGAATGCCATTTTCACTAGCAAATTCATTCGTTATGCCATGTATTCTAATTACTTCAGGTGGTATATTAAATCCATCTGGTTTTATTAGGTAATATTCTTGCTGTATGATATCTTTATTTGCATCTACAATTACCCATGCAATTGATACAATTCTTGCAGTATCATAAGCTTCTAATAGATCAGCAGGAGGGAATTCCTTTAGTCTTTTGTTATACATATTAACTTGAAATTTTGGTAATCCATTTGTTTCGATATCAAAAATGAATTCCATTTTAATTTAATTCGAATATTTATCTTATATACTAACTTGTGCAAAAATTAAGAATGTAATTCATTTTCATATAATAAATAATGCACATTTAATGGATCTGTTCTACCATATCTATGTGCTCTTCCAATAACCTGTTGTTCCATCTGAGTTTCAAATTTATGAAACATAACAATATCAGTCGTATTTTCTAAATTCATACCTGTAGCATAGTGCCTAGCATTAACTAATAAAACATCTAATTGTGTACCCTTATATTTAGTAACTATATTATTAATTGTAGCCCCATTTCCTTTAATAAAATCCCATTTAATCTGATGTTTATTTAATAGAGGAATAACATTTACGAATGTATTATCATAATTAGAAAAGATTAACATCTTAGATGTACCCTTTTTCTTATTCAAAAGAATATCAAAGTTCTTCCATTTATCGAATTTTTCATTAAATTCATTTTCATCTAGCATCTCTTCATCTGCACGCGGAATAACTATATTATTATTATTACTTTTGTCAACCACAAAAACATCTGTATTAGACATATTTGTCTTACATAGTGGACATACAGCTTTTTTACTTAACCATATATGAATACAGCGAAAGCAAAAAGAGTTCTGGCAACATTTCGTAATTGTTTTATTATCAATATCATCAAAACAAATCGAACATATATCACTCGATTCAATTCGATCACTAATTAATCTTATTTTATTATTTAACTCATCTATCTTTTTCTGAATATTTGCAATTTCAGTTGCACGTTCTTCTTCATTATCATACATGTAATTCTCAGTCATAGATAAACGTAATTTTTGATTTGTTAATAAATTATTATATTTGTCAATCATCATAGATATAATATTCTCTTCAGTTCCCTTATTGTTTGAATTAATATGACTAATTGCACGATCTATATCACCTGCATTTAAGCATTCAATAATGTTTTTATCTACAATTCCATTTAAAATATTAATAGTATGTGGAGTCTTACTTTTAATAATATTAGTAATAATTTCAGGTAATGAGATAGAACTTTCAACATAAGCTTCTGAATTTTTAATCACTAATACTTTCATATATTCACGAGGTATATTTTGAAGTAAATCTTGGAAAATATTCTTTACTAATCCGCTATTGCGAACTCCATGGGCACACCACATATGCCTTCCAATTGTTGAATCATATTTACTAAATCCTCTAGGGTACAATAAATTTCCATAAGACGCTGTAATAAACCAATAAAAGTTAGAATATATGGTAGAACATCCTGGTATATTTAAATTATCAACTTCATCAAAAAACACTCTCTTCAACTTGACATTTTTATCATTAATTAATTTAAAAATCCGATTCGAAAAAGTAGAAGTAACTACTATTAAATCATAAGTAGTAATATCAATCTCATCATCAATGATAGTACTAATAACTTTCTGTTTATTGATAATTTTATATTTTATATTCGCATTAAAATTCTTAATATAAGTTTCCCACTGGGCACATAAGTTATGAGGAATCACTAACATATTTGTTTTAACAATAGGCTTATTATCTTTTATAAAAAATATAATATTATTAAGCCCACATGATTTAATAATCGTATTATCATTGTTTACTGTATTGTTTGAGTTAATAATAGATAACACTACATAGGATTTGCCACTTCCTACACGGTCTCCAATAACACCCATGCTTGTTTTAAATTCATCAGTTGACTCAGAACCTATATTAAGTCTCGAATATTCATTGAGCCGAATCATGCGAGTTTCATAGTCAATACAGCGTTGTAATAGAGTAAGTTGATGTGGTTTTAATTTAATAGGTGTGTTAAGTGGTTGTTGAGCTTTAGGATGTTCATCAGTTAACTCATTCACATCTATGTTAAAGTCTTGATTGTATAAATTAATATGATTAAAAAAACTATGTAAAGACATTTATAATCATATATCTATATATTCTTAAATAGTTTTTATATAAAAATTATATATATTTATGATTATAAAGGAAAAACATGATTGAGGACGTTAATTTTTTACTGGAAAATAGTGAACAAGAATCCATAGTAATATATATAGATAGTGATTTAAGAAATCGAAACTTTTATGCAGATGCTAATCAATTTACGATCCAATTTGATCAACCATTTAAGAATGTATTCGGTTTTGAGATTTTAGATGGATCTATTCCTAATACTATGTATAATATTAATGAGCATAATAATGGACTCTATATAACAATTATAAATACTACAACTATATATACAAATATTCAAACAAGTCAAACCTTTATTAATATGTTTAATAGCCCAATCGAAAATTATATTTTTATTACAAATAATACTCCAGCTGCAACATTTATAACTCCATCTATAATCCCCACACCTTATGCATTATTTACTCGACATATTATGAATAATATTACGTTTACTCTATGGACAAATGAATCATCATCGAATTACTATATTTTTAGCTATAATGGTAAAAAGTATATAGTTTCCAATTCAGATACAAATCTTATTAGTATTCTAAGTAATAATGAATATTATATTGATCTAGCAAATAACCGTCTTTATTATTATGATGTAAATTATTATAGTTTAACAGATTTTCTAAAAATACCTTCAAATACGACTATAGGTTATATTAATAATTTTCGTATAACATTAACGCCTGGAAATTACGATGGCACAACAATTATGACGGAATTACTCAATCAAACAAATACAAATTATAAAGATATAAAGGGTAATGCTATACCTATAAGATTTCAAAATTATTCTAATCCAATTGAAAAAAGGGGACAAATTCAACTTGTAGCATATGATAATAATTTTATTATTATTAATGCACAATATAGTACGATTGCCGAACAGTTAGGATTTGATGCAAATCCTAAAGATAAAGAAGGAAATTATAACTATCAATCGTTAACAATAGGTGATAATTTTAGAGTTTTTGGCGGTATTCAAGATCCGACATATTCAGATCCATCTGCATATCAGATTGTACCCCCAGGTCTTATTAATTTATTCGGAGAAAGATTTGCAATTTTACGTATAAATGAATTAGAAGATCATATCTTTGGAAGTTATAGTTATATGGCTTATACGCCAGGCATTGGTATGTTTAAACTAGCAAGTAACTTAGGTACTGTTACCAATTTAAGATTTGATTATACAAGTTTAATTCGAAAACCTTTTCATCCCATCGGTAAATTAGATAAATTAACGTTTAGATTTGAAACAGCTCGAGGAAATTTATATGATTTTAAAGGTGTAAGTTATCAACTATTGTTTATGATAAAGTTTCTAGTTCCCAGTATGAAAAATAATAAATTTACCAAATCTATATTAAATCCTAATTATGATCCAAATATTATGAAATATTTGAGTGAAAATAAGACCATTGAATATAAAGAAAATAGTGATGATGAAGAAGAATTTGATGAAGATGAGTACTATCTAACATATAAAAAAGAATTAGACCAATTTGATTATTCCACCAGCGAAGATGAAGAAGAAGATGATGATCCAGATGATGACGCAAGTTATATTACTGAAAGCGAAGAAGACGCTTAGCTCTTATAATCTAGCGCTTAGTATTTGACATTTCATTACTTAGCATATTTTTAATTTGATAAGTTCGAGGAACATACATATTAACAAGATGTAATGGTAAATTTTCTTCTTCAGCGATAATTTCAGAGAGTTGTATGTTCTGTTGGTGAATAAGCATGACTAACATTTCTATTATTTTTTTATCAATCGTATATTCCGACATTTGATTATTTATGCATATTCAAATTTTTATTTCAAATTTTTATTTCAAATTTTTATGATTTAAAAGCTAGAATAATTTGATTCTTCAGATTCAAAAGGCGAAATAGCAAATCCTTCAGAAATTCCAGAGTGATATACTTCTGAATTTTCATATGGAGATTTTTGACTATCAGTAGGCTCAGTATAATATTCATTATAATGTATATCAGCAGGAGCAGATTCATAATTCTCTCGACTGTAAGCAGATGGCATATTATAAAAGTTTTCAGCAGTCATAGTCGTAGGCACAGCGGTAGGCACAGCGGTAGGCACAGCGGTAGGCACACCGCTAGGAACAGCAGTAGGCATAGCGGTAGGCATAGCGGTAGGCACAGCGGTAGGCACAGCGGTAGGCATAGCAGTAGGCACAGCGGTAGGCATAGTAGCAGGCACAGCGGTAGGCATAGTAGCAGGCACAGCGGTAGGCATAGTAGCAGGCACAGCGGTAGGCATAGTAGCAGGCATAGCGGTAGGCATAGTGCTAAATGTTTCATAAGGGCGGATAGCTCCTCCAAATGTTGACAATAGAGTCAAGAGTAAAAGTAAAACTGCGAACGTAATCAAAAGTTCCTTCATTTTCTATATGTTTTATTAATGAGAAATTTTTTTATCTATGTTTAAAGAAAATGTTAGGAGGTTCTGATTTAATGTCGGCATATCAACCATTGTCTCATAACGAATACGCCTCTCTTACTGAGGAATTTGAAGATATTTCTGCTCCTAAGATGCAGCAACAACAACAACCGCCTATTAAAGTAGAGAGTCAGAGTCAGAATCAGAATCAGAATCAGGCTAAAAAATATGATGCAGCAGATCAGAGATTAAAAGAATTAATGGCTGAATTAAAAGATAAGAAAGAAAGATATATATCGTCGCAAGCAAGCAATCCACCACAGAATCAAGTTCAATCTAATAATCAGCAACAAGGAGAATCATCCTCATATTTCGATAAATTATTTTCTAAAAGAAAAGAGATATATAAAGTATTACAATTGTCTTTAATTATTACTTTAGGATTAAGTATACACTTCTTAATAGACCATTATTTAAGCAAATATTTAGCAGATAACGAGATGTCATTTGAAAGACAACTCATTCTTCGATTAATGTATCCTCTTGCAGTATTGTTTATTCTATGGAATCTTAGAGTATTTGTTAAATAACGCAGCAACGCAGCTGCTCAAATAGCACATCTACGACGCAACGCAACTGTTGTCTTTGGTAGTTTATAGACACTATACTTAGTCGCAGAACCTCCCATTATGTTATGTTTTTTTTCATTCTTCTCAGCGTTAAGCTTAGATAATTCTGCTTGTAACTCTTTTATTTTATTTTCTAATTCATTAGACATTTATTAAATAAAATATATTTTAAATTTAAAATGGCGAACTTATTTAATCGTATATTTCTTGATGAAAAAAAAGAATTTTTTGGCTTATCTGATGTTAATAAAAATATAGTTACAGGTGGAAACGAAGCTAAAGCAGCTTCTCCTATAGAAATTGCACCACAGCCTACTGCTGCACCACAGCCTACTTCTGCACCACAGCCAACTGCTGCACCTACCTCTGCACCAGATTTATCAATATTTGTAGGTGGTAAGGCAGACAATAGTAGATTTGCTTATTATCAGCGTAGAAATGTTATGCTTCTTATATTTTTGATGAGTGTGTTCTTAGCAATTATAACTATAAATAATAAAAATATTGTTAAAGTTATCTTTAAAACTAAGACAGTAGATGATCTATCAACAATTGATAATAAATGGACAAAAATGATAAGGTTTACTATATTATTTATTGTATTTATTATTGCTTATATTATTGCATTATTGATTGGTGTATATATATATTTTAATATAGGTAGTATGTTTCTGAATGATAAAATTCCTATTTCACATAAGTTCTCTAATATCTTTTGGAGTTATAAAAATGATGTTGATGAGGATGTTTTTGTAGGTTTAGATTATATAATCGCACTCATTATCGTATTGTTCGTAGTATATATTGCTTATATGGGATTTGCGAAATGGTATCCGGATTGGTTAGACAGTATATATTTTCAATCAATTGAAAAAAAAAATGGAAAAGAAGATGATACACAGCCTCAAAAGTATATTTATTATTATGCAATTTTAATTGTTTTAATGATGTTCTTTTATCTCATAGTATTTGATGTTAATTTACTACAGAAAAGTAAGTTATATATGTTTATTAATATAATATTTTTACTAGGTTATATGATTATAGCATTAATTATACTAAAGGAATATAAGTTTGGTAACCCTGAGAAATTAGCATTTATTGTTATTTTAATATCAATAATGTTTATTCTCTATCCAATTGTAATAAGTTTATTAAAAGGTGGAGGTGAGGCAAAAGACATGTTTAGCACTCATTTTTTAATGGATTTACTCTTTCACTTTGGTATAACTGTTAAATAGTAATATCCAGCTAATATAATAACGCCTAATGTTGATAACATTGTAATAATCATCATCATAAAATTATGATTTGTTAACATAATGCGTGTAGATTTATCAGCATCGGCATTATTATTTAATAACATATCTCGATCATAGAACTGTGCAAACATAATTGTAAAGAATAATATGAGAATGGGTATCATGATGAAAAATATCATAAAGAAATTATGACTTAGAATAATTCCCATTACATTTATAAATACATAGGTAAATGCATCTTGTAATTTAGTTAATATTACAGCATCTGTTCCTCCTTTCATTTCAGATGCACTATTATATCCTTTGCCTCCTACTACTTTTCCGCCACTTTGTGAAGTTTTGAATATATGTGTTACTCCTACTATAATCCATACAATGATTGTTAATAAAACTACAACTGTAAATAGTTGTATAAATATTTTGAAGATAAATGAGAAATAGCCAACTAAATATACATATACAAATGTACCTCTCGTTGTTTTAGTTGGATCTAATATTTCCATACTTTTAACAAATGTATTCAGTTCTATAAGTTGTAATATCATATAGAGAAAGAAGAATACTATGCTTACAGTAAATGCTAAAGGTCCGGATGAACTTTTATACATAATCTCAAATAGTTTATTGATTTCATTTTTTGCTTCTTCCATTTAATAATTTTTTATATATTATTTTGTTGCATTATAATAATATAATGGATGTTCCAAATCAAAATGAAAATCAAAATCATAATCAAAATCATAATTATGATGGAATAAATAATGAGAACAATCCAGCTATACAACAGCAAAAAAAACAATTTTCTATATTTAAGGATTGGGGTTTTGGCAATATTATTAAAGCAGGAGCCCCAGCTGGTACAGACGACAAAGGAACCCAAGCAGCCTCAGTAGCCCAAGAAGCCACAGGAGCCACAGGAGCCACAGGAGCCACAGGAGCCACAGGAGCATTAAACGGCACTGTAAGCCCAGGAGGCCCAGCAGTCCAAGTAGTCCCAACAGTCCAAGTAGTCCCAACAGACCCACCAGTCACCCCTTCTCTTCCTCAACAGCCTCAATATGCTGAGATCTCTCCTCATTTAAAACTTTTAGAAAATGTTAATTTTGCTTCGATTAAGTGTATATTTTTAAATGATGGTGCACATGCTGATATGGTAAATCAGATTATTAAAGTTTTTACAGATAAAGGAAAAAACCCAGAGTCATTTTTATCAGAATCCAATGGGCAAATATCCAGCTATTTTGATATTATTAAACAAAATGAAACTGGCGAACACATTAATATGATTGTTAATTTTAATTCAGAGCCTACTATTTCTTATCTATTATTAGTTCAATCTCTTGTAGATATTGAAAAAGATTTAGTGCTTTTTCATAAGAATGCAGATGGAAGTTACTCGCTTATAAGAGGAGAAAAATATATTAGTGATAACAATAAACAGATTACAGGAAATCTAGGAGAATATATATATATTATTGATTTGATTCAAAATATTAATACATATGCAAGAGAACTTAAAGAATATGGTATTAAAACTATAAATTCTGGAAATATTAATGATTTAAATAGATTTAATGCTGTTTATGACAAGTTTATTACTATTGAAAAAAATTATAATTTTGATAAGTTAAAAGAAGAACCAATTGTTGGTTTTATAAAAAATATCTTAATGGTTAAGAATATTTTGACAGTATATGTAGCTATGAAAGACAGCGTCAGTAATATTAATATTGTTGAATTCGTATACTCAGATAATCCAAATATTGTCTTAAATCAAAAAGATATACGTTTTTTAAAAAATATTTTATCAGAATCAGGCGCTGAATTTGATAAAAAATACGGCAATGTGATAGAAGTATATAATTATTATAATGAATGTGAGAATTATAAAAAAGAGCATCATGAAAGTTTAAAAACTTCTAAAGCTAAGTTAGAAGTTTTGAAGAATAAACTAGCCACAGATGAACCTGCAGAAAGAAAGTTACATGAAGAGAAAAACACGAATAAGGATAAATTAAGCAAATTGATTGAAGCTAAAGAAACTACCGAAGCTGCTGCAGCTACTGATGCTGCTGCTGCTGCTGCTACTGATGCTGCTACTGCTGCTGCTACTGCTGCTACTGATGCTGCTGATGCTGCTGATGCTGCTGCATTAGAAATCCAAAACACTCGTACAGAGATTGCTAGATTAGAACCAAAGATTAAAGAAATCGAATTAAAAATCCAAAATAGTACCGACGTTGAACTAAATGCTCGATTAACAAACGAAAATTATATTACAGAGCGTATTAGTTCGATGAGAAATAATTGCGAAGAGTTAAAGAGCAAAGACTTAAAATATTACAGTAAAATGGCAATCATGTATAATGATATATAT
>Ga0214921_10010240_pt1 | contig 11642 bp, 9 predicted proteins | sample LL1505_MetaG_FD_177992 | JGI IMG/M metagenome (GOLD analysis project Ga0214921, IMG submission 177992) | Freshwater microbial communities from Lake Lanier, Atlanta, Georgia, United States - LL-1505 | ecosystem: Environmental > Aquatic > Freshwater > Lake | place: USA: Georgia | collected 2015-05-28
CAATAATCCATTCAGTAATAATAATCCATTCAGTAACAATAATCCATTCAGTAACAATAATCCATTCAGTAACAATAATCCATTCAGTAACAATAATCCATTCAGTAACAATAATCCACTCAGTAACAATAATCCATTCAGTAACAATAATCCATTCAGTAACAATAATTTATTCAGTAACAATAATCCACTAAGTAACAGTTCAAATCTTCTATCAAACTATAATACACTCAGTAATGGTTCAAACTATAATAATCCGGTATCTGGGTCTCTTTTAACAGGGATCCTCTTAAATGATTACCCTTTGGTAATAAATTATCTTATTACTGATCTCTATAATGATGGTTCTGTTAATCCAGCATCTTCCTCAAATTGGCCTCTTTTAAATGTGGTTAATAAAACAAAATTCTTATCATATAATCAATATACTAATCTTCAAACTAAAATTACTACTGGAATAACACAAAGTAATATATATCAAACAATTGAAAACGTATCAGATTATGCTAAATCTTATGTTCTTTCCAATATTCCTCCTATAAATACACAAAATTTTGTCGAATTATTGAGTATAATGTTTACAGTAACTGCCGAGGATAGTAATTTAGCCAATATTTTTCAGGATATAGCAAATAATAATAGTGAAGAATTTAGAATTGATACAATCGCAAGTATATATACTTATTCAGCCAATTGGTACTTATCTCAATTAAGTAATGATGGAGTATATACAAATCAAGATATGCTTGAAACATATCCTTCTATAATATATAATTATATAAATACACAAAATTTTAGTAATATATAGAGATGTATGAGTATGCTATTATTGGATACGGAGTAACAGGAATGATAGTTCTTGCTATTCTCCATGAAAACAACATAAATTTATCAAAAGTATGCGTGATTGATCCATATTTTGATGGTGGTGCTCTAATGAGAGATTATGGGGATGTAATAAGTAATACACCTTTTAGTAAATGTATAAATGCTTTAAAACTAATTAAACCAGACTATACTATCCCCGAGGAGTATAAAATATACGATGAATCAAAAATAACACCTCTGTATATTTTAGCAAATATATTAAAAGATTTTACAAAAAATATAGTAAAGCAAGTTGATATAGTAGAAGGTTTAGTAACATATATTAAAAAAGACAACTATTTTACAATTCAAGTAGGAACAAGAGAGATAACAAGTAATAAAATATTCTTATGCCAAGGTTCAACCCAAAAATCTTTAGAATGCGAAATTCCATCTATTCCGATTAGTGTTGCGTTAAATAAAGATACATTATCAAGATATATAAAACCAACTGATAAAGTAGTCTTATTTGGAACTTCTCATAGTGGTTGTTTAGTGCTAGAAAATCTAAATAAATTAAATATACAAACAACTGCTATATACAAACACAAAGAACCTTTCTTATTTGCTAAAGATGGCGAGTATGATGGGATTAAAGAAGAAGCTGAACGTATAGCAAATAGTATAATAAATAGTGAATATAAGAATCTTACTTTAGTTAATATTTCAAAAATAGATAATGTTCTAAAAAGTTTGAGAAAATCTGATTGGGTTATATATTCAATTGGATTTGAACCTAGAACTATCTCTTCAAATATAAATTTAATAAAATACGATAAAACATCTGGTAAAATTCTTGAAACAGATAACGCTTATGGATTTGGAATAGCGTATCCATCATTAGCCCCGGATTCTATTCATGTTGATGTAGGTATTATTTCTTTTGTAGAACATATTCAAAAACAGTTTCAATTATTATTATTAACTAATTAGATGAACAGTAGTTCCACCAAAACAGCGAACAACTTAGGAACTTTTTATACTAATCTTGGTAAAACAACAAATCAAGCAATTACTAATGTTAAAAATTCTTTAAAAAATGTTAATAGTTTAATTCCTTTTAATTCAAATTCTAAATCATCTAGTAATAGTTTTTTTTCTGGAATGTCCCCTGCTGCTTCTAATGGAGTATCTACAAATTCTGGTAAAAGTGGACTAGCATGGCCCTTAATTATCTTTATTTTAGTATCTATACTATTTATTGTAATTTTTATAAGATTTAAAGACCAGATAATTGCAGGGGTTAATAATTTAGGACAAATAATTCGTGATACATTTAATAAACCTTCTGCTCCTCTAGAAGACGCCTCAACCCCACCTGAAGCGACAGTAAATGATGCGCCGGTTTCTCCACAAGATGAGAACTTACTAGAGAATAAAGAACAGGGTGCTAAAGATATAATTGATAAAATTATTCCTATGGGTAAATCTGAAGTCTTTAACGTAAGTAAAAACGATTTTACTTTTTATGATGCTCAGCCCTTATGTCGTGCTTTAGGAGCAGAACTTGCTACTTATGAACAAGTAAAAGATGCTTGGTCAAAAGGAGCTGATTGGTGTAACTATGGTTGGATAAAAGGACAAGCTGCTGTATATCCTACACAAGAAGATTCATGGAAAAGTATACAAGCAGGACCTGAAGAGAATAAAAACTCTTGTGGAGTTCCTGGATTAAATGGAGGGTATTTTGATAATCCTGAAATGAAATTTGGCGTCAACTGTTATGGTGTAAAACCACCACAATCTCAACACGATCAAGAGTTATTAATGAAACAAGGAAATATGCCTAAGACCGTTCCTCTGTTAAAGATTGATGAGAAAGTCCAAGAATTTAAAAAACAAGCAGATAGTTTAGGTCTTCTACCATTTAATGATGATAAATGGCTACAGTAAATATTAATCTTCTTTTCTACTATTTTTGTATGATATATACTTATTCATGTGATCTAATATATATGGGTCAATATTCTTTTCTTTCTTTGTAATCTCATCATCTTCTAAATCGCTAGAATTATCTTCTACATATTCTAAATATGCTACAGACTTTTCTAAATTCGTATATTGATATGCTAGAAGAATCATTTTTCCTAAAAATCCACCTTCTCTAGTAAAAAAGAGTCCGTCAAATATATCATCCCAATAATCTAATAAAGCATTCCAATTATCATAACTTATTATATAATTAAAATGTTGCCAATGTTCATCATAATCATTATTAGTTACAATATTAAATTTGTGTGATTTATCTATAGTAAAATAGAATAACATACTTGCTATAGTATTTTCAATCACCTCAATACTTTTACTTAGAAAATACCCATGTTTAAAAATAAAAGGAATATATCCTTCTCTAATAAATATACTAATTGCATTATTACGTGATATGTAGCCATATTTATATGAGAATATGTCTTCATTCTGCCATTCTGAAAATCTGTTTTTAATAATTGAATTATACATTCTTATTACTTATACTGATTTGTTCTAACTATATGAAGTATCTAATGTTTAAACTACTCCTTCGGAGTAGGCTGTTGGCTCATGTATTCACAAACGCCTACTCCTTCGGAGTAGGCTGTTGGCTCATGTATTCACAAACGCCTACTCCTTCGGAGTAGGCTGTTGGCTCATGTATTCACAAACGCCTACTCCTTTGGAGTAGGCTGTGGAGGCAACTGATTAATCTTCTTTAACTTAAAACTAGTTTCAACCGTCCTAGAACCTTTTATAAATTTTAATACCTCAGAAGTTTCATCAATCTTTTTCTTAGTCCCATAGTAATTATGTAATGATTCTTCTAATGATTTAAATGTGAGTGGCGATGAATGTTTTTCTTCAACTATTTTTAATTTACCTCCAACAATTTGAATTATAGCATTTTCCATCTTATTCTTTTTTAATTCTTCAATTATTCTTCTTTCATAATCGTCGCGAACAGCACGAGCATTCTGTGTCTGCTTATAAAACTGTGATGCTAAATTATCATAGTGAACATAATTACGTATTAGACTAGCTACATCTTCTTTTTGTATAATACTCATTACTAAAAATGTTCTTTTTAAAGTGTATTTTTTTTACGCTCGGGATGTTATATTGGAACTCTTTATATCATAGTATATGAATATACAGATTGTAACAATACATAAAATCATAACAATAAATAAAACAGAAGTTAAAATAATATAAGGAAAAACTCTTTCAAGAATATGATTTAACATAGGTTCAATCAAATATATTTGAATATACTTACGATTATCGTCGGTATTAAGTTTTATAAATACTTTATTTATAAATTTCTGTATAGAATCACCCATATTATGTATGCCTAAAGGTTTTTAAATAATATATCGCAGATGTATTTTACAAGTCCAGTATGGAATAGTTCTAAAAATTTATATAAGGTTGAATTTACACCATCGTATGATTTTGAGTATAATGAATATCATGATATTAATAATATTATAGCATCATATTTGCCAGATGAAAATTCAAGTGAATTTAAAGATGTTGTAAATAATATTGCCGAAAAAATTTTTACAGAGGGAGATAAATGGTTTTCATCTCCTATCAAACCCACAGTCTTTTTAAAACGAGTATCTCATACTTTTTCAGTCCCATCACTATCGAATAACTACGGAGCAAAAATGTTGAGAGTTATTTTTTCTCCTACAACACTTTATATACAAGCAAATAAGTTTGAGATTATCTGGAAAGCACGTTTTGAAAAGTATGAACCTATAATGTCAAATGTGATTGAATATACAGAAGATTTAACTCAGCCAGAACCAACAAGAACAATTGTAATTCAATCTCATCCGGCAGATATTGAATTAGTTGAAAATGAAGAAATCCCTTTTGATAATTCCGAGGCAGAAATAAAATTATCCTCCCGAGCAATCTTTAAAAGACGTATTCGTGAAGCAAGACTAAAGGCATCCATCGCAACGATGAAAGCTGAACAGATGGCTGAAAAGTATTTCCGACGCTATGGAATTCACACGGATCTAGATGCAGAATCAGAACTTTCATTTGAATCAGAAGAAGAAGATTCTGAATAAGAATCAAAAAAATATACGCTTACATTATTACAGAAGGCAAGATGGCATCCAATAAAACTGCTCAGAATGTTGCAACTGGATTATTCGTCGTGGGTATAGCTATATTAGCGTTATATATACTGAATCCATCACTTTTTGGTAAGAAAGAGGGGTTCCAATCTACATTATCTGCGGCATCTAACTATTCAGCCTCTGCTGGTCAGAATGCGGTTAGTGGACCTACACTTACACAGGAAGTAACAGGTGCCCCAGAAGTAGCACCAGGTAATCCTTCTGGCCCAGCTGACTTTGGCGATGCTCAAGCTCCTTCAGGCTGCTACCCTCGTGATCAGTTAACACCATCTGAACTCTTACCTAAGGACGTAAATAGCACTTGGGCTGAACAGAACCCCATGGGAACTGGTTCTTTAGCTGGTAAGAACTTCTTATCTGCTGGTGCTCTGATTGGTGTAAACACAGTTGGTCAAAGTTTACGAAATGCTAACTACCAGTTACGTTCTGAGCCCCCGAATCCCCAGGTCCCTGTGTCTGTTTTCTTAAACAGCACTATCGAACCTGATGTAAATCGTCGCAACTTAGAAATTGCTTAAGCATACGGTTAACAGATAAAAGATAAGATATAGTATATTTTATTCTTTATAGGTCATAGTATGGATTTCAATCCTATTAATGGAATCAAAAAACTGTTTGGATTAGGTAAATACCCTCTAGTATATGTTAAAAGTTCAGTCGACAATAAAGAGTATCTAGTTCGTGATATGCCTGATAAGCAGGCAGCAGCAGATTTAATGGCAAAGGTAAGGCTACGTCTTAAGAATTTAAAAATGCTTTTAGAATCAAAGTTTCCTGATAAGCCACAAGTAAAACAACTTGTCAAAAATTTCGAAGCAGATCCTTCTCGGTTTTATGAATCAACACCAGATGCAGATTTAACAAGTTATAGTGTAAATAAAGGTGAATCAATTCATTTATGTTTACGACAAAGAGAAAAAGGTAATGAAAGTTTAGTTCCTGAAGATGTTATGATGTTTGTTGCTATTCACGAGATGGCTCATATGATTACAAAAAGCATAGGACACGAACCAGAATTTTGGAATAATTTTGGATGGTTATTAAAAGAAGCTGAAACTGGTGGTTTATATAAATCACAAGACTTCAAAGCTCATCCAGTAAAATATTGTGGCATGTCAATCACAGACCAGCCATCGTATGATTCTTCAAAAGATGGAACTGATTTATCATTAGGTACACTAGGATAATGGAAACTCCGACAATCAAAGAAGAGTTTGAAAGTTTTATTAAGAAAATAACTAAACCTAAATTACTAAAAACATTAACACCTATTTCTATTCATATTACAAGAGGTGATTCTGAAATAATAGTAGAAACATACCCATTTTTTACTATAAGTGATTTAAAACTTGCTATCTATGAAAAGTTTAAAAGTGAAGATTATGCTGCTCCCAATAATCAGCTTATCTATCTTGTTAAAGGTCAGGGTGTTGAACCAATTGATTTTACTTGGAAAACATCTATGTTGAAAAATCCAAAAGATGATATTATAAATAATAATTTTGTAAATCCAGATGGTTCAAGAAGAAATATCCCAATCGTTTTAAATGATAATTTATTGCTTGAAAATAAATTAAAAACTAACAAGATAAATCTTCTTTTTTACAGAGATATTGAGAAGTATATAGTTGAAAGTAGGCCACTTTCTGAAAAGACATTTAATGGGAGATTATACCCATACTTCCCTTTCTTAAAAAACGGAACTTTGTATCCAAATGAAGCAGATTTAAGAATCCTTTCATTAAAGTTAGAATATATTAGTAGTAAATTTGATTATATTAACACTATTGATACTCTATTAGGCCGTGGAGATCCACTCATAGAACCAATCTTTGCTGGTATGCGTTTCTTAAAACTAACATGGCCTATAAACCCAGTTGAAGAACCAATTGAGTCTATGTTTTATGATATAGATGTAAATCCATCACGTCCTTATCTCAGACTACTATCATCTACAAATAATGCAATTTCAAAGGTCCATTTAATAGATGTAGAAAATAAGATACCTAACATTTTTGATGTAAACTATCTAAGCAAATGGTCTGAAGAAAAGAATCCTACCCCAGAACGTAACTTTATAATTGGCAAGATTGCACTTAACTGTACAATATTAGATGTACCTTATATTTATGGAACATTACGTTTACTAGATGATGGTTCATTTGATGTAATTGTAGAACCACCAAAAAATATACGTAAATTACATTTTGATTCAGATTTTTCAGATTTTGAAGAAGATTTTATAAAGGGAATTGGTAAGATAAATAGGAATAATATTCTTCCTTCAATTAGTTCTGGAAATTTTATATTTGGACTAAAACTGAGCGCAACATCAGCTATAATTACTAAAAAACAGTTTGAAAAACGTTTATCACTTTTTAAACCTATATTTCAAGAAATTTCAGCTCTGCCAAATGAACAACCATTTTACATGTTACGTTATAAGATTGTTAATAACTTTACAACAGAAGATAATATCTACAGTTTTCTAACACAACTAATAAATAAGAAGATAGTAAAAGGTGATGAATCAGTTTCTGAAATGATAAATTATGTGTCTGAAGAATTTCAAATTGATTTGGAAACGGCACGCCAGAAAGTAAGTGATTGGCTTACAAAGAGAGATGAAGTTCAGCAAATTATTATAGGTGAATCAAAAGAGTATACTCCATTTAATAATACAGGTGTAGATATTTCTATTTTTCAGTATAAGAATGCTTTTACATTTCACTTATATAATGTGGATAGTTTTATAACTCTGGAGAGAATAATTTCTTCACTTTCACTCATACTTTCGTTACCAGAAATTGATTTAAAAGTTTCTGAGAAAAAAACAAAAGAATTTGAAGCTCTTGAAAAGTTAACAAAATCAGATGTGAGTGAAGAATCAACGCCAGAATCTGCTGAAAATTCTGGAGATGCTAGTTCTTTACCAGATTATGAAGATGATTTAATGTTTGATAATTATGATTCTACTGATAATTCTACTGGGCTAGAAGTAAGTTCTAGAAATATTAAAGAAAAAATTACAAATGATAAACAGTTACCGAATGAAGAATTAAAGCAAGTAAAATTTGAAAAAGAGAAGAAAACTAAAGTAGCAACAACAGAAGATACAAGTAAAGGTGTTGCTAATTTTTTCATTCAGAAATTAAAAGAAATAGATACTTCATTATTTGATTTTCCCACAAAACACCCTTCTGATTTAGGGTATGTTCAAGCATGTGCGGCTAATGAAATGAGACAACCGGCTGCTTTAACAAGAGAACAATATGACGATATGATAGTAGAATATGAAGAAGATGAAGTTGATTTTAGAGTATATCCTCCTAATGAAGGAGATAATTTTGAAGAGCCTACTAAAACAGATAATCCTGACAATATAATTACAGTCCTACGTTATAGAAATAACTATTATGTATGTAGTGAACTTTTCTGTACACGTGATGAGATTGTAGTATTAAAGAAAGATTTTGTTGGAACAAGACTACGTAGAGATATTACAGAACCTGACGGTTCTATTATTAATTCAAAGCCTGCAAACACCTGTCCATTCTGTTTAGGAAAACTAATTGTGAATCGTAAGAATCCTGGAGTGAATGAAACTGTATTACAGAGACTGTATAAGCCAAAAACAACAAAGAGACACGTATGGATTAATTTTTTAAAGAAATCATCACATCCAAGTGGCTGGCAGCTACCATGTTGTTTTGTTTCTCCAAGCCCAATTGAATTTAAAGATTTAGGTAAAGGAGAGTTAGAAAAATATAAATCTAAAAAAGTAGAAGATGAAGAAGAAGGAGAATTTATTCCTGAACTAGAAAAAAGTAAGATATACCCATATACTTTAGCATTATCAAGAATCCAAAAAAAGTATATAGTAGGAGATGTTATACCTCTTGGACTTGCTGAAAATAATGAACCTCAAATAGGATTATTACCAAAACAACTTGATCAACTATTTCAACAGGATCCTGCTACACTTGTAGGAAGATTTGGTAATTTACAGAAAATTCTTCCAAATGCAAAAGGATTCTTACGAATTGGAGTTGAAAATAGGAAACGATTTCAAGGAGATAGTTTCTTAGCAGCGGTTGCTCCTTTTTTTGGAAGAAATAGTGCTTCAGAAATGAAACAAAATTTATTAAATGTAATTGTTCCTAAAATATTTGTTACTCTAAATTATGGTAATCTTATGTTAGAATTCTATTCTCCAACAGATAAATCATTACCAACACAGAGATTAGAAAAATGGGCAAAAGAAGAGCTAAATATTAATTATAGTGATAATAATGCTCTTGAAATTGAACGTATTTATAAATCTTATACTGCGTTTACAAGATGGTTAATATCAGAGGAAACTGTAAAAGAGTATAGGCAATTTGCTATGTTTTTCTCACAAACATCTCCTCTACAACAAGGGTTATCTCGTTCTGGTATAACATTTATTGTAATTGATATGAATGAAGATAATACTATATCAATAAGATGCCCTTCATATGGTTATAATGCAGATATTCAAACAAATAACGATGTTGCATTCTTATTTCATCATTATAGTGGTATTTGGGAACCACTATTTTACATAAATAATATAGTAACAACACTTACAGTTATAGATCCTTATACACTTCTATTTAATAAAAAATATTATAAATCTTGGCCTAATATTGTTACAAAACTTGTATCTGATTATTCTAAAATCTGTTCTGGACCTGGCAGAACAATTTACACATCACAAACTAAGGTAGATTCTGATAATTTAATCCCATTAAGTTATGCAAAACGTATACTATTTAACGTGAGTGAAAAATATCCCAACTTTTCAATACGTGGTATATTAAGAGATTCATATAATCATGTAGCTGCTATTGTATGCGAAGAAGAACGCGCGGACAAAAACTATCAAGTATTACTACCTGTAATTGATGACGGTATTCTTGTGATGGAACATTTATATTTGAATTATGAAGAAATTAAATTAGAAAGCTTTGAAAATACAGTTCGTATATATAACAAGTATTTATTACCTTTCCTAGTTCGCTACCCTCGTTACAAACCTGTGGCAATCGCTAAAAATAGATCATCTCAAGAATTTGTAGCAATTATTTTACAGAACAAACTGACTGTTCCAATCAAACCATCTACAACTGTATCGTCTGATATTAAACAAGTTATGATAAGCGATTTTGAATGGACTATAAATAGAGCAATTCTTTTTGAAGGTGAAGAACAAGTAGTAGGATTAAATAATCAAATATTAGCTGAAAGAGAAATAAATGAAATTTATGAACACTTACGTATTACATTTGGAAACTTTGTAGCAAAATATGGTTCATCTTTTAAAGATCGTTTAGAAAATGATATTATAAATAGAATTGACTTGAGTTTGAATGAAAAACGAAAACGTATGATGATACTATTAGGAAAAATAGTTCTTTCTTGGTTTAGCATAAAAGAGAATAGTAATCAGATGGTTTCTGTTCTGCGTAAAGACTGTACTGTTCAACCTCAATCTACATGTTCTGATAAATGTGTATGGCTTGAAGATTCTGGATGTAAAATTCATGTCAAAGAACGTTATAAAAATGTAAATATGGCCAATCTACTTATGCTACGTTTATTTGATGAGATTCTTCGTTTTTCTCAACATAGGAGAGAAATTTTTGAAAATAAAGTTTCTAAACTAGTCTTTTTAAATGAGCCTATTTTTATTAAAGACCAGTATATTATACCAGAAAATAGTTTAGAATGGTCAGAACTTCTACGCAGCGGTTCTGTTACACGCAAATCTGAAGCATCAAAATTCTTTGAAGAATTCTCATCAGGGCAACTTACTGAAAAAGAAGAAGAAGATGAATTATATGAACTACCTCGAAATGTAAGTGCATATTTAGAGTTAACTGATAAATCAGAATTAAAATTTCTAGTTGTAACTGAACAATCATCTTTGAATCCTATTTTAGATTATTTAGGGGTTAATAATAAAGATATTAAATATGATGGGACATCACCCACATTTAATATTAAAGAATTAATAGGAATAACTAAAGATATAAAGAAGTATATTATTCAAATAAATACATTAGTAGAACCATTCAATATACGAAGATTTACAACAATAGATAATAAACAACAGAGTATTATTTTATTGATTACGCCAAAAAAAACTGGATTTATTGTAAAAAATAGTAGTTCTGATATATATTTGAACTATTCTGACATACCTACTATTATTCTTCCTCAATAAAATCGCATGCAGGAAGTGGAAGAACAATTGATTTATTTATTTTCATATCAAGAGCTCTTTTACGACATTCTAACATAGAAACAACTTCATCTTCTAACATGTTTAAACGAATAAGTCTATAGTTTTTATTATTAGGATGGAGAATTACTAAACATAAATCAACAACATTTAATCCATAAAACTTTTCTAAGAAATATTTGTATATATTCAACTGAAGAGTATAGTGCCAATAGTTCGCATTTGGCAAGTGTTCTAGAGGCGCATAACCAGTTTCAAATTCATTCTTTGTTTTAATCTCTTTTGAACGTTTCCAATCATAAATGACATAACCATTCAGTTTCTTACTAAAGAATACCATATCAATAGAACCGCATAGTAAATATTCTTTCATCCAC
>Ga0214921_10010244_pt1 | contig 11638 bp, 9 predicted proteins | sample LL1505_MetaG_FD_177992 | JGI IMG/M metagenome (GOLD analysis project Ga0214921, IMG submission 177992) | Freshwater microbial communities from Lake Lanier, Atlanta, Georgia, United States - LL-1505 | ecosystem: Environmental > Aquatic > Freshwater > Lake | place: USA: Georgia | collected 2015-05-28
TGCGTGCGGCGGCTGCAAGATGCAGCATCTGCATGCCAGTGCGCAAGTGGCGGTCAAGCAGCGTGTCCTGGAGGACAACCTTTGGCACATCGGCAAGGTCAAACCGGAAACGGTCATGCGCCCGATTGAGGGCCCGACTTGGGGCTACCGCTACCGCGCGCGACTTTCGGTGCGCTTTGTGCGAAAAAAGGGCGCCGTGCTGATTGGCTTTCATGAGCGGAAGAGCCACTTTGTGGCTGACATCAAAGAGTGTCATGTGCTCGCTCCCCACGTCAGTGCGATGCTGATGCCCCTGCGTGCGCTGGTGGCGTCCATGGATGCGGTCGAGCAATTGCCGCAAATTGAACTCGCCGTGGGCGATATGGCGGACGGTGGGGCCGCCGCCGCACAGGGCGATGTGACTGCGCTGGTGCTTCGCCATATGGTCCCTTTGAGCGATAGTGACCTGAACAAGTTGCGCGTGTTCGCCGTGCAGCACCCTGGCGTGCAATGGTGGTTGCAGGCCAAAGGGCCCGACACCATCGTTCGCCTCGACGAGTTACCCGGCCACCGCACGGACGATCTGGCCTACCGGCTGCCGCAATACGGCATCACGATGCCCTTTCGACCCACCGACTTCACGCAGGTGAACCCTCACATCAACCGCGTGCTGGTGTCCCGCGCACTCGGCCTATTAAGGGTCCAGCGATCCGAGCGTGTGATTGACTGGTTTTGTGGCCTGGGTAATTTCACCCTGCCGTTGGCCACCCAGGCACGCGAAGTGCTGGGGATTGAGGGCGCCGAGTCGCTGGTGGCGCGTTCGCGTGACAACTTGGCGTTGAACGCCAATCGCGCCGGCGCTCCCCGATTGGCGCCCACCACCTTTGCCGCCCGTAATTTGTTTGAAATGACGCCCGCTTTGTTAATGGCGGACGGTAGCGCCGAAAAATGGCTGGTGGACCCCCCACGGGAAGGTGCTTTTGCATTGGTGCAAGCGCTGGCCGAACTACACGCATCGCCCGAACAGCGTTTGGATTGGAAGCCACCGCAGCGCATTGTCTACGTCAGTTGCAACCCCGCCACGCTGGCGCGCGATGCCGGTGTATTGGTCGAACTGGCTGGCTACCGCTGTACCGCCGCAGGCGTGGTCAACATGTTCCCGCATACCGCGCACGTCGAGAGCATTGCGGTGTTCGAGCGGGAGTAAAGGCCTGCGATTGCCCACCCGCCGGCAATAAAAAAGGCCCTTGCGGGCCTTTTTTTGAGAGTTAGGGTTAGGAAGCTTAGTCGCGCTCGCCGCCAAAAATCCCCAACAACGCGAGCAGGCTCTGGAACACATTGACGATGTCCAAGTACAGGGCCAGTGTGGCCGAAATGTAGTTGGTCTCCCCACCATCGATGATCTGCTTGATGTCATACAACATGTAGGCACTGAATATTCCGATCGCCACCATGGACATCACGACCATGCCGGTGGAGGAGCCGACGAACATATTGATGATGCCGCCCACCAACAGCACGATGCTGCCGACAAACAGCCACTGTCCCATGCCGGAAATATCGCGCTTGATCACGGTCGCGACGCTGGCCATCAGGAAAAATACCCCTGCCGTGCCGCCGAAAGCGGTCATGATCAACTCGGGGCCATTCTTGAAGCCCAGCGTCGACTCAATCAGACGCGACAGCATGAGGCCCATAAAAAAGGTGAAGCCCAGCAACACGGGAACTCCAGTGGCCGAGTTCTTGGTTTTCTCGATGGCGTAGATAAAGCCAAAGGCGCCGCCCAAAAACAATACCAGTCCCAAGCCGCCGCTGAAAACTTGACCCAGTCCCAAGGCCACACCCATCCAGGCTCCCACTACGGTGGGCACCAGACTCAGCGCCAGCAGCCAATAGGTATTGCGCAGCACTTTGTTACGTTCCTGCGCTGAAAGGCCATAGCCTGCGCTGTAGTCCATTACTGTTGCATGTTCATTCATGGTCAAACTCCTTGAAAACCTGGAAAGCAGGTGGAGGGATTTTAGGCAAATGCAAGGGCTGCGGCCCAAAATCGGTAGCATTGGCCCGAATTTTTATGGGGTTGGAGTCGTTGGATCGCGTTTCAAGCTCCTGTTCTATGCGGGTATGCTCGCGCATCCTCTTTTTTTCGATTCAAAAATATGAAAAACAAACTCACTCTCGAACTCGCCGACATCAAGGCGATTGCCGCCGCCGCAGAAGCCGAAGCCCTGGCCCACGCCTGGGCGGTGACCATTGCCATTGTTGACGATGGCGGCAACCTGTTGTGGCTGCAACGCCTGGACGGCGCGGCGCCCATTTCTTCGCTCATCGCTCCCGCCAAGGCGCGCACCTCGGCGGTGGGCCGCCGTGAAACCAAAATCTACGAAGACATGATCAACGGTGGGCGCTTTTCGTTTCTGAGCGCGCCCACGCTGGACGGCATGCTGGAGGGTGGCGTGCCCATCATGAAAGACGGTCAGTGCCTGGGCGCCGTGGGGGTGAGCGGCGTCAAGTCCAGCGAAGACGCACAGATCGCCCGCGCCGGTTTGGCGGCACTGGGCCTGTAACGGGAGTTCGGGTCAGTAGGCCAGTCGCTCGGGGTGCAGCTCCTGCAAGATGGTGGTTGCGATTTCCTCGATCGACTTGGTCGTGGTGGAAAGCCACCGAATTCCGGCGCGGCGCATCATGCTTTCTGCCTCATTGACTTCCATGCGGCAGTTCGCCAACGAGGCGTACTTTGAGTCAGGACGCCGTTCATTGCGTATCTCACTGAGGCGCTCGGCTTGAATCGTCAGGCCAAAAATCTTTTTCTTGTGCGCCAGCAGCGCCGCCGGTAGCTGTCTCCGTTCAAAATCTTCCGGGATCAGCGGGTAGTTGGACGCCTTGAGGCCGTATTGCATCGCCAGGTACAGCGACGTCGGTGTTTTGCCGCTGCGGCTCACGCCGACCAAAATCACGTCGGAGTGCTCCAGATCGCGGTTGCTCTGGCCGTCGTCGTGGGCCAGTGAAAAATTGATCGCCTCGATCCGGTCGTGGTACTCCTTGCTTTTGCTGGCATCGCTAAAGCGGCCGATACGGTGGTTGGACTTCAGATTCAGCTCTTGCTCCAGAGGATGGACAAACATTCCAAACATGTCCAGCAGCATGCCCTGGCATCCCGCCTGAATCACCTGAAGCACTTCCATGTTGACGAGCGTGGTGAAAACAATCGGTTTCGCGCCATCCACCACGCCTGCATGGTTGATTTGTCGCACGACCTGATGGGCCTTGTCCACCGTGTCAATAAAAGGCATGCGGTTGTGGCGCGCCTTGGTCTCAAACTGGGCCAGGATGGCGTTGCCAAAAGTTTCAGCGGTGATACCGGTGCCATCTGAGACAAAAAATACGCTGCGTTGGGACATAGTGGGACAAGAAGACAAAAACGAGAACTGGGTTGAAGGCCCGCGGCGTCAGGCGCCCGAGCCCGCATTGTGAGCCAAGTTCAGGCCGCGTCCTGTCCAAGGCGCGCTGCCGGGGGCGTCCTACAATTCACGCTGTGGCCCGCAAAGCTGACCAAACCAGACCGCCAGAACCAGAAATACAGAGGCGAAGGGTTTTGCACTCGGCTGCCGCCACCACCGCCATCCTTAGCGCCCTGCGGGGCGCTGGTCGGGGCCCGATTTTTAACTTTGGAGTCTTCAATGTCTGAACTTTTTAGCGACACCGCTTGGGTCGTGCCTTTTGAGCACCTGCGGATGAGCGACGTCGAGTCCGTAGGGGGCAAGAACGCCAGCCTGGGGGAGATGATTTCCCAATTGCCGGAGGGTGTGAAAGTGCCTACGGGCTTTGCCACCACCGCCCACGCTTTCCGCACGTTTTTGGCCTACGAAAATCTCAGCGCTCGGATCAACGCCCGGCTGGCCAGTTTAGACATAGAGGACGTGCGCGCCCTGGCGGTGGCCGGTGCGGAAATCCGCGCGATGGTGGAGGTTCAGCCTTTCCCCGCAGATTTCGAGCAGGCCATTCGGGCTGCCTTTCAAACCCTGAGCGCAGGCAATCTGACGGCGTCTTTTGCAGTGCGCTCGTCGGCGACCGCAGAAGATTTGCCGGATGCCTCGTTTGCGGGTCAGCAAGAGACCTTTTTGAATGTGGTGGGCATTGAGGATGTACTCCACAAAATTAGAGAGGTGTTTGCGTCGTTGTACAACGACCGCGCCATCAGCTACCGCGTGCACAAGGGCTTTGCCCACGAACATGTGGCACTGAGCGCGGGTATTCAACGTATGGTGCGTTCTGATCTCGGGGCCGCCGGTGTGATGTTCACCATTGACACCGAATCGGGTTTTTCGGACGTCGTGTTCATTACCTCTAGCTATGGCTTAGGCGAGACGGTGGTTCAAGGCGCCGTCAATCCTGACGAGTTTTACGTGCACAAACCGATGCTACGCGCGGGCAAACGCGCCGTGATTCGCCGCAGCTTGGGCTCCAAGTTGTTGCAGATGGAGTTCACGAGCCCACAGGAGCAGGCAGCAGGCGCCAAATTGGTCAAGACGACCGATGTACCGCCCGAGCTGCGCAATCGCTACTCACTTACCGATGCCGACGTAGAGCAACTCGCCCGCTACGCATTGGTTATTGAAGACCACTACGGCCGCCCCATGGACATTGAGTGGGGAAAAGATGGCGTCGACGGCGAGTTGTACATTTTGCAGGCGCGCCCGGAGACCGTGAAGAGCCAGGCCGCAAACGCGGTGGAATACCGCTACAAGCTCAAGGGCCGCGCCCCCATCTTGGTGGAGGGGCGCGCCATTGGCCAAAAAATCGGCACGGGTCCCGTGCGAATCGTCCACAGCATCAGCGAAATGGACACGGTGCAGGCGGGCGACGTGCTGGTCACCGACATGACGGACCCGAATTGGGAGCCGGTCATGAAACGCGCCTCTGCCATCATCACCAATCGGGGTGGCCGAACCTGCCATGCCGCGATCATTGCGCGGGAGTTGGGTATTCCGGCCGTCGTCGGTTGCGGCCATGCTACCGAGGTGCTGAAAGAGGGCATGCTCGTCACCGTGAGTTGCGCGGAGGGGGACACGGGCTTCATTTACGACGGACTGCTGGAAACCGAGGTCTCCGAGGTGCAGCGCGGCCTGATGCCTGAAATCCCCGTCAAGATCATGATGAACGTAGGCAATCCCCAGCTTGCCTTTGATTTTTGCCAGTTGCCCAACCAGGGGGTTGGTTTGGCGCGGCTAGAGTTCATCATCAACAACAACATCGGCGTGCACCCCAAGGCGATTTTGGACTATCCGAATATCGACGCCGATCTGAAAAAAGCGGTCGAATCGGTGGCGCGCGGCCATGCGTCGCCCCGTGCTTTTTATGTCGACCGCGTGGCCGAAGGGGTCGCGACGATTGCCGCAGCCTTCTGGCCCAAGCCGGTCATCGTGCGTCTGTCGGATTTCAAAAGCAACGAGTATCGCAAGCTGATTGGCGGCAGCCGCTACGAGCCCGAAGAGGAAAACCCGATGCTAGGTTTCCGCGGCGCGGCGCGTTATGTCAGTGCTGATTTTGGCGAGGCCTTTGCCATGGAATGCGAGGCCTTGAAGCGGGTCCGCAAGGACATGGGCTTGGACAACGTGCAGGTCATGGTGCCCTTTGTTCGCACCTTGGAGCAAGCCCGCAAGGTGACTGAGTTGCTGACACGCCACGGCCTGGAGCGCGGAAAAGACGGCCTCAAGCTCATCATGATGTGCGAGATCCCGAGCAATGCGATCTTGGCAACCGAGTTTCTGGCCTACTTTGATGGTTTCTCAATTGGCTCCAATGACCTGACCCAACTCACCCTGGGGCTGGACCGGGATTCGGGCATGGAATTGTTGGCGGCCGACTTCGATGAGCGTGACCCAGCGGTCAAGGCCTTGATCAGCATGGCGATTTCGGCATGCAAGGCGCAGGGTAAGTACATCGGAATCTGCGGCCAAGGGCCGAGCGATCATCCGGACTTTGCGCGATGGCTCGATGAACAGGGCATTTCGTCGATCTCGCTCAACCCCGACTCCGTGATCGCCACCTGGCAGCAACTCGCCAACCGATGAAAACCGCGCAATCCCCGGGCGCGTGGCGGCTGCATGCCGTTTTGTTAGCCCTATGGTTTGCAGCCTCTTTTGGCGTGGTCTTTTTTGTCCGCGACCTGCAGTCGGTGGTAGCCGGTTGGCCGGTGGGATTTTGGTTTTCGGCGCAGGGTGCGGTGGCGATCTTCATCGCGATTGTGGTGGTTTACGCCTGGCGCATGAACCGCCGGGAGCCGGCCGAGTCTTCTGAGCATGCGGCGGCCTTGGCTGATTACGCCAAGCGGATTCACCGCCGCTTTGGAACCTATGTCGCGGTATTGCTGGTCAGTTTGGCCGGCTTGGCACTGGCGGAGCAGGCTGGCTTGCCCAAAACATGGATCGCAGGCATATTTTTGTCGGCGACGTTGGTTTTGTATGCCGCCATCGGCGTCTACGGCCGCACTGCGAATGCACAGGAGTATTACGTCGCCGGGCGCCGCATCCCCGCGGTGTACAACGGCATGGCGACCGCCGCCGACTGGATGAGCGCCGCCTCATTTATCAGTTTGTCCGGGGGGCTGTACTTGCAGGGCTTCTCAGGCGTTGGCGATCAACCTGGTGGATTGGCCTATGTGCTCGGGTGGACTGGCGGCTTTTGCCTGGTAGCGATGCTGGTAGCGCCTTACCTGCGCCGGCTCGATTTGTACACCTTGCCCGACTATTTCGCCATGCGCTACGGTGGACGCTGGCCACGCCGCATCGCCGCAGGCGCAGCGATCTTGTGTTCGTTTACCTATGTCGTAGCGCAAATTTATGGTGTCGGACTGATCACCTCGCGGCTCACCGGTTTGCATTTTGAGATTGGGATTTTGCTCGGATTGGGTGGCGTGCTGGTCTGCTCGTTTTTGGGGGGGATGCGGGCAGTGACCTGGACCCAGGTGGCGCAGTACGTCGTCATCATCCTGGCCTTCACCCTGCCGGTGTCCTGGCTGTCTTATCAGCAACTGGGCAACCCCTTTGCCGCATTGGCCTTTGGTCAGCAGTTGCCCAAAATTGCCGAGATGGAGCGTGAGATCCAACAGTCTCCGGCGGAAAAGCAGGTGTTGGCGATCTACGCCGAACGCGCTGATGCGCTGGAGAAAAAGCTGCAAGATGTCGACACCGCCATGCGTCTAGAACGAATGGAACTGCGTCGACAGTTGCGCGATTTGGGCGAGACTGTCGCCGACGACACCCGCGCTATGGCCTTGCGACGTCAGATTGCGGCCGTGCCCAAAGACGCCGCCTCGGCGCGCGACCTGTGGACGCGTCAGCTGGCGGACAACCGCAGCCGCGCCCAGCCCTTGGGCGGGATGCCGCCGCATACCCAGGCCTTCGCAGGCGATCCAGACGGTTCCCCCGCCGAAAAAGAAATTTTTAATAGTTCCCGTGCCAACTTCTTGGCACTGATGTTTTGTCTGATGGTTGGTACGGCGGGCCTTCCTCATCTGATGACCCGCTATTTCACGACTCCCAATGTGGCGCAAGCACGTGAATCGGTCGCCTGGTCGCTGCTTTTTATCGCCTTGCTCTATCTGGCAGCCCCTGCGTTGGCGGTCTTGGTCAAGTACGAGGTGATGGCCCATCTGGTAGGTCAACCCATGGAAAGCCTGCCCAGCTGGATCGCCCAGTGGTCGCGCGACCCCAGTCTTTTGTCGGTCGCCGATGTCAACGCCGACGGAATATTGCAATTCTCGGAATTGAAGGTGGGTGCCGACGTGGTGATGCTGGCAAGCCCAGAAATCGGAGGCTTGCCTGCTATTTTTTCGATTTTGGTGGCTGCAGGTGGCCTCGCGGCCGCGCTCTCCACCGCGGATGGCCTGTTACTGACGATTGGAAATGCCCTGGCCCATGATTTGGTTTTTGAGGGCGAGGGTGAAAGCGACAAGGCCAAAGCGATGCGTCCGGTGATGTGGTCCAAGTTTGCGCTCTTAGTGGTGGCATTGTTGGCGGCCTATGCGGCAGCACAACGACCGGCGGGCATCCTGTATTTAGTGGCCGCTTCTTTTTCTTTGGCAGCGGCCGGCCTCGTCCCTGCGATGGTGCTGGGTATTTTCTGGTCAGGAGCGACCCGTGCCGGTGCGGTGGGGGGCATGCTGACCGGTCTGGGCGTCACGCTGTATTACATGGCGACCCATCTTTCTGCCCTACAGGGGCTTTTTTCCGGCTGGGGCGGTACCTTGTGGTGGGGCATTCAGCCTGTTTCCGCCGGGGTTTTTGGGGTTCCGGCGGGCATTGCCGCCACCGTATTGTTCAGTTTGGTCACTCGCACCGGGCAACGCGGCCCAAGCGCCGACCAGGCCCAGCCCCAATCGCCCGCTGCGCACGGGCTATAATTGCGGGCTTCGCCTTGCCGCACTCCACTTAGACGCTGGAGGCGGCTTTTTCTGGCCCCGCTGTGGGCTTATCCAAAAGGAGTATCAATGCGTCACTACGAAATCATTCTCATGATCCATCCGGATCAGAGCGAGCAAGTTCCGGCCATGCTGGAGCGTTACAAAGGCATGATCACTGCCGGCGGCGGAAAAATCCACCGCGTGGAAGACTGGGGCCGTCGTCAGCTGGTCTACATGATCAACAAACTTGCCAAAGCCCACTACCTCTGCGTAAACATCGAAGCTGACCAAGCCGTGATGGCAGAGCTCGAGCATGCGTTCAAGTTCAACGACGCAGTGTTGCGCCACCTGACCGTGCTGAAGAAGAAGGCCGATACCGGTCCATCTTCCATGATGAAAACGGTTGAGCGTGAAGACGCTCGCAAGACCCAGCAGGCCGAGTACCAGGCTTAAAGAGCTCGCTGAAACGACGAAGCGCGAAAGGGTGTGGCGGTCAATTCTTTGGTAATCACGGCATCAATCACAGAGGCGCAAGCCCTGAGATTTACGCCAGCAGGCGTGCCGGCTCTGAATCTGGTTCTGGACCATTCGTCCGAGGCAGAGCAAGCAGGCGGCAAAAGACAGGTGGTGACCAGTTTGAAAGCGATGGCTTTTGGTTCGGTGGCTGAGCGGCTGGCAAGACAGGCCATCGGCAGTCACTGGAGATTTGAGGGATTCCTCGCCAACGCGACCCGCAGCAAATCGCTCGTTTTGCATGTGCAAGATTTTTTACCAGAATAGTTTTTAGGAGGCTTTATGGCCACGTTCAAGAAATTCAACAAAGACAAGCGCCCCAAGCGCAATACCCAGTCCCTGCTGTTCAAGCGCAAGCGTTTTTGCCGCTTTACTGTGACCGGCGTCGAAGAAATTGACTACAAGGACATCGACACCTTGCGTGACTTCATTGCTGAAAACGGCAAGATCATTCCCGCACGCCTGACCGGTACCCGCGCTATTTTCCAGCGCCAACTCAACACCGCTATCAAGCGCGCACGCTTTCTGGCGATGCTGCCCTACAGCGACCAGCACAAGATCTAAGGAGACCTGACCATGCAAATTATTCTGCTCGACAAGGTCGTGAACCTCGGCAACCTGGGTGAAATCGTTAAGGTCAAAGACGGCTACGCTCGCAACTTTCTGATCCCCTCGGGACGTGCCCGCCGCGCTACCGAGGCGGCCAAGGCCGAATTCGAAGCCCGTCGCATCGAACTCGAGAAGGCCGCCGCTGCCAAACTGGCCGAATCCCAAAAATTGGGTGAAAAGTTGGCTGGCACCACCATCAAATTGACGCAAAAAGCCGGTGTGGACGGGCGTCTGTTTGGTTCGGTGACCAACGCCGACATCGCTGAAGAACTGGTCAAAGCCGGTTACAAGGTCGTGAAATCAAACATCCGGATGCCCCACGGCCCGGTGAAAATCGTTGGCGACAGCACGGTCAGCGTCGCGTTGCACACCGACGTGGTGGTCGACATCACTGTCTCCGTGTACGGAGAGTCCGCCTAAGCGCCACCGACCTTTGCTGAAAGGTCACAATGGCGCCGTACGCGGTGACACTGTGCGCTAAGCTAGAAAAGCCGCCAGGGCCCGCCCTTGCGGCTTTTCTATTGGTGCCGTCCCTACTTTAGATGGCATGGGTTTTGTAATGCGGCAAACCGTTCAGATAATGGCGCGAGACAGGAAAAACGATGCAAGATGACATTTCAATGCCGGACGATTTCTCTCAGGATCGACAGGTAGCGCAACTGCGAATCCCGCCGCATTCGATTGAAGGGGAGTCCAGCGTGATTGGCGGTTTGCTGCTGAGCAACGATGCCTGGGACCGGGTCGGCGATATCCTGAGCGATGGTGATTTTTACCGCTATGAGCACCGTTTGATCTATGCAGCCATCGGTGTTTTGGTTAATTCCAACCGTCCGGCGGATGTGATCACGGTTTTTGAGCATCTGCAAAGCCAGGGTCGTGCCGACGAAGTCGGGGGCCTGAGTTATCTCAATTCATTGGCCCAGTATGTACCCAGCGCCAGCAATATCCGCCGTTACGCTGAAATCGTGCGCGACCGCTCGATCCTGCGCAAGCTGGTGGCCGCCAGCGACGAGATCGCCACCACGGCGTTCAATACCAAGGGCCGTCCGGTCTCCGAAATCGTCGATGAGTCCGAGCAAAAAATCTTCAATATTGGAGAGCAGGGCAAGCGCAATAGCGACGGATTCCAGGCCATGGACACCTTGGTGGTCAAGCTCCTCGACCGGGTCCAGGAGATGGCAGACAACCCCAACGATGTGACCGGCGTGCCCACGGGGTTTTATGATCTCGACCGCATGACGGCCGGCTTGCAGGCGGGTGACCTCATCGTGCTGGCCGCGCGTCCCTCCATGGGTAAGACGGCGTTAGCCATCAATATCGCGGAGCACGTAGCGCTCAATGAAGGCTTGCCTGTGGCTGTTTTCTCCATGGAGATGGGTGCAGCGCAGTTGGCTGTGCGTATCGTGGGCTCGATTGGACGCATCGACCAGAGCCATTTACGCACGGGCAAGCTGACCGACGAGGAGTGGCCGCGCCTTTCGGAGGCCATTGAAAAACTGCGCACGATTTCGTTGCACATTGACGAGAGCGCAGGCCTGACATCCGGTGACCTGCGCTCGAGTGCACGGCGCCTTTCGCGTCAATGCGGCCAACTCGGGCTGATCGTGGTCGACTATTTGCAGCTGATGAGCGGCAGCGGCAGCGATGGTGAAAACCGGGCGACCGAACTGGGCGAAATCTCGCGGGGCCTCAAAATGCTGGCACGGGAACTCAAGTGTCCGGTGATTGCACTCTCTCAGCTCAACCGCAGCGTCGAGCAACGTCCCGACAAGCGGCCGATGATGAGCGATTTGCGGGAGTCGGGCGCCATTGAACAGGATGCGGACATCATCATGTTTATTTACCGCGACGAGTACTACACCAAAGAGGCTTGCAAAGAGCCGGGCGTGGCCGAAATCATCATTGCCAAGCAGCGTAACGGCCCCACGGGTACGGTCAAACTGGCCTTTTTACGCAACATTACCAAGTTTGAGAGCCTGGCCAGTGGCGGTGGTGGCGACTATTGATGTCGCCCCCCACTAACGCCTGCTGAGCATGCTATTTAAAGGACCTCGCTGGCAAAGTCTGCTAGGCGCGAACGCTCGCCCCGGGCCAGCGTGATGTGCCCACCATGGGGCCAGCCTTTGAAACGAT
>Ga0214921_10010246_pt1 | contig 11637 bp, 16 predicted proteins | sample LL1505_MetaG_FD_177992 | JGI IMG/M metagenome (GOLD analysis project Ga0214921, IMG submission 177992) | Freshwater microbial communities from Lake Lanier, Atlanta, Georgia, United States - LL-1505 | ecosystem: Environmental > Aquatic > Freshwater > Lake | place: USA: Georgia | collected...
AATAGAAAAATCAAATAATGGATAATAAACGGGGGTGCTTGACATCCCTTTATAATTACTATATAATTGTGTAATGTTTCGTAACAAAACGGAAAAATGACTGTAACAACCGATGAGTTTGGCAAACAAAATATGTTTGCTAGTGAACCTAAGATGTACATCTCTGATGAGGATGCTGCCAAGTATGGCATGATGACCCACAACGAAAGAGCAGAGATTGCTAATAGTCGTTGGGCTATGCTAGGATTTATCGCAGGTATCGTGTCTTACGTTGCTACTGGTAAACTATTCTTTGGTATCTTCTGATGTCCGAAGTTATTTTTACAACAATCAGTGTTGCCTTCTTTATCTTGTTGGCGCACTCAATCAATCAACTTTCAGAAACTTATTAATGAGAACTAAAATGAAATTCGGATGGACACCAGAGGCAGAAATTCTTAACGGACGCCTCGCTATGCTTGGATTTGTAATCGCAGTCGGAACCTATCTCACGACTGGGCAAATTCTTCCAGGCGTGTTTTAAAACACTAACACAAATAAGCAATCATACCTATCCTCACTCTAAATACGGGTGGGGATTTTTTTATTTGGATGATCTATCATATTTTCCAAGTTTATTTTTCAATTTCTGTTGTTGCTTTGTTGATAAAGGCAGCAACATCTAAATAGGATAGTGTTACAGATGAGGTAAAATGACACTGGATCTTCATAACTTTTTTAAATTTTATGATGATAAGAATTCGGACCATGTAGCAGCAGTTCAATGGTTGGAGGATAATCTACCTGCTGAATTTCTGGATGATTCTGAAACCGAGTGGATAGGAATGTTCAGAACAAAACCACCAACACCATCAGTATTGGCGGTTCCTTACTTCAATCAGGTAGACAACTACAGAGATGCACATAGAACTTGCAACTCTTCATCGTGTGCTATGTGCCTCGCATTCCTCAAACCAGGAAGCATCAAAGGTGATGATGAGTATGTCAAGAAAGTATTTGCAATTGGTGATACAACTGACCACGCAGTTCAAACCAAGGTTTTGCAAGGTTATGGTGTTAAGTCACACTTTAGTTACAATCTTTCTTTTTCTGATATTGATAAGAGTTTGGATGCTGGCAAACCTGTCGTTATTGGTATTCTTCACCGTGGTTCTCTTTCCTCACCTACTGGTGGGCACATGTGTGTAGTCATTGGTAAGACACCAGATGGTAAAGGATATTATGTAAATGATCCTTATGGATCATTGAATGACAACTATACTGGGCCAGTCACAAATGGTAAGAAGACCATTTACACCAAAGCAGTTCTTAAGCATCGTTGGTGCCCAGGTGGCAGCGATGGTTGGGGTCGTATTTTTGATTGATATCTAAGGAGAAAACCAATGGCAAGAATCGATTTACACAACTTCTTCAAGTTTTATGACGAGAAGAACCCTAATCACATCAAAGCAGTTCAGTGGTTAGAAGATAATCTTCCAGTTAAGTATCTTGATGATACTGTAGATTGGGCGGAGATTTATAGAGGAAAAAAGCATAGTGCGACACCAGCATCTACATCAACTGCTTCTGCTCCTGTAGCAGGTGGTGATGATATGCCTATGACGGGTCTAAAACTCATTAAAGAGTTTGAAGGATGCCATCTCAAAGCATACCCAGATCCTCTCTCAGGTGGACTTCCAATCACCATAGGTTGGGGAACTACCCGTAAGAAGGATGGATCACCATTTCATATGGGTGACACTATCACTCAACAGGAAGCAGATGAGTTATTGATTACTCAATGTAAGAACCAGTTTCTTCCATCACTTCGTAAGATCCCACATTGGGGTCAAATGTCTGACGGCAAAAGAGGGGCACTTCTCTCCTTTGCTTATAATCTTGGTGCTGGTTTTTATGGTGGTGATAATTTCAATACTATTACTAGAGTTCTGAAGAATAAAGAATGGGACAAAGTTCCAGATGCTTTATACCTCTACCGTAATCCTGGTTCTAATGTAGAAGCAGGACTTGCTCGTAGAAGAAAAGCAGAAGGTGAATCTTGGAAAAAAGGTTAACCTATTACACAAACTAAAATGAACAACAAAAAGGAAAATGGTATGGGTCAATTAATTCGTGTTGTGATTTTGAGTTGGTCTGCTGCACTACTTACGGCAAGTTATGCTGGTATGTTTGCTAAAATGGATCCTACATTTATTGCTACAGTATTCACTGCTTCTGCTGCTACCTTTGGTATTAATACAATGAAGAAAGGTGGAGATGATGAAGATGAAAAGAAAGAACTTCCAAGAACTGAGACAGTTGTAGAACCTACACCAGAACCAGATGTAGAAGAAGTTGCAACATCTTTGGAAGAAAGAGTTGAGGCATTAGAGGAAGGATTTGTTCAACCTCGCACCGCAGTGTAATGGCAAAGTCATCAAACAAAGGTAAGAAAGGTTCCAATGGTTCCAAACAGAACCAAGGGAATGCCACAGCAAAGAAAGCAAAGAATGGTGGAAAGAAAAAATGAGGACTTATGGCAAGAGAGTGGGACACTCCTAAACGTGAGTGTTGGAACAAACCAATACATCAAATACTTAAAGCCATAGATAATCACACCCGTCTTCATTTGGAGACGGGTGATTTTTGGCATGAGGAACAAGCACAGATACTAAGAAAGTATGTTAAAGATTTGAAAGTTTTTATTCATAAGGAGGAAGGAAGAGAATGAATGAGTTTCCTTGGGGAGTATGTGCAATTCTTGGATCAGGTTTATTATTTACTGTTTGGTGCATTTACTATATACTACGACTGGCATATTTGGAGACAAAAGATGAAACAAGTAGCACTCATTCTATCGACAGTAAGTCTCACCATTAGTGGTGCTCTTTGTGTAGGTGCTTATGTGACTTATAAAAAAGCGGAAGCAATTCTCAACAATCCAGAAGATTTTGTAGGTAATGTTGTTGAAAAACAAGTTAATAAGGCATTTGAAAAATTGCCTATTCCTAAACTAAATACAGGGAAGTTTCAATTACCTTTCTAATGGCGGATAAAGATCCTTATATCTATCGTATCAAACAAATTACAAAGGTAGTAGATGGAGACACTATTGATGCATCTATTGATTTGGGATTTGATATTGCATTAGAGAAAAGAATTCGTCTTGCTGGTGTTGATACCCCAGAGAGCAGAACATCTGATGCAAATGAGAAAAAGTATGGTTTAGAATCCAAAGAATGGCTCAAGCATCATATAGAAAATGCTAAGAACATTTTAATCAAAACCGAACTTCCAGATAGCACTGAAAAGTATGGAAGAATTATTGGGCATCTGTTTATTAACGACCAAGAGGCATCATTGAACGATCAAATGATTGTTGAAGGATATGCTTGGCCGTACAAAGGGGACACCAAAGTAAAAGATTTTGAAAAGTTAAAAACTATTAGACGACAGAGAGGAACTCTGGTGGAATAAATAATAATACCTGTAAGTCGCATTATGGGTGGAATTGGTGCTTTCGGGCACCTTTTCTTGTATAAATAGTATTGCGACTTACAGAGTAGAATGAAACACATTCACCATATTGTGCCTAAACATATGGGAGGCACAGACGATTATAGTAATCTTATAGAGTTAAGTGTTGAAGAACACGCAGAGGCGCATAAAAAACTCTATGATGAGTATGGTAATGAATATGATAGAATTGCTTATGAAGCATTATCTGGAATGATAAAAAAGGAAGAAGTAATACAACAAGTATTGAGTGAGGCGGGAAAAAGAGGAGGTGCTCCAAAAGGTAGAGTTCCTTGGAATAAGGGAAAGAAAGGAGTTCAAAAAAATCCTTATCTTGCTGAATTGAATAAAAGTAGAAAGGGGCAACCTATTGGTGAGGATGTGAAGGAAAAAGTTAGTGCTGCTAACAAAGGCAGAAAAAGACCAGATTTAGTAGAAAGAAATAAAAAAAGAAAAGGTCTAAATATTCCCAGAGATGAAAATGGAAGGTTTATTTCTAATAATAGTTAGATGCCAAACGTACCAGAAATTCCTGATATAAGAACAAATAGTATACAAACACCAAGGGTGGATGTTCCAGTTATTCGTAATTTGGAACCTCCACCTATTCTTGTACCAATCAATAGGAAATTGCCAATACCCGTTGTTGATGTTCCTATGGATGGCATTCCAAGTTATGAACCGATTGATGCTCCTACAACTGAAGAGTTTAGGAAAATGATAAATGCTCAGCAAGAACCAAAGAAGGAAGAAGAGATACAAGATAAACCCAGAGCACTTTCAGATACCAAATCAATTACTGATATGTTAAAGCAAGTACCCCAATCTCAACCACAAGAACAAGTTATTCCATTAGCACCAAAAATAGATGCTCCAACTATTACGGTTCCTTATATCGGGGCAATTCCAGTTCCATCCACCGAAACGGTTGTATTATCTGGCACCACTGCTACTGCTTCTGTTGCTGCGGCTCTTGTTGGCAAATCTATGGTGGAATGGTTGGTAGGAAAAATGAAACCGATTATTCAGCAGATCTTTGTGAGGGGGAAACAATTGTTGAACCGAGATCTGACGCCTTACGAGACTCAGATGATGTTTGCTTTGGAACTGGATAAGAAGACTTTGAAACTTTTGAAGAAGGAACAAAAGGCTGAGAAATTACGCCAGAAGCAGGCTTTTGTTGAATCACTAAAACATCCGCACATATCTTTGCGTAAGGGGAAGCAGGATTAAAGAAAATCCCACCCTTCATTGCTTCTCCACATTTGAGTAATCTTACAAGTTCAAAGTCTAATCGTGCCTTATCAGTTTCTGCTCTTTGTCTAGCAGTCCAAGTATCAGCAGCAGTCTTACATCTTTCTTGTAATCCACCATCTAATGGAAATGATAGAGTTGCTGATAGACCAAAGTTATTTGAAAAATTATCTTTTTGACCAGTTCTTTCCAATCCATTTACCCCTGTTGTCATATCATTATCAATATTTGCATATGCTTCAAAAGGTCTTGAACCACTTCGAGTTCCGACAACAAAGGGAGTAAAATTAAATGTTGGTCCCTGACAACTTACTCCACCACCATATGAGTTGGTCACGTATGGACCTTGTAGAACTTGTACTGCTTGGTTTGTTACACTTCCTGTTGATGTTGCCTGAGGATTTGCAATTGCAGTTACAGGGGTATCCCCCTCTGCATACACAGGGAGAACAAAGACACTTAGAGCAAGGATTACTTTTATGCATTTCATCTTATTGAGTAAATACTGACATTGAATCTGTAACAGATTGAATTGTCGTTGTTCTATTGACGGTTGTTTCTTTAACTAATCCAGGACCCATATAAGTTTCTGAAAACTGAAATGGTTCTCCTTGATTTACGATAGTATATTCTGTTCCAAGAGTTGGAGTTCCTGGAATATTAATATTTGTTCCTGTAACTGTATATGTAAATCCAGTTTGAAAATCTTGTTGTCTAATTACTTCATTTACTGTTGTGGTGGATTCAGTATGAGAAGTTACAGTACCACTTGTAAAGTTTGGTGTGACAGGCGCTGCTAGGGATGGTAAGGAAAACCCTAGCAGACAAATGCCTGCTAGGATATGTTTCACTTGAATACGCTCAGTTCTACACTACGTTGACCAATTGCAGTGGTTCCAGCACCACCAGCAGTAAATGTAAGAGCACCTGTAGAGGTATCAATTGTACCTGCAAGAGTTCCCTTATCACCTGCTGCCTGTGTGGTATTTTTACCATACAGAGTTGGTGATGCAATTGCACCGTTAGTGACTGTTTGTGATGAAACAGTACTGTCTCCAACATTTAGTGATTCTGTAAATGAGAATGCCTGACCGTCATTATTGATAGCATAAGTACCAGCACTCATTGTAGCTGCTGCACTTGATGTACCACCAGTCAATCCACCTAGTGCCGAGACACCAATGTTGGTTCCCGAAACTGCGTATGAACTGCCGATTCTTTCTGTTTGTACCGCTGCACCCTGTACTGTTAATTGAACGGAATCAGTGATTGTTGATGAAATTTCACCTGCAAAAACAGGAGTAGTTAAGAATAACGAAAAGGCTAATAGAAGTCTTTTCATTTTTCTATTTTTATAGGACTATAAGTATTTATCGACACAATTTTTCATATTTGACTACTTGTGTTATAATATAAATAAGTCGAATTAATTAATTTTTTATGACCGAACAACAAGAACATCTTGCAAATCTTGTAAAGCAAGCACAAGACCTATCCCTTGAATTGGAAGGACTACAAACTAAGGCTACAACAAAAAGAGAACTATTTTTGAAAGTACAAGGTGCGATTGAGTATCTTACACAAACAGGTGTAACTCTTCCAGAACCAGAACCAGAAGAAATTCCACTACCAGAAACAGAAGTAGCAGAATAATTTACGGTCCCCGAAAGGGGACTTTTTTGTATAATAGAATAGTTTATGATATAATAAATATGAGTAGAAGAAAGTAATTAGTATTATAAGTGGCACTTAAGAAACCATCAGACCTTTTTGGCAATAAAGCAGATGAAAATAAGATTCAAATTATTGAATCTGATAATACTTTACGTGATGAATTGAGTAAAGTAGAAAATCTTTCAGAGCAAGTAATTCAACTTCAACAGGAATTATCACAGAAAGTTATTAAAAGTGATTTAGAAAGTTTAGTGCTTTCTCAAATCAACATTATGCAGGAGAACTTTGAGTATCTGCAAAATGATTTTAGGAAATCAAACAAAAAAGATATTGTAGAGTTCAAAGAAAAAGTATCTGAACTTACTGAGATTGTTGGTAATCTTGTAGAAAATGAACTTCCAAAGTATAGGAAGCAAGTTACCAAAAATGAAGTTGCTATTGATGAAAAATTTAATAAATTTATTGTTGGTATTAGAAATGAAATTGATACCAAAGTTAATGATATTGCAGAAGTCATTGATACTAATTTAGAATCCTTTAATACTCAACTCCAAGAAACTTCTTCTGAGGTAAAGAAAACCACAGATACTTATAATAAACTTTCTAAGATTTTAGAAAGTAAAGTATCAAAAGAGAATGATAAACTAGAAGAATATTCTCAAATTATTGAATCACTTCATAAGTCATTTGTAGAACTTGAAGAATCACTTCAAGAAAAAACTTTTACATATAATCAAATTATTGAAGAGAAGATTGAAACTATTTCATCCGATGTAAAAAATAAAATTAATAGTATTGATGAAAATGTAACCAATAGAATTGATAGTATTGATGAAGAAGTAAATACTATCAAAGATAAAGTATCCTCTGAGATTTCAAATATTAAATCTGATGTTGTTATTAATGAACAACATATTAAGAATGTAGATAAGTATCTTCAAAATCATCATAAGGAACTTGTAAAACTTAAAGAAGAAGTATTTGGTGAGATAGAACAAATACCAGTTGGAAATATTCAAGAGAACCTTGAAAGACTTGAAAAGAAAATTGATTACATTAAGGAAACTTATTCTAAGATTAAACCTGAAACTATTGTAAGGGAGGTCATCAAAGAAGGTCTTCTTAATGAACCACCAGACACAAAAAACTCTGACCCACTTACGCCATTAGATCAAAAGTTTGTAACTCTGGACCAACTTCAAGAACATTATCGTTTATTCATTAATCGTATTCAACAACAACTCTCAACTCTTGGAGGTGGTGGTGAGACTAGACTGAAGTATCTTGATGATATTGTTGGGATTGCTACGAATGCAAGTGCTTATGATGGCAAGTATTTGCAATGGAACTCTGCTACTAATAAAGCAGAGTTTGTGTCTGTAAGTGGTAGTGATTATGCGAATGTTGCTGGCATATCAACTGTTGCACAAGGTCTTACAGGAACACCTAATATTTCTGTTGGATTTGTAACTGCTTCACAATTGCAAGTTAATGGTGGTGGAAATTTCACTGGTATAGTAACAGCATCATCATTTTCTGGTAACATTATTGTAGGAGCATCTGGCATCAATACTATATTCTCAACAACTGATATTACATCTTGGTATTATACCAACAAATCAAAATCAGTAACTGGTGATGATGGAACACCACGAGGAGTTTATGTTGGTGCAGCAGGAACTGCAATGTTTATTGTTGGTGATGGTAACAATAGAATTATACAATATACTCTTTCCACACCTTATGATGTAAGCACTGCTGGTGTTGCTGTTACATATTTTTCCACTGCATTACAAGATACTAATCCTACTGGAATTGATTTTAATACAACAGGAACAAAAATGTTTGTTTCTGGACAAACTGCTCTTGCTCCACTGATTGTTGGTGGTGAGTATGTTCATGAATACTCATTATCAACTGCCTGGAATGTTGCACCAACAAGTGTTGGATATACAACGAGTTTTATTGTAACACAAGATACTGCACCACAAGGAGTTACTTTTGGTGACAGTGGTTCCAAGGTGTATGTGGTTGGTTCCACAGGTGATGCTGTTTATCAATATTCACTTTCTACACCATACAGTCTTGTTTCTGGTGTGACTTATGTTAATATTTCACTGATTTTAGGAACAAATCCACTATTATTGGAAACTAACCCAACTGATATTTCATTCAACTCTGCAGGAACTGTATTGTGGATTGTTGGAAATACACAGGATAGAATTTATGAATTCCGTTTAGGAACTGCTTGGGATATTTCTACTGCTGTATTTTATGATGATGTTTATGTTGGATTTAATGATACAAATCAAACAGGACTTCATGTTATACCAGAACAGAATGCTGCTTATATTGTTGGTACTACCAGTGGTATTGTTTATCAATATTCAACAAATACACCAGCAATTGAGATTGCTTCCAGTGGTATTTCAAGTGTGTCTTCAATTGTTCTGAATAATGAAACCAGAGTAAAGGATAAGTTATATGTAAAAGGACTTGCACATTTTGATAGTAATATTCTTACCCAGGGGAATATTCAGGTTGATGGTAATGTCACATCATCTGGTACTTTAACTGCTAATAGTACTATTACTTTGAGTGGTGCAACAGCAAGTACTGTCGTACTTGGTACTAATCAAACCACAGGAACCTTAACTATTGGTGGTGCTACCCAGACTGGTGAGATTAGATTGGGGCAAGCAACCACAACACAAACAGTAGGTATTGCTACTGGTGTTTCTGGTGTAGGAACAACCAAGACAATTAACCTTGGTACTGGTGGTGGTTCTGGTTCCTTTACTCAAATCAATATTGGTCCAACTGCTGGTGTCGGCACTGTTGTTATTAACTCTGGAACTAACTTGGTTATTCGTAATCCAGCAAACACTTTTGGTTATACTATTGCTGGTGGTGCAATTGCTGCTGATTATACTCTCACATTGCCAACAGTCACAGCAAATACTGGTATTGCAGTAACTGGATTATCTCAAACATTTACTGCAGCACAAACATTTACTGGAGGACTTACTGCTTCTGGTGGTGGTGGAATTTCTTTCCCAATTACTACATCTAATTTCTTAGTTAATGCTTTAACCAGTGGTGCATTAACATTAGGTGCGGCTTTACAAACAGGAACTATTACATTAGGGCAAGCAACTGTCTCACAAACCACCAACATTCAAGCAGGTGCATCAGGTGTAGGAACAACCAAGACAATCAACCTTGGTACTGGTGGTGCTTCTGGTTCCTTTACTCAAATCAATATTGGTCCAGGTCCTTCTGCTGGTGTTGGTACTGTTGTGATTAACTCTGGAACTAACTTATTAGTAGGTTCTGCAACCTCAACAGGTACTGCATCACAACCACTTCAAGTTACTGGTGGTGCTTATGTTTCTGGTTCTATTGGTATAGGAACCACAAATCCAACATCACCACTTCACGTTGTTGGTACTGCTTTAATTACTGGTATTACAACAGTTGGTTTAGGGTCAACATCAACTCCTCCAAGTAATTCACAATTAAGCTTTGAACTTACTACTAATACAAATTTAGTAATTAAAGTTAGGGGAACTGATGGAGTTTTAAGAAGTGCCAACATAACTCTGGCATAACCCCCTTGACAGCACTAGCATCCAGTGCTATGATAAATAGGTGTTAAGGAATCAAGACATTTCTTAATCTTCTGTAACCGAGATCATCAGAAGTAAAGCATCTCTCATACCTGTACTGGAGGGTGGTACAGGATATATTGTAACTGTTCAGTTCCCCCTGAATTCATACTTACCCTTTTACGAAAAATGACTGCTACAATTGCTACACGCTCTAATAGTAATCTCCGGAACGATTTTTGTTCCTGGGTTACTTCTACAAACAACCGTCTTTATGTTGGTTGGTTCGGAGTCCTGATGATTCCTTGCCTTCTTGTTGCTACTTCAGTTTTTATTATTGCTTTTATTGCAAATCCGCCAGTAGATATTGACGGTATTAGGGAACCAGTAGCAGGTTCTCTAATGTATGGAAACAACATCATCTCTGGTGCCGTTGTTCCTTCTTCTAATGCTATTGGATTGCATCTTTATAATCTTTGGGATGCTGCTTCTATTGATGAAGCACTTTATAATGGTTGGGCATATCAAGCAGTGGTATTCCACTTTTTGATTGGTGTTTGGTGCTATCTTGGTCGTGAGTGGGAACTCTCATTCAGACTTGGAATGCGTCCATGGATTGCAGTTGCTTATAGTGCTCCTGCTATTGCTGCGACTGCTGTATTCTTGATTTATCCCTTTGGTCAAGGAAGTTTTAGTGACGGAATGCCTCTTGGTATTTCTGGAACCTTTAATTATATGCTTGTATTTTCTGCAGAGCATAATATTCTTATGAATCCGTTTCATATGTTGGGTGTTGCAGGTGTTTTTGGTGGTGCATTGGCATCAGCAATGCATAGGGAACTGTGCCCTTGCTGAGTAATCAGTAAGTGAAAATCGGGTGAACTGCTGGAACCCTAAGTCCTTTATGGATACGGCAATCAGCATCCAAGTCTCAGATACATCTGAGAAAGGTTCAGAGACTACCTGAGGAGTTCAGTCTCCTTAATAACAGGTTTAAGTGCCCGACAACCTAATAAAAATAGGTTGATGATATAGTCCACTCCTTATGAAAATAAGGTATAATAGGGGTTCCCTCGTAACCTCTTCAATCGTTCGTGAAACTACCGAAACTGAATCCCAAAATTATGGTTATAAGTTCGGTCAAGAAGAAGAAACGTATAATATCGTTGCTGCTCACGGTTATTTTGGTCGTCTTATTTTCCAATATGCTTCCTTTAATAACTCCCGCAGTCTCCACTTCTTCCTCGCTGCCTGGCCCGTTGTGGGTATCTGGTGTGCTGCTATGGGAATTGCCGTTTCTTCTTTCAATCTCAATGGTCTAAATTTTAATGAATCAATTCTAGATAACCAAGGACGAGCAATTCCTACTTGGGCAGATTTATTGAATTCTGCCAATCTTGGTATTGAAGTTATGCACGAGCGTCAAGTTGTGCTTTGCGCTCTTTAAATCGGATGAATTGCTGGAAACCCCAAGTGGGCAATCAGCATCCAAGTCTTAGATACATCTAAGAAAGGTTCAGAGACTACCTGAGGAATAGAGTTTCCTTAATAACAGGTTTAAGCGTCCGACACCAGAGATGGTGATGATATAGTCCAATCCTGGTAG
>Ga0214921_10010247_pt1 | contig 11637 bp, 8 predicted proteins | sample LL1505_MetaG_FD_177992 | JGI IMG/M metagenome (GOLD analysis project Ga0214921, IMG submission 177992) | Freshwater microbial communities from Lake Lanier, Atlanta, Georgia, United States - LL-1505 | ecosystem: Environmental > Aquatic > Freshwater > Lake | place: USA: Georgia | collected 2015-05-28
CGCTCTTCTTTGCGTCGCGATACTACGCCACGAAAATGAAGGAGCGAATCGGCCGCACGAAGGAGATGGAGGGACAGTCCCTCTCGGTGATCCACGAGGCGATGTCGATGATGCGGGTGATCGTCGCGTTCTGTCGCCAGAAGCTCGAGCATCAGCGGTACATCAATTCCGCCCAGCGGGCAATGGACGCCCGCCTCGGCGTCACGGTGCGTCAGACCCTTTTTTCGCTTGTCGTCCGGATGTCGACCGGCATCGGCCGCGCGGTGGCTTGGACGTTTGGCGGGCTGCTGGCTCTGGCCGGAAAACTAACAGTGGGCGACCTGACGATCGTGCTCACCTACATCGACAAGGTCTACGACCCGCTGGAGGCGATCGCCTACACCTACAGCGGCTGGCAGGACCAGTTCGCAAACCTTCGTGCTTCCTTCGGGCTGCTCGATACGAAGCCCGACATCGCCGAGAAGCCAGACCCGATCATGGTGGACGAGTGCCGTGGGCATATCGAATTCCAGCACGTTGACTTCGCCTACGAAGGCCGCACTGACACGCTCAAAGACGTGACGTTCAACGCGAAGCCCGGGCAGGTCACGGCGATCGTCGGGCCGACTGGCGCCGGCAAAACCACGCTCATCAGCCTCATCCCCCGGTTCTACGACGCCGTCAGCGGCAAGATCCTGCTCGACGGCATCGACATCAAGGACCTCGGCCTCGACTCGCTGCGGCAGCATGTCAGCATCGTGCTGCAGGAGCCGCTGCTGTTTTCCATGACGATCAAGGACAACATTCGCTACGGCCGCCTCGACGCAACCGATGAGGAGATCATCGCGGCCGCCCGCGCGGCCAACGCCCACGACTTCATCACAAAACTACCGCACGGCTACGACACGCAACTTGGGGAGCGGGGATCCCGGCTTTCAGGCGGCGAACGCCAGCGGGTCTGCGTGGCCCGGGCTTTCCTGCGGGATTCCCCGATCCTGATCCTCGATGAGCCCACTTCGTCGATCGACTCGAAGACCGAGGCGGTGATTCTCGATTCCCTCGACCGGCTGATGGAAGGGCGGACCACGTTCATGATCGCGCACCGCCTGTCGACGATCCGCCGTGCCGACTGGATTCTCGTCATGGATCAGGGCAGGGTGGTGGAGCAGGGCACCCATCACGAACTCCTTGCACACAACGGCCTCTACAGGCAGCTGTTCGACCTGCAGAACAAACAGGCGGAGCGAAAAGCCGCCGCCCGCGCGATCTGGAGCGACACATGAGCGCCGGCCATGCGGCCGGAGGCGACACGGATCAGCCAATCACGGTCCGCGAGCTTTCCTTTGACGACCCGGCCCTGCCGGCGGTGTGGGAAACACTCTTGGATGCAAGCGACACACGCCTGCTCTCACAGACGTTGGATTGGCAGCGGCTCTGGCACGACACGTTCCGTCGCGGACGCCTCCTGCTCCTGGCCGCGGAGCGATCTGGCAGAACCGTCGCCATCGCGCCGTTCTTCACGGAGGCCGCGATGATCTATTTCCTGGGCGTCGGAGAGGCCGACCAACACGATCTCCTTGGTGCGTGCTACGACCCCGATATTCTGGCCGCGCTGCTACGAGCGGCAATGGATCGCGTTCCTGGCTTCCTCGGATTCGAGCTCTATTTCGTTCCCGAGTGTTCCCGGACCGCCTCTTCACTTGCCCTCGCTGCACAACACGTCGGCCTCAATATCGTCGAGATGAATAACATCGATTCCGTCAGGGTCGACATCGCCGCCGACCCCGACGCAGTCCGGCAGGCCGTCAGCCGCTCGATGCGGAAGGCGGAAAACTATTTCCGCCAGCGTGGCGATCTTACCGTGCAGTTGCTGACGACCGCGGCCGAGGTCCTGCCACTGTTGCCGGAGTTTTTCGAACTGCATATCGGCCGCTGGCAGCTCAAGGGGATCGAAAGTGACTTTCTGCAGCCGAATGTCCGCCGGTTTCTGGAACGCTGGGTCGAGGTCTCGGCTGACCGCGGTTGGCTCCGCGTCATTCGACTGGCATGGAACGGTGCCACGCTCGGCATCGACATGAACTGGCATTACCGCTCGACCCAATTCTCCGGCCGGTGGGTGTTTGCCCTCGAGCACGCCAAGCAATCGCCCGGCCAGGTTCTCCTGCGGCAATCGACGCTTCTAGCCCTCGAGACCGGGATGCACACCTACGACCTCGGGCTGGGGGATCAGGCGTACAAGTTTCGGCTGCCAAGCGAGAGAATCACCTGCTTCACCTGGGGCCTGTATCCGCCGTGAACACCGGCACGATGGCCCCTGGTACGCGCCTCAGATGATCCTGAGCGATTGGCCGGTGCGCTGGAGCATGGCCAGCGATTGCCGCAGCGGCTCACCACCGGGAGTGCCGGCCGCATTGCCGCGTGGGCCGTCGAAGTCGGGCAGCCACCGGAGCGCCGTGAAGAGTGTGGCCGTATCCCACACAGCCGCAAAGGAGTCGGGCCGGGATTCGCCTCGCGCCTGCCAATAGCTTGCGGTGCAGCGGACAACGATGTCGGTCGGCCAGTTGAAGAGCAGGGCGGCCAGATCGATTTCGCCTGGGCCGATCGCCGCCGACTCCCAATCGATCGGGTAGATGACGCCGTCTTGCCAGAGCACATTCTGCGGCCCGAACTCGCCGTGGATGGTGGTCGCAGGGGCATCCGCAAGGAGGTCGCACCGCTCCTCGAAAGCGGCACAGAGCCGCGTGAGCCAGGCAGGCGTGCCACCGGCTGCGGCGGCGATCGCCATCGCCCGCGTGGCCCAGGCTCGGTAATGCGTCCGGTCGTATCGCACGAGAAACTGAAGCGATTCGTCCTGGCGGACCGTCTCGCCGAAGCGATGAAACCGCCCGCACCATTCAGCCGCCGCGATAATCCCCGACTCGTCCGGTGCCTCGCTGACCCGAAGGCAGGGCGTGAGGTGATCGATGACGAGCCCTGCGACGGGCGGATCACCAACGTGGATCATGCCCCACGCGGTGAGGTGCGATATTGGCAGGCGCGCCACGAGGTGGCGGTAGACCCTGGCGCAGTATTCGATCCCCTGCCGGCAGCGTGGCTCGGGATCCGGCGCGGTGCGGGCGTACTTCACCAGCAGTTCGCGGCATGCCCCCGACGGCTGGCGGACCGTCACGATCTCGCTTTGAGACGAGCTCGTGTATTCATTTCGCCTCCGCGACGTGATCTCGAGGCCATCGCCTATGAGCATGGCCTCAGCGGGAATCAATTTCTGCAGGGCAGCCAGCAGTTCGAAGTCTGACGGGGCAGGGGCAGCAGCGTGGCGGCGACCATCCATACGGCCCTGGGAATACCTGCGGTCTCGTGATCCGCCCTACGTCCGTGGAACGTTTTGAAACGCCACAGCAGACGGCATTTTCAGTCGAAAATCAGAGCGGAGGGCATGGGACTCGAACCCACAACCGGTTACCCGGCACGACATTTCCAGTGTCGCCGCTAGCCATTCGCTTACCCTCCAAACGCGTGTTTTTGAGCTTGGGTACCCTGCTGGGTACCCCGCTCGCCGAAATCCGCCGTGCATCCACAGGGCTTTCAGACACGCGATTCGGCAAGAGTATAGCCTTGTTCCCCAGCCTGTTACAGCGGCAGCCAGTTGGCTGGCTAGAAGCCACCCAGTCGCCACGCCTGATTGCCAGCCAATTGACTCTGGGTACCCAGCACAGCCCGCTGGGTACCCCAGATGGCTAGCGCGCCCCCCAACCGCCGGATCGTCGCGTGCTGCCCAGCACCGCTACGGTGGCTGCATGGCAAAAGGGCCGCACCTACCAACCGAAGATGAGATTTTGACGGCCCCAGCGGCAGCCCAGATTGCTGATCTGGATCGTGCCCACTTTCGCAGGCTGATCCGCGAGGGGATGGGGCCGGTGCACCGGACCGTGCGGGCCGGGAAACGCGACATGGTGCTGATCATCCGCCGCGACCTCGATGTCTGGCTCAAGGGCCGGAACGCCTGATTCCCGGCCTGCGGCATCTGCTGTTGGCGCACCATGTGTGGCGCGTTCACACTCTGGCGCATCACAAGTGGCGCGGAGCGTTCGCCCTAGTCGGGCAGCCATCGCAGGTCGCGTCCGGCCCCGCCTCACGTCACCCCCGCAGCGCAGCCACGAAACGGCTGAGAATCAGCTGTTTCTTCGGCGTGTCGCCTCCTCCTGCCGTCACGAGCGTGTGGAGCAGCGTCGAGAGGTCGGCGGGTGTCAGTCCCGTCGCGGAGCCGGCCTGATCAGTGCTGACGAGCATGCTGCAGAGCGTCTCGGTCGACTCGTCGATCCCCTCCTGTGCCACCCGCTTGCAGACCTTGACGAAGCGATCCTTCGCCTGGTCCTCTGGGACTCCGATCCGCACCAGTGTCGCGACCACCAGTTGGAGTTCGTCCTGGCTCAACTTGCCATCGACGGCGGCGATGACCGCCGCGAGGTGCGTGCAGGTGCCCGCGGAGATGCGGAGGCGGGTGGGCGAGGCTTCCCTGGCGACGCCCTCCAGAACGACGTGGGAGAGGGTCAACGGCGGGTCCGGCCGATCGCCCTGTCCGACGTGTGCCGACTCGAGCCTCGCGAGCGTCTGCGCGCTCGCCGAAACATCCAACACACCGATCGTGGGCACGTCGACACTCGTGCCCGAATTATGAAGCACTATCCACGGCGAGTCGGTATTCATGACGCGTACGTGGAGTTTCCACGACGATCGCTCGGTCGCGTCGCCGGGGCCACAAGGGGACTCCTTTCGTTTCTTCTTCAACCACCGGCGCACGGGCTGCGATTCAAGCACCTCGTCGGTCAGTGGCATACTGATGTCCGACACGGGCTTGAAATGGATGTAGGATCCTCGCCGCTTTCCCTGCTTGATGCCGCCAAAAAAACCGGTCTCGTAGTCACAATTCGGTGTGATCTGGCTGATCTCGGCGCCTGTCCACGCGTTTTGCCGGACGCCCGAGGCGAACCAGATCGCCCATTTCAGCGACCATTCCGGGCGAATCTCCGTGACGAGGATCCCGTGCGTCGTGTGGATCGCGCACCGCACCGGCGACACGAGCAATCCCAGGCTCGCGAGTCTCGACTCCAACTCGGCTTGGGCTGCGAGTTGCTCCGTCTTCGCAGCCGCCTGCTTCTCCCGAGCCCGTGCCTTGGCCTCGCGTTTCTGGGTCTCTTCGGCCTCCTGCCGGCGCTGTTCCTTCTCGATGCTGGCGGCGACGCCCGCCTGGTCGGCGAACGGCTTGCCCCGATGCCACAACACTTCCAGACGGCAATGCGGGCATAGCCGATATTCCTCGGAAGCTGCGTCGGCTGCCAGCTCCCCACCACAATGCGGACACGGCGGCCCCTTCTTGTTGAGCTGATCGGACAATCGCTCGATCTGGGCCTCGAGACGCTGCACGCGACCGTCTTCGCGCGAGTCGTCGTCGTGATCGTCATCGTCGCGACGCACAGCCGCGGCCCGCCGGGGCTGCGACGCGGGCTCCGGCGTGAGCACGTCGACGAACGCCTGCACCAAACCCGCTCCTTCGCTCGCGTGGTTGCCGCATGCCGGGCACGTCTGATGATCCCATCCCGTCCCGCAACTGCGGCAGAACACCTTGCGACATGGCGGATTGGCACACCGGTACATGAGCAACGAAACGGAGTCACACGAGAAGCAGGAGCCGAGCACGGTGAAGGCCTCCAGGGAATGCGTGATCACAGGTATGGACGTGCGACGCTCGCATTGGCACCGCGACGAGCGATCCGGCCGTAAGGATAGGTCGGTCAATGGCACTTCGGCAAACGACGGCCGAGCGGGGCGGATCATGAGGAGCAACATCCGGGACCGGTCGGGCTGGATACGGCCCGATCGTGGAGGTTCCGAGGAGCGTCCTATCCACGCTCAAGGTTGGCTACCCTTGGCAGTGACGCTGCCCCCAACTTGGTACCAGCCAGGTTGTTAGCCATGCAGGGCCGGTAGATGGGCATGCCCATCTACCGGCCGCGCGAACTCCGACGGTGTTTGGTTGCCCAGAGCACCATGCGGACGAACGCGATTGTAATCGTCTCTCCAAGCTTCTGTCACGGCCCGTACTTCATCGAGCGACAAGAACCAATGCTGGTTCAAGCACTCGACACGAAGCCGACCATTGAACGACTCGATGAACGCATTATCTGTGGGCTTTCCTGGCCTGCTGAAGTCGAGCTTCACGCCGTTGAAGGAGGCCCATAGCTCCAAGCTCCTCGAGATGCACTCTGGTCCGTTGTCGACTCGAATTGGCCTGCCCCTATGAAGGACGAAACCCGCTTCTCTGCTGTAGTCCGCTTGACAACATAATCCGCCCGGAGGTGCTTGCCTACCTAGCGGGAGGGGGTGTAGACTACGTCGGCGGTATCGGCATTGGTCTTCACGCAACCCTTCGCTCAGGAGAGGCACACATGGGAAATCATCAGGCTAGCATCTGCGGTCCGCATCCGAGGTACGCAGTTCTGCCCGTGCTTCTGGCGCTTGGCGTGGTTGTTTGGATCGCAGCCAAGAACCCGGGGCCGATTGCAATCCCGACGGCCCAGAAGGTCACCGCCATGAAGCCGATTGAGGGATCTCCAGTAGCAAATCAAGAACTGCCCATGGAAGTTGTCTACGGCGTGCCAACAGAGCGGACGCTGCATCTGTGGCCCGGACACAAACCCAGCCACTGAGCCCCATGACATCACCGATTGTTTCTTTCCACGGACTATCCCGGAAAGGCGTGATCGTGCTTCGCCGCTCGTTCAATGCCCGCCTGGTTCTCGTTGCAACTGGGATTGTCGGAGCTGGGATTCTGTGACCTGCCCCCCTTAAACGGCACCACTTCCGGAGAGAGAATCTCGGGGCGGAGTAAACCAAGGGAGGCAACGAAAGCCGCGCGGAAAGATGGAGCTGGCTGAGCGAGAGGGCGGGCTGAACGGTGGCCCAATGTGTTCCCAAGTCGCCGTCCAGCCTCGGTGGGTGCTATGCTGACGGCTCGTTTCGATGCTTCGTGAGACCTTCCAATGCGATGTCTCGGTCTCGCCACGCTCGCTCTTCTCGCGGGGTTCATCACTGGTGTGAGCCGATGCCCCGCGGCAGACCCGTTCTGGGGAGCAGACCCGGCATGGAGCCTTCTTCACGAGCCTGCTGTCGAAAAGGAACTCGTACGAACGCCCACCCAGAGCCAACAGTTTCGTGGCCTGCTGGATGAGCTGGACGCAAAGTTCTTCCCGCTTCGAAACAAGCCGAATGACGAGGCAGCCAAAGGTGCTGCAGAAATACTGGGCGACGCGACATCTCGCCTTGAGACCCTGCTATCAGAGCCGCAGTTCCGCCGGTTTGTAGAGATACAGACCAGACAGCAGGGAACCACGGCGCTTCTGCGGGCCGGTATGACGACACTCATGAACTACACGCCGCAGCAGAAAGAGCGGCTTGAAACGGTGATCTCAGAAACGCTGTCCGCAACCAGAGAACTCGAAAAGCGTGTCGGCAATGGCGAGCCCCGCGAGCCTCTGGAGAAGGAGTACTCGGAGCTCAAGCGAGATGAACTGCGGAAAGTCACCGGCATTCTGACACCGACCCAGCGTTCTCTATGGCAGAAAACACTGGGACGAGATTTCGACCTGACCACCCTCGGCCGGCCAGCATTCAGAGCCCCGGAGTTGGTCGATTCCGGCGACTGGTTGAATTCCGCACCGCTGACGATCAAAGCTCTGGCTGGCAAGGTAGTTGTTGTGCATTTCTATGCCTTCGGCTGCTCGAACTGCATCAACAACTATCCGACCTATCTCGACTGGCAGAGACGGTTTCGAGACAAAGACGTGGTGATTATTGGAATTCACACGCCAGAGACAGCCGCTGAACAAGACTCAGCCAGCGTGAAGACGAAGGCCGGTAATGCAGGCTTTGAATTCCCAGTTCTCATCGACCGCACGAAGGCCAACTGGAACGCGTGGGGAAACTCCATGTGGCCGTCTGTCTATCTGGTCGACAAGCGCGGCTATCTCCGACACTTCTGGCCCGGGGAACTGAAGTGGAAGGGGGCGACAGGTGATCAGTGGATGCGAGAGCGGATTGAGGAGTTGCTCGCCGAACCAGCTTTGGCACGTGACCTGCCCCCATGAACGTCGCCGGATCGGGTGAAGCCCTATACTGCTGCCGGGTAGCTCCCGCCGGGCCAGTGTCCTGGGTGAATAGGATGTGATCGTCATGCCCGACTCCTGTCCTCCCGTCTGTGTCTGGCTCAAGCGCGATCTCCGCGTAGACGATCACGCCGCGCTCGCGGAAGCGGTGGCCAGGGCCCGGGGTGGCGCCGTGTTTGCCGTGTTTGTCTACGAGCCAGAGGTGCTCGCGCAGCCCGAATGGGATTCGAGCCACACGGCGTTTCAGTCCGAGTGCCTTGCGGACCTCGAGGCCGCCCTCCGCCGAAAGAGCATCCGGCTTGTCACGCGGCGGGGCGAGGCGGTGGCGACCCTCGAACACCTGCGAAACGAGACAGGCTTTCGGCTGCTCGTGGCCCATGAGGAGACAGGCACGGGCGTGACCTATGCCCGCGATAGGCGTGTCAGACGCTGGGCTCGGACGGTCGGCATCGAGTTGCTCGAAGTGCCTCAGACCGGTGTGGTGCGGAGGCTCGCAACGCGAAACGGGTGGAACCGACTCTGGGAAAAACGCATGACAGCCGCGTGCGCGAGCGTGCCGCGCAGCACCGGACGCGGCGGGGGCGATGTCGTCGAGCGGCTCGGCTCCCTCGGCATTCTCGGGTGCCGCGATCTCGGCCTGCCAGCCGACACGAAAGACAGGCAGCGGGGTGGCGAACGGGCGGCAAGTGAGGTGCTCGAAGATTTTCTCACGCTGCGCGGCCGCCACTATTCCGGTGGCATCAGTAGCCCGGTGTCGGCCGCGACGAGCTGCTCCCGATTGAGCGCCGCACTCGCGTTTGGCGCGATCTCGATGCGGCGGGTCTGGCAGGCGAGTGAGGCTCGACGGCTCGACGTGCAGGCCGCTCTCGCTACGGCTGTCAGCCCGCGGGAGAAGGCAGAGTGCAAGGCCTGGCAACGGAGCCTCAAGGGCGTACAGTCGCGGCTGCACTGGCATTGCCACTTCATGCAGAAACTGGAGGACGAGCCGGCGATCGAGTTTGAAAACATGCTGAGGGCAGCCGACGGCCTGCGGGAGAGCGAGGTTGTGCCAGAGCGGCTGGCCGCCTGGCAGTCTGGCCACACCGGCTACCCGCTCGTCGATGCCTGCATGCGAAGCCTGCTGGCGACGGGCTGGCTGACGTTTCGGATGCGGGCTCTGCTCGTGTCGTTCGCGAGCTACTCGCTCTGGCTGCATTGGCGGCCCACCGGCCTGCATCTAGCCCGTCACTTCCTCGACTTCGAACCGGGAATCCACTGGTCGCAGTTGCAGATGCAATCGGGCACCACGGGCATCAATACGCTGCGGATCTATAATCCCACGAAACAGGCGATCGATCAGGATCCGCGCGGGATATTCATTCGCCGCTGGGTGCCGGAACTCGCGGGGCTGCCGCCGGCCTATGTCCACATGCCGTGGACGATGCCGGTGGACGTGCAGCAGACGTCCGGCTGCAGCGTCGGCCGCGATTACCCGGCGCCGCTCGTCGACCACGCGGTCGCGGTGCGGGAAGCAAAGCGACGTCTCGCGATTGTGCGGAACGCTCCCGAGTCGCGGGCCGAGGCCCGCGACGTGGCCCATCGTCACGGCAGCCGCAAGGATCGCCGCGGCGCGATGCAGCAGGATCCGGTGCGTCGTACCCTCTTCGGTGACGGCGGCGACAGCGTCGGTCGATCAAAGCATAGGCCCAGTCCGCCGATCCACGATCCGCAGCAACTGTTGCCGTTTCTTACCGAGGACGTGGCGGCTGAAGCGGCTCAGGACACGCAGTCTGAAAACAGGTAACGCCGGCTGATTCGCGGCGCCCGAGAAGGGCCTGGCCAGCGAGGCCGTCGTCGCCCTGCTGGCAGAACGGCTCGGGATCGTTGCCTCGAGCATCGCCGTTGGGCGAGTTTCCAGTTCGGACAACTCACTAGACAAAGGGCTCCCATCGCCGCGCCGTGTGCTTGCGCGGGATGGTGCCGGAATCTGAGCCGTGTTCGAATGCGGCTGCGAACCAGAACCGCATGAGCGTTCTCTTTGATCAAGGTACGCCAGCACCTCGTCGCGAGCACCTGATGAGCCCGGCTGCTCAGCGGCCCCGACCCCGCCGACGCGGTGGCCGTCACCGGCCCGAATTGATGCAGAACAGGTGACTCTCGCCCCGGATGAAGAGATCGGTGCCGACGGCCGCTGGCGTCGCATCCACTCCCTCGTCCATCGCATTCGTGGCGAGCACCTGCAGAACCGGCTTGTCCTCGATGACCACGATCGTGCCGCTGCGGTCGGTGAGGTACACGCAGCCGTTGGCGGCGACGGGGGAAGCGTAGGTGCGGCTCATGCCGGGAATGCGGCTGGCTGTGTAGTGTGGGCGGCCACTCGCGGCATCGACGCAGGAGAGCAGGCCGGTCTTCTCCTTGTAGAAGTAGAGCCGACCGTCCGACAGCAGCGGCGAGGCGACGTCGGGTGTGTCCTTCTTGAGCGTCCAGAGGAGGTGCGGAGTGGCGGCGAGATCACCGCGGCCGGACAGGTCGAATCCGCCGATGAAGGCGCCGCGGAATCCGCTGCCGATCCAGGCGACACCGTCCGCCGCGACCGCCGAGGCGCAGGGACGCTCGGTCTGACCTCCACAGCGCCAGAGTTCCCGACCGGTCTCGAGGTCGTAGCCGCGGGCCGCGTTCCGCCCGTTCATGACGACCTGCTTCACCCCCTGTCGATCAGTGGTGATCAGCGGCGTGGCCCAGCAGGTCAGCTCGTCCCGCGGCGTCTCCCACACCGTCGCGCCAGTCGCCGCGTCGAGCGCGAAGAGCTTCGACGGCCCCTCATGGTCCCACGGCACGATGATCTTCCCGCCGGCAAGCGTGGGCGAACTCCCCTCGCCGAAGCCGTTGCGGATCGACATCCGGCCGAAGTCCCGCTTCCAGACCGGGTCTCCCGCCATCGTGTAGCAGAAGAGGCCGCGGGAGCCGAAGTGGGCGTAGACGTGCCTGCCATCCGTGCACGGCGACGCCGAGGCGAAGCCATTGGTGTCGTGCGTGCCCTCGTGCGGCACGGCCTGCACGGCGGACCGCGACCACTTCTCGACGCCGGTCGCGCGGTCGTAGCAGTGCAGCCGGAAGTCGAGCATCCCGGGAGTGCCCTCCACGGGCACCGCTGTGGTGACGAACACCGACTGTTCCCAGACTACCGGCGACGAGGAACCGCGGCCCGGAATCGCCACCTTCCAGCGGACGTTCCGCGCGGCACCGAACTCGACCGAGGGTGTCGCCTCGGGAGCCACGCCGTTGCCAAGTGGGCCCCGCCAGTGCCCCCACTGCTCCCGGTCGGCAGCCATGCCAGAGCACTGGAAGGCACACGCCTGCACGAACAGCACGATCGCCACAGAGGCAAAGCATCGCATGGTGGTGGTTCCCGGAGCCGAGGTTTCAAACAGGAGAGGCGCCGACCGATGTTCCCGTCGGCGCGACCGCCGGATCAGTCTAACGATTTGTAAACGGTTTCTATGCGGCCGACGATCTC
>Ga0214921_10010248_pt1 | contig 11635 bp, 11 predicted proteins | sample LL1505_MetaG_FD_177992 | JGI IMG/M metagenome (GOLD analysis project Ga0214921, IMG submission 177992) | Freshwater microbial communities from Lake Lanier, Atlanta, Georgia, United States - LL-1505 | ecosystem: Environmental > Aquatic > Freshwater > Lake | place: USA: Georgia | collected...
TTAACGCAGTTGATCCACGTTTTGTAATGCCAATATTTTTAGCTTGTGAGATTGAAAATACAAATTACATCGACATGGCGATGTCACTCTCCCGTAAGCACCCGCACTATCCATACACCGAGACTGGTGTGAAGCTCGGCGATGAGCAGTTTGCTCGTGACTTTAACTGGGATGAAAGAAAGATCTATGCCTTAATTGGTATGGGTGTTGAACCAGGTATGAGCGATATTTTTGCAAAATATGCCAGCGAACATTTATTTAGTCGAATTGATTCTTGCACAATTTTGGATGGTTCGAATCTAAGAGTAGAAGGCTATGACTTTGCCCCATCATTTTCGATTTGGACCACTATTGAGGAGTGCTTAAACCCACCTTTAGTTTGGGAAGATGGTCGTGGTTGGTATACAACAACACCATTCTCTGAGCTGGAAATATTTAATTTCCCAGAAGGAATTGGACCGGTTGAGTGCGTTAATGTTGAGCACGAAGAGGTTGTCCTTATCCCACAAAAGATTGATGCGAAGAAGGTTAACTTTAAATATGGCCTAGGTGCTGAATTCATCACAATCTTAAAAACAATCAACATGCTTGGTATGGATAGAAAAGAAACCGTTGATGTTCAAGGTGTAAGTGTTTCACCCCGTGATCTACTAACTGCCTCACTTCCAGATCCAGGAACACTAGGTGAACGTATGCGTGGTAAGACTTGTGCTGGCGCTTTAATTAAAGGTTTAGATAAACAAGGAAATCCAAAGGCTTGTTATATTTACAATGTAATTGATAACGCATGGTCGATGAAGGAGTACGGCGATCAAGCGGTTGTTTGGCAGACAGCAATTAATCCAGTAATTGCAATGGAGTTAATTCAAAAAGGTATTTGGAAGCCACTTGGCGTTAATGGTCCAGAGTGGTTTGAATCCAAACCATTTTTGGATTTGCTAGAAGAGTATGGAACTTCATGGAACATCCGTGATGAAGACACATCGGGAATTATCAAGTAATGGCAACCGCTCTTGTAACTGGAGCAACCGCTGGAATTGGCGCTTCATACACAAAGTTACTTGCAAAAAATGGATACGACCTAGTTTTAGTTGCCCGAGATCTTCCTAGATTGAAAAAAATTGCTAAAGAATTAAGTAAAACACATAAAATTAAGGTTGAAACTATAAAAGCTGATTTAACTAAGCCTAATCAACTGGCAAAAGTTGAAAAACGTATCTCAAATAAATCTATGCCAATTGATGTCTTAATTAATAATGCTGGTTTTGGCATTAAACAAAGTTTTACAGATAGTGATTTAAAAAAAGAACAAGAGCTACTTGATGTTTTAGTTACTGCGCCAATGCGTCTAACCCACGCAGTACTACCCCAAATGCTCAAAAGAGATAGTGGTGTAATAGTAAACGTCAGCAGTGTTGCAAGTTGGATAACTGGCGGTACATATAGCGCTGCAAAATCCTACTTAACTGTTTTTTCCGAGTACTTACACACTGAGTTGCACGGAACGAATATTAAAATTTCAGCACTTTGCCCAGGTTTTACTAGAACAGAGTTTCATGATCGTGGGAAAATGCGCATGAGTGGGTTACCAAATTTCATGTGGCTGACCTCAGATCAGGTTGTTGCAAAATCCTGGCGAAACGTAAAAGCAAATAAGGTATTGTGCATCCCAGGTTGGCAGTATTTAATTTTAAGTACCATTGCTAGGACTGCACCTCGCCCACTGGTTCGAAAATTAGGCATGAATGTGCGGCGTAAGCAGAGATAATCTATTTTTCACATCAAATTCACTGGCTAGATTAGGTAATTAACCTATTACTTGATACCTGCTCAAGTAGAATGTTTTCATTCCGGCCTAAGGAGAAGTTTGTGAAAAAGAAGATCTCAGCGCTAGCTATTTTAGGGTTTTTAGTTTTTGGATTAGCAACACCAGTACAAGCTGCCACTTCTGGTGGTTCATGCCCAACTGCCGGTGCAACTACAAAAATTGGTAAGAATGATTATGTATGTGCAAAGAATCCATTTTTTAGCACAACTAAATTAACTTGGGTGTGGGATGGATGCATTGAATTAAATAATGATTACGCAATTGGTAACAAGGAAGCACAGGACGCACTTCGCGCTTCTGAATCAAACCGCTCTACCCAGATTGAACCAGTTGGCGCTCCACTACGAGATCTAATTGCCTGGAATAGTTTGATTACATATAGCAAATCAAATGTGGTTTATTACGGCTCTACTTACTACTCTGCAACTAAGGTAAGTACTAATAAGGCTCCTACATCGGCAAATATTGGTGCTACAAAATTTTGGGTTGTCTACCAACCAACAAATGTCAATGTAAAAATTGGTCAAATGCCTGCTCCTGCAACCGTGCTAACTACGGCAAACGCACAAGTTGCAGCTTTGACTGCAGCAGCCGTTAAGACCACAAATGCTGATTTGAAGAGTAAATACAACGCTCTTGCTACGTCACTTGCAGCCAAAATCTCAACACTGGATGCAAACAAGAACGCTATCCAATCTGTGGTTGATTCCATTGATCCAGCACTAGAAGAGTTTAGAAACGCATACTCCTTGATGTTAATGATTAAAAGCACAGTTAAAGATAAGTGCAATCCTAAGTACTAATTAATCAAATTAGGGCTGTAACGATTGCTTAAGCAATTGTTACAGCCTTTTTTGTTGCAGTAAATGTAATTGATTTTAAAGCAGAGCTTGCTGGTCCTACTTTAAGTGCTCCATTTAAAGCAAACTCAGAACCATGGCCACGGGGTGCTGAGCAGACCCATCCACTGGAGCTTTGTTTAACTATTACGCCAGCATGCGGGCAAGACAAATTTAATACTGAAAAACCATTAGCAGACTTTGAGGTACGAACTATTGCAACTTTTCCATATTTTTTAATTGCTAACTCAACAACACCACCAACAGAGGCAAGTGCAGTATTACTTGCTAAATCGATCTCAGTTTTCCCATTTGCCAATGTTTTAACACCGGTTGCTGCTACTGCTGGCAGTGCGGCAAGTGAAGCTAATGCTGCACTTGCACAAATAAAATTACGTCTTGAGAGTGAAACCATGATCACCTTTCATAAAGTACTTTTTAATTTTTGGTACTTATTTTATTATTAATCTATGCATAGTAAGCAAAGATACACCACCCTAATGTGGATTACCGCTGCGATAATGCTTACTCATCTCTTAACTAGGGCGATATTCCCCACACCAAATGTTCTAATTGACTTAATTATTTTCAATTTAGTGGGAGTTCTAGCGTCAGTAATTGCATATTTAGCACCAGTACTTACAGATCGAATATCGGCAATCACAATAAGCCTAGCTAGTATAATCTGGAGCATTGGGTCATTTCTTTCAACTTGGAATTCATTTTTTAATTTGCAAATACCAGAAGTTATTTCAGACTTATGTTACTCACTCTTTTATCCATTGATATTTCTAGGTGTTATAAGGAGTTTTACATTTCGAAGGAAAATTTCCGCACTTGAATTATTAGATACGGTTATTATTACTGTTGGCTTAACCAGTGTTCTAACCGCATTTCTTTTAAAGCCAGCAATGATTGGTTTTACTGGATCGGCTTTCTCCGTCTTTATTTCAATACTTTATCCGGTTGGTGACATAGTAATTCTGGCTATGATTTTGGTTTATGTCCTGCTAACACCAATCAGTCGCAGATCATTACTACTTGCAGGTGGATTACTATCATTTGCCCTAGGTGACTTGTTTTTTATCTGGTCATCTCTTAACTCATCATATGAGTTTGGAGCTATTACAGATGATGGGTGGATCCTTGGTTTATTTCTAATCTCAGTTTCACTCTCATTTGGTTCACAAGAGAGTAAGTTTTCGGACAAAATATCTTCATATAGCGCAACTATTGCGTTAATTGCTAGTACAACTTTGTTAGGAATCGCAGCTTTAAAACCTGGGTTCTTTCCTAATTTTATTTTACTACCAGGCTTTATCACAATTGCGCTTGCTTTTATTCGAATGAGCTTTGCACTTTCTGAGGCAAATACTGCTGGCACTGAAAGAATTCTTGCCCGAACTGATGAGTTAACTGGTTTATCCAACCGCCGAAACTTTCTATTCTTACTTAATCAATTAAAAAGTGGTTACATATTTCTACTTGATTTAGATGGCTTCAAAAATATCAATGACACGTTAGGTCATGAGGCTGGAGATCAACTACTGAAGCAGGTAGCAAATAGGTTTACTCGAGTACTTCCGATTGGAGCACAGATTGCTCGTCTTGGCGGAGATGAGTTTGGTGTAATCGCTTCAATTGAGTTAGCAGAGGCGAATGAGTTAGCACAATCAATCCGGGCAACCTTGAGCTACCCAATCTCAATCGATACCGAGCAAGTCAAGGTTGATGTCAGTATTGGTTTGGCACCAACTGAACCATCAGGTGATGGCAGTGAATCGTTGCGGCGGGCAGACCTGGCAATGTATGAGGCGAAGCGAAGTAAATCTGGCGTTATAGTTTGGGAAAGTAAGTGAGAAAAAGTAGGTTAATCTTCACTGGCTAAATCCTTTAGCAAAGATCATAGGAGGTCCTAATTGACAGCACGCTTTTCAAATCGAGTTCTGGTTTTAGGTGCAGGTTCAGTATCACAATGTGTACTTCCACTTTTAATCGAGCATCTTGTCGATGCTCGGCAGATCACGATTGCGGATATGCGTGATAATCGCAGCCGAGTTACGGACGCAATGACTGCAGGGGCTACCTACGTTCAAGAACAATTGACCCGCGAGAATATGGATCAGTTTTTATCAAAGTTTTTATCAGCAGGTGATTTTCTTTTAGATTTAGCATGGAATATCGATGCAAATGAAATAATTGAATGGGCTCATGATCATGGAGTTATTTATTTAAATACATCACTAGAAGAGTGGGATCCATACTCAGCTGGGGCTGCAAGAAATCCAACTGAACGCACACTTTATTGGCGTCATATGAAATTGCGGAAGTTGACTGATACCTGGGGTGGCAAAGGTCCAACTGCAATTGTTGAGCATGGCGCAAACCCTGGATTAGTTTCACACCTTACAAAAAAGGCTTTATTTGATATCGCAAGCCGAGCTGTTAAGGAAGGAAAAGCCGATTCTGAAGTTTCAGAAGCACTTGCTGCTGAGAATTTTCCAGTATTAGCGCAAAAACTTGGCGTTAAAGTTATTCATATTGCAGAGCGTGATACTCAAGTCTCTGATAAACCTAAGTTATTAAATGAGTTTGTTAATACCTGGTCGGTTGAAGGCTTTTATGAAGAAGGTATTGCACCAGCAGAGCTTGGCTGGGGCACACATGAAAAAACCCTGCCAATCAATGCTTATGAACATCTGACTGGGCCTAAGAATCAAATTTGTATTGCACAGCCCGGTGCGACAACTTGGGTACGTTCTTGGGTACCAAAGATGGAAACAACTGGCATGGTAATTCGTCATGGTGAAGCATTCACAATTAGTGATCACTTAACGGTTTGGGATGGCGGTAAAGCTGTTTACCGCCCAACGGTTCACTATGCATACTGCCCAACCGATGCAGCAATTGCATCGATGCGAGAGCTTGAGATGCGCCAGTGGGATCTAACGAAGAATCAAAGAATTATGAATGAGGAGATTATCGATGGAGATGATCGCCTTGGCGTATTGCTAATGGGGCATCCATACAAATCTTGGTGGACTGGATCATTACTAAATATCCATGACTCTAGAAAATTAATTCCAAAACAATCTGCAACTACAGTCCAGGTGGCAAGTGCCGTTTATGCCGCAGTTGCTTGGGCAATGGCAAATCCAAATGCCGGATATAGAGTTCCAGATGATTTGCCTTGGCGGGAAGTTTTAGGGTTTGCCGAAAAGTACTGGGGTGGTTTTTACTCAGAGGCAGCCGATTGGGATCCACTAATGCACCGCAATGATTTATTTAAAGGGTGGAATAATCGTAAGTATGACGAGAGTGACCCTTGGCAGTTCACTAACTTTCTTGCCTAAGTTATTAATTTGTAGGCGGAAGTGGCTTGCTCGCTTTTATTTCATCTAAGCGGGCAAGTGATTCCAATCTTTCAGTTGAATGATCGACAATTTGTTGCGGATAATCTTTTAAATACCCATCCAATACATTCCAGGGTTCATGAATTTCAATTCCTTTTAAATGGGCAAGCTCTGGAACATACCTGCGAACATAATCGCCATCTTCATCAAATCTTTTGCCCTGCTCTATTGGATTAAACACTCGGTAATATGGTGAAGCATCGGTGCCACAACCTGCGGTCCACTGCCAACCATGGGCATTAGATGCAACGTCATAATCAATTAAATGCTCCCTAAAGAAACGCTCACCTAATTGCCACTCAAGGTGTAGATCTTTAACTAAAAATGATGCCACCACCATTCTGGTGCGGTTATGCATCCATCCCTCTTGTAGTAACTGTCGCATTGCAGCATCAACAAATGGGTATCCAGTTTTACCTTCACACCAAGCTTTAAATTTTTCACCTGGCTTGTCATATCTCATCTTAGAAAATTGCGATGCATAGTACTCAGTTTCAGTATGAGGGTTATTGAATAAAATATCTGCATAAAACTCGCGCCAAGCAATCTCTTTTCGGAAAACATCATGCGCCCTACTCTCCCCAAGTGGCGCAAGCAAAGTTCTAGGATGAATCTCGCCCCACTTTAAATGGGCGCTCATTTTGCTGGTGCCATCAATAGCGGCAAGATTTCTTGATTCATCATAACTATCTAATCCATTTTTTTGAAAATATTTAAAGCGTTCAAGTGCGGCTAGCTCACCAGCTTTAGTAAGTCTTACACCTTTTGGAAGTTCCCAATCAGGAAATTCTCTAGCTTCACTATCTGGCTTAACAGTTGGTATATCTTTTGGTCTTTCCGCAGGTTTGCGCCAACCATGGGCGCACCATGCTTTATAAAAAGGTGTGTAAACCCGATAAGGAGTGTTATCACTTGGCTTAAGTACTCGGCCTGGCGCAACTGCATATGGAGAGCCAGTACGGATTAATTTAATACCACCGGCTTCAATGTTTTTATCTCGCGTTGCACCATATGGTTCATACTCTGCTGAGATATGAACACTTTCGGCGTCATATTTATTTTGTAAATCTCTCAGCACGGTTAATTGGTCACCTGCGATAATATGTAAGGAATTATTAAGTGATTCATCTAAAGCTCTTAGTGACTGACCAAGATATGCCAATCTTTTGCTGCCACCAGTTTTAATCAACTTTGGATCTAAAATAAATACTGGAACTATCTCTGTACTTTCACTTATTGCTGCCAATAGCGCAGGGTGATCTGATATTCGCAGATCTCTGCGAAACCAGATTATCGATCTCTTACTCATTGGCATATCGTGCCAGCAAATGCAGATTTGCTTGAATTAGGAGTGAAGTGACTCCACTGTTTCATCCCAGCCCTTAACATCCCTAGGTTTTCTAGGACCTGGGCCAACATAGCGAGCCGATGGTCGAATAATTCGGCCAGTGCGCTTTTGTTCCAAAATATGTGCTGACCAGCCAGCCGTTCTAGCGGCAGTAAACATTGAGGTAAATAGATTTGCCGGAACTTGTGCAAAATCTAAAACAATTGCTGCCCAGAACTCCACATTTGTCTCCAACACTCGATCTGGTTGACGTTCTTTTAATTCAGCAAGTGCTGCCTTTTCTAAAGCGAGCGCAACCTCATAACGCGGCGCATTTAATTCTTTAGCAGTTCTTCTTAATGTACGAGCACGTGGATCTTCAGCACGATAGACCCGATGACCAAATCCCATCAATCGCTCACCTTTATCCAAAATTGATTTCACATAACCAACTGCATCCCCTGATTTTTCAACCGCTTCAATCATGCTAAGTACCCGAGCTGGTGCGCCACCATGTAATGGTCCACTCATCGCACCAATCGCACCAGAGATAGAGGCAGCAACATCAGCACCTGTTGAAGCAATTACTCGACCAGTAAATGTTGATGCATTCATGCCGTGCTCTGCAGCAGATACAAAGTAAGCATCAATCGCTCGCACATGAACTGGGTCTGGTTCCCCTCGCCAGCGAATCATCATTCGCTCCACGACAGTATGTGCTTTATCAATCTCTGTCTGCGGAATTACATTTGCAATCGTGCCACGGGCAGATTGAGCAACATAGGAAAGCACCATTACCGAGACGCGAGCTAAATTACTTCTTGCCTCTTCATCTGAAATATCAAGTAATGGTTTTAATCCCCAGGCAGGAGTGAGCATTGCAATGGCAGATTGCACATCAACTCGAACATCACCGGTGTGAACTGGAATTAAAAATGGTTCAGCAGGCGGAAGGCCTGGATTAAATTCATCATCTACAAGTAAGCCCCAAACATTTCCAAAGGTAACTCGGCCAACTAAATCCTCAATATCAACGCCGCGGTATCTAAGTGCGCTGCCCTCTTTATCAGGTTCGGCAATCTTTGATTCAAATGCAATTACGCCCTCTAGCCCTGGTTTGAAATCATCAGCCACTTTTGCTCTCCTTTAATGGAAATCTAATGCTCCTATTCTGCTACCTAGACGCTAATGCTACAAACTCGATTGAAAATGAGGTTGGATACAACCATGACCTCCCGTGAAGATATTGCCGCAATGCGCCGCCAGTATGGCGAGGTTGGATTAATAGAGGGTGAACTTCCAGCAAATCCAATGGAACTGTTTAATGCCTGGCTAAAAGATGCCGCAAGTAATGAGATTGTAGTTGAGGCTAATGCGATGGTCTTATCAACTGTTTCAGAATCAGCGCCAAGAAGCAGAACTGTTTTACTTAAAGATTTAACCAAAGATGGCTTTACTTTTTTTTCAAATTATGAATCTAATAAAGGTCAGCAAATAGAAGAGAATAATAACGTCTCACTTTTATTTCCTTGGTATCCACTTGAACGGCAGGTAATTGTGGTTGGTAGCGCCAGCAAAATAAGTAGAGATGAAACTGATAAGTATTTTGCAACCCGACCACGTGGTTCCCAGATTGGTGCATGGGCAAGTGCGCAATCAAAAGAGTTGGCATCCCGCGGTGAGTTAGAAAAAAGATTTACAGAGTTTGAAGCTAAGTGGCCAGAGAGCACGCAGATTCCAACCCCGCCTAATTGGGGTGGGTACGTAATCTCTCCCACATCAATTGAGTTTTGGCAGGGCAGATACTCCCGCCTTCATGATCGAATCCAGTATTTGAAAGATAAAAATAATAATTGGCAACTTAAACGCCTTAACCCCTAATATCTACCAATGAGTGAAATTAAAATCCCAGATAATTTAAAGCCATCAGATGGCCGCTTTGGTTGTGGCCCGTCAAAGATTTTGCCAAACTCGCTCGCTAACTTAGCTAGTAATTATGGAAAAGTTTTAGGAACAAGCCACCGCCAAAAACCAGTTAAAGAGGTTGTGGGTGCGGTAAGAAGTGGTCTTAAGTCTTTATTCTCACTGCCTGATGGGTATGAAGTAATTATTGGTAATGGTGGATCTACTGCATTCTGGGATATTGCAACCTTTGGTTTAATTGAGAATAAATCCCAACACTTAGTATTTGGGGAGTTTTCCTCAAAGTTTGCAGCTGCTGCTAAAGAGGCACCGATGATCGGTGATCCATCTGTGATCAAAACTGATCCAGGCTCTCACCCGCTTCCTAAAATTGAGGCGGATATCGATGTTTATGCATTAACTCATAATGAAACAAGTACTGGTGTGATGATGCCAATTATTCGCCCCGCTGGCTCTGGTAATGCACTGGTATTAGTAGATGCCACAAGTGCAGCTGGTGGCTTAGCACTTGATATCTCCCAATCAGATTGTTATTACTTTGCGCCTCAAAAAAGCTTTGCTTCCGATGGCGGACTTTGGATTGCAATTATGAGCCCAGCTGCAATTGCTCGGGCAGAAAAGATAAAGGCTGCAAGATGGGTGCCAGCATTTTTTGACTTAAGTATTGCAATAGAAAACTCTCGCCTTGATCAGACCTATAACACCCCAGCACTTGCCACGATAATTTTATTAGCAGAACAAATTAAATGGATGAATGAAAATGGTGGCTTAAAGTTTGCAGCCGGTCGCAGTGAAGATTCATCAAATCGACTTTATAGTTGGGCAGAAAGAACTAGCTACACCACACCATTTGTGGCAGATGCTGCAATGAGATCTAAGGTAGTTGGCACCATCAACTTTGATGAATCAATTGATGCACTTGAAGTAGCAAAAATACTTCGCGCTAATGGCATTATTGATACTGATCCATATCGTAAATTAGGAAAGAATCAACTAAGAATTGGAATGTTTCCAGCGGTTGAACCAACAGATATTGATGCCTTAACTAAATCAATTGAGTATGTGATTGAACGGTTAGCAAAATGATGAGCGCAAAGCTGCGCCGTCGAGTAACGATTGCAATCTTGGTTGGCATGGTAGCAATGGTTTTAATTAGCGGTTTATAGAGTTAGGATCAAAGTATGAGGGAATCAATATTTGTAATTGCAATGGGAATTGTGCTTTGGATTATTGCTTTTGTATTTGCGATAGTGATGAATGCAGATAATAAAGTACTTTGGATCTGTGTTACTGGCGCAGTTCTAGGTCTGATCGGCCTTAGGTACACCGTTAAGCGTGGTCGAAAAGGTTTGCTTTAATTTCCATCTATCTGGGATGCAATACCGCGCAAAACTTTAGCTAATCTCTCAGCGTCACCAGCTGAAGATGTTCGACCACTGCGAAGACCATTGCCATAGCGATCTAAAATTTTGATCGTATCTTCAATCATCGCTGCTAAATCATCATTTTTACCACGAGAATTGCCAGCCATTGTTGGTGGTGCTTCTACGATTGAAACAGAGAGAGCTTGTGGGCCACGACGACCATCGGCAATTGAAAACTCTAGTTTTGTTCCAGGTTTAACTGTAGTTACACCCGCAGGAAGTGCATCCGCCGAAAGGTAAACATCTTCACCCTCATCATTAGAAATAAAACCAAAACCTTTTTCTAAGCTAAACCATTTCACACGACCACTAGGCATTGGTATCTCCCTTCAAATTTTAGTATTCGTTTAGGCCATCTCTAGATGGGCAGGTGCTTAGTTTAACCCACCAAAGCCAGTGCTGGTACGGGGTTTATTCAGCCTTAATCAGCGCCTCTGAATGCGCGCCACAGCCATGATCAAAGGAAACTACCCGAGCATCCTCAGGTGAGATTGCATTGGAGCAAACACCGAAGGTAGTTCTAAGTGAGCCAGCAATCGGAATAAAAAATCCACAAGATACACATGGTTTCGGAGCTGCTTGTGCAATCGGTGTACGAGGACCACGATCACCTTCATACCATCTCTTGCTTGCAGCATCTCTGCCAACAACTGATAAAACTCGGGCTCTTCCTAAACCAAACTCAAATAATTGAGTTAAATCTAACTCTTCCTCACCTGGAAGGGCGGCGTAGGCTTGAGTTAATCTCTCATCATCTGGCGCGGTAGGAACTACATCACCAACACCAAGATCTCCTGGTTGAATTCTTTGTGAATAAGGAACCCAATTTGGTGCAAGTAAAGCTTGTGTTCCGGGTAATAAAACTACATCGCAAATTGTTG
>Ga0214921_10010249_pt1 | contig 11634 bp, 1 predicted proteins | sample LL1505_MetaG_FD_177992 | JGI IMG/M metagenome (GOLD analysis project Ga0214921, IMG submission 177992) | Freshwater microbial communities from Lake Lanier, Atlanta, Georgia, United States - LL-1505 | ecosystem: Environmental > Aquatic > Freshwater > Lake | place: USA: Georgia | collected 2015-05-28
CGGCAAAGGTCACGTCCACGTTGGTCGCATAGAAGCTTTTGTCACCCGCCGTCATTTGGTTTGTTACCGCTGTGTTCGTGAAAGAGATGGTCGCATCTCCATTGGTTGCCAGGAAGATCATGTTGCCACCTCTAAAGTTCTGCATCGTGTAATTACCGGCAGCCGTAAGATCGAGGGTAGGAACCCGACCGATTGCGGTAGATCCCAGCAACGATGAGTTGGCCGAAAGCGAACTTGTCGAGGTCACGCGCAACGTCATGTTGGTGCTGCTGGTATCGCTCAGGTCCGTATTACCCGAGTAGGTGTTCGAGCCGGAGAGCACCGTGGTGTTGGTGTTACCGGTGAGGGTTAGTCCCCCACTACCGGCCAGGTTGGCGCTGATCGTATTGGTGGCACCGACGACGCCCGAAGCGTAGCTACTACCAGTTAGAATGCCGGTAGTTCCCGTGATGCGTCCGCCATTGGTGATCACCACGGCTCCGACCGTATCGCTGTAACTTCCGATATTAAAGATGGCGTTACTGACCGTGATCGTACCACTGTCGGCGAGAACATTAGCTGCACCATAGGCAAGTGTACCTGCGCTCACCACAGTTCCACCTGTGTAGGTGTTAGCGCCTGAGAGTGTCAACGTACCGGAACCGATTTTGGTTACGTTACCGACCTGCGTGGATGCTCGATTGCTCAGCACTCCTGTCAAGCTAACCGTGTTTGAAACATCAAGTACTGCATAGGCGGTGCTGTTCGCAGTACTGCCTCCCAGCGTAAAGTTTTGCGAGAGGGCTGTGTTGTTCGTGATTTGCAGGATGGTGCTACCCAGATTGGTGCTGCTGAACAAGATGGCTCCTGTCCCGAGGGCCAACCCGTTGCCAATGATGATGCGCCCGTTCCCCAGTTCGGTGCCACCGGTGTAGTCGTTGTTCGCGTTGTTTACATAAAGATTACCGGTTCCCGTTCCAAGGACTCCCGAACCATTGGTGGTGGCAGAACTGCCGATCTTGAGCCAACCGGCGCCGGTGATCTGACCGTCCAAAATGATGCTGTAGGTGTTGGTCGACTTGGGGGTAAAGGCTAAGACATCCGTGCTGGTGCCCGCCAAACTCGTGCTCATCCGGTTGGTGATCGTCATGCTGGCACTGGCGGGTGCAAGACCCAGTGTGCTTAGACCGATTCTGCTGTTGGAAGACACCGCATAGATGGTGCCTGACCCAAGATTGGCGTTACTGGACGCATACACGATGCCACTGCTGTTAGTGTTGAGATAAAGACCCCCAGAGAATGTGTTATTGCCACCAAGTTCCAACGAATTAATGCCCAGTTGCGACACGGATCCCTCACCAGAGATGTTGTTGGCGTTCGTGTAAATCGAGGTCCGGTAGAAGGCCAAGGTTGCACCATTGGAGACAACGATATCGCCAGATCCAGGAGTCGCGCTGGTCCCGCCCGCCGTCGCACTGCCGATCTGCAACGTGCCCGATCCAACGATGGTCTGTCCGCTGTAGGTGCTGTTGGTGGCGAGGACCGTTGTTCCGCTTCCAAGCTTGGTGAGGGAACCCGCTCCGGTGACCTGGTTGGAAAGGGTGTAGTTGGTGCTCAGATTGACGATCAAGGATCCACTGTTGCTAAGATTGATCGCATTGCCGTTGCCCAGCGCCCCGTTTACCCCACCGCTCCCGATCTGCAGGGTTCCCTCATTGACCGTAAGCGTGCCAGTGGGAGTAATGGTTCCTTCCACAATCAGATTGCCTCCGCTGCCCACGGTCAGGGCCGCATTCACATTGCCGCCCGATAGGGTCAAGATACCGGCATTGTTGGTGACTGTCATTGTTCCGGCTCTCACCCCGGCAGCATCCACCACAACATTCGTCGTACCCAATCCGGTGAAGATCGCGTTGTCCCCGCTGACAAAGGCTATGTTTTCCGATCCTCCCTCTTGATTCCAGTTGGTGGAGTTTGTGTTCCAACTGCTGTTCTCACTGCCGTTCCACACAAGGTCCCAGGCACCGCCCCAGGTATTGAGCTGGTAGGTGTTGTTGTTGGTATAGACGAACTGGTAGGAGTCGCGGCCCAAGGTTGTGGTGGCGCCGATCGCAACACTGGTGTCGCCGAAGAGAAGACTCATGGTATTTCCACCGGTGATGTCACCGACGGAACTAAGCAGAGTGTAACTGTTGGTCGCCCCGTCCTGATCCACACCCCATCCGGTTTTTACGATACCCAGTTGGTTGGTCGACCCACTCAAGCTCAAAGAGCTGACGTCAAACTTGGTGTAGACATTGGTCAACGAAAGGATCGCGTTGCCGCTCATGGTCACCGCGCCTAGGGCGAGTGACCCAGGTGAATTGGAAGTCCCACTGGCCACTGTGCTGATTAGTTTGGCGGTTCCTCCCGAAGTTCCGGCCAAGGTGATCGATCCACCGCCCACGTTGTTGCTGGAGGAAATCGAGACCGCACCGTTGCTGATGATCGTCCCGCCCGTGTAGGTGTTAACGCCGCTCAGGGTTAGGGTCCCCGCACCAACCTTGGTTAAGCCGTAGCCGGTGCCTCCGATGATCCCGGAGAGAGTGAGATTTCCGACGGAACCAACACTCGCGTTGTTCGTCAAGGTGACGTTGTTGCTAAGGGTCGCTGAAGATGAACTGCCGTTATAAATCGCGCCACTGCCACCTACACCCGTACCGGCAATGCTGAAAGTCCGATTCGTTCCACTGGTACCCGCGTTGATTACGGTTTTTCCGTTCAGATCCAAAGTGGAACCGCTGGCCACATTGACGGCGTTGGTCGAAGTGCTGTCACCCAAGGCACCCGCGTTGCCCATGCGCAAGGTTCCTGCATTGATATTGATGACACCTTGATTGGTGTTAGCTCCGCTCAAGATCAGAACACCATCCCCGTTCTTCTGCATGACACGGGCAGCGGAACCCCGGATGACGCCTGTGACGTCGATGGCGCCATTGGTGCCGACATTGAAGTTGTTGCTCGCAGTGATAAACATGGTGATGCCACCGGCCCAAGTCGCTGTCGTTGAGGCGCTGTTGGTGACGTAACCGGAGGTATTGCTCATCACTAAGGTTTCCACGATTCCGGACATACCGTTGAGGTCCAAAGCGGCGTTCCTCAACCAAACGTAGTCGCCTCCCACGCCGGCCGTACTCTGGCTGCCGACCACACCGAAGGCATAATTGTTGCCCACCACAGTCGTGCCGCCATTGAGTTCCGTGATCCCAGTGTAGCTGTTGCTACCGCTCAGGATCGTGACACCACCATTGGCATTGTTGGTGATACCGATGAAGGTGACGTTCGTTGCAGTGCCGCCCGCGATGCTGGCGGAAATGGTATTGGTCGTGTTCGCAGCATTGGTGCTGCTGATGCTGCCGGACGAGGTGATGGTGCCGTTGGTCAACAAACCGCCGCTCATCGAGATGGCACCGTTGGTTCGGACCAGTCCGCCCAAATCAACTGTTCCCGCAAGGATAGTAAGGGCACTATTCGTCGCTCCCAAAGTTCCCGATCCGCTCAAGGTCAATGTTCCGTTTGTGGCATTCATCGTCGTAAGCCCAGTGTAGGTGTTGTCTCCCGAAAGGGTCGTTGTCCCCGTGTTGGTAACTTTCAAGCCGCTGCCAGGAGCCGTGCCGTTAACAATTGCTCCGGTAATGTTGATGTTCGCCGTTCCACCTAGGGTCACCGTACCTGGAGTTGCATTTGTCGAAAGGCTCAAACCCCTCATTTCCAGAGTGTTTCCGGCTCCGTTGGCTGTGATTGTTAATCCATTTATGGTTGCAGCACCAATCGTCAACTTCGTCCCCGTTCCCAACAAATTTACTGTCCTAGAACCTGTCAAGGTGACATTTCCAGTTCCAAGGTCGAGGTTGTTTGCCGCAGTATTATTCGACGACCCGAAAGTGAGTGCGGTAATACTATTCCAGGTCATAGCGTTATTGCCTGCATTTACCACCGCAGAACCACTGGTGTTGTCAATCGTGGCACCGCCAGTAAGGGTAAAAAGTCCAGTTCCGAGAGCATTGTTGTTATTAATGTTCAAGGCGCCTGCTGTCAGCGTCACCCCGCCAGAGGCCCCGGAATTATTTCCGCTCAGGGTCAAGGTTCCAGCAGTCACTGTCGTGAGTCCGCTGTAGCTGTTGTTGCCCGAAAGGGTAGTAGTTCCCGCTCCACTCTTATTTAGGACACCCGATCCCGCCAGTCTTGCGCTCACCTCGGTTGTCCCATTGGTGTTAGCGAAGGTAAAGCTGTTGGCAGAGGTCAATGTGCCTGTCCCAGTAATCCCACCACCGTTAACTGTAAGATCTTTAATGGTGCTGGATGATGTACCCACCGCCAGCGTTCCGCCGTTCATAATTACCGAGTTCGTGCCCAAGGTGCCATTGGCGCCTAAAGCGATCGTACCCGAACTCAAGGTCGTGGTACCATTGTAGCCACTCGCTGCGTTCAGTGTCAGCGTGCCGTCACCCGATTTTATCAAACCACGAACTCCTGCAAGCGAGTTGGTCACCGACCCGTTGATGGTGAAACCTCCCGGTCCGGTAAAGGTGACCTCATTAGTTGTGCTCGAACCGATATCAACCGCACCATTGAAGACCACCGTTAGATTGGTACTGGCATTGTTCAGGGTTCTATTACCGGCAGCACCACCTGAAGCGTAGTTGTTAGCATTGGTGAAAGTTAGCGTGTAGTTACCAGCACCCCCGCTGCTGTTGGTGAAAACGATGGATTGTCCGTAGTAGGTCGCGCCGCTGACTCCGTAGGAGTTCATGACATAATTTCCAGCCGCCGTCATATCCAACGTTGAATTATTGCCTGTGGAACTGGAGCCAATCAAAACACCGTTCACTAATCCATTAGTTAGACCTATTTTGAGAGTTCCCGCAGAGATTGTCGTATAGCCAGTGTAAGTATTGGTTCCCGAGAGGGTTGAGGTTCCGGTTCCACCCTTGGTCAAGGCACCCGATCCAGCCAGATTCGCCGAGATGGTTGCCGCGTTACTCAGGGCATAGCTGGTCGCCGTCAAGGTTCCGTTGGTCAACGTTCCAGAATCCAAGGTAAAGGCACCGCTGGTCACGCTGGTGCCGCCCAGATCGAGCGTTCCACCACTCACATTCACGGCTCCAGTGGTCGAACCCAAGGTTCCCGATCCGCTCAAGGTCAATGTGCCAGCAGTCACTGTCGTCCCACCAGTATAGGTATTGGCCGCTCCCAAGGTAACTGTGTCTACAGTGGTTTTGTTGAGGCCGTTGGTTCCCTGCAGAACCACGCTCGCCGTACCCGACCGCATGTCGTACGCAGCCGAGTTGGTCACCACACCCGATCCGTTGATCGTTCCACCCGAGAGAGTGAACCCACCCACCGTGTTGGTGGCTCCAGAGTTTACAGTCAAAGTTCCTGCCGAAACTGTTTCCGTTCCGCTGATAGTCACATTATTGGAAAGAGCCAAGGTGCCCGCACCGCTCTGGGTCAGGCTGGTGCCTGACACCCCCCCACCCGTCAAGGTGGTGGTGCCGGAACTCGCACTGCTCGTGATCGATCCGGCCGAAACCCCGGAATTGGTCACCGTGATGGCCACCGAACCAGCCGTACCCAGTGTGACATTATCCCCAGTATAGAAAGCACTGGCCGCTCCACCCACGTTATTCACCCAAGGGGTATTGTTCGTGTCGGTGTTCCAGTTTCCCGTCGAACCGCCGGCCCAGGTAATGTTGCCGATAACACCACTGGCTGTCAGGTAGAGGCTGGTTGCGTTGGTGTAAAAACCGTAGGTCGATCGACCAAAATTCGCCGTGCTGCCAAGGCTCATCGAATACCCTGAAGTACTATTCGTCAAAGTGATTCCGCTGGCAGTAAGGGAGGTGCCGGAGAGCAACGTGTAAGTGTTCGTCGCCCCACCGGATCCAAAGTCCCAGAGGCCTGAGATGTTGAAAATGTTGCCCGTGCCGGTGACGCTCACGCTGCCCGAGGATGTAATCGTATTGTAAACGTTCTGCAGGGCCAGGGTTGAGCTTCCGCTCAGCGTAACAGCACCCACGTTTAGAACCGTGCTGTTTGTGCTCGCGCCGGCAATCGAACTGTCGGTGAAGGTTCCCCCCGTAAGACTCAGCGCACCAGTACCACTCAGGGCGTTCACAGTGAGGTTTCCACCCGTAGCAATTGAAACTGTGCCGTTGTTGGTGATGTTGTTTTTGCTGACCGCCGCACCGATGGACAGGGTTGCCCCGCTCGCGACCGTAAGACCGTTCGTTCCCAGCGCCGAGGCGTTGCCGGCGCTGAGGGTTCCGCCATTGATCGTCGTAACACCGGAATAGGTATTAGCTCCGGAGAGGGTTGAGGTTCCCGCACCGCTCTTGGTCAAGGCGCCCGATCCCGCCAGAACCGCCGAAACCGTTCCCGCATTGGTCAACGAATAGCTGGTCGCCGTCAAAGTTCCGTTGGTCAGGGTTCCGGAATCCAAAGTAAAGGCACCGTTGGTCCGGACCAGACCGCCTAAATTCACTGTTCCGGCTCCGATAGAGAGAGCCCCATTCGTTGCACCCAAAGTTCCCGATCCGCTTAAGGTCAAAGTCCCAGCATTCACCGTCGTTCCGCCGGAATAGGTATTGCTGCCAGACATCGTCCATGTTCCGGTTCCTGATTTTTCGATAGAAATGACGCCGCCAAGATTCCCAATGACGCTAGCCAACTCACCGGTGCCCGCTGTCGATCCCTGAAGCTTGATCGTCCGGTTGCCATTCGTGGCCGAGGAGATTGTACCCGTGAACTTGAGGTTGCCCGCTCCAGATTGGTCGAGAGCAAAAGTTCCATTAGTTGAGGTGATATTAATCGACTTGTTGTTGGTCTCGCCTGCATTCGTGTAAGCAAGGACGACAGTGGCGTTGCTTGAACCCACTCCCATCGTGATGGTGCCGTTGGTTCCCAAGCTACTGTTGCTCCCCGAAGAGCCGATCGAGGATACGATTAAAGTTGTTGTCCTTGATGCGCCGCTGTTGGTGATCGTGACGCCGCCACCGAAGGAGTTGTTGGTGTTGCCAAGACCCACGGTGCCGTCGCTGTTCGTGCCGATCACAACGGAGTTGGTGAAGTTAGCCGTCTGGTTGATCAGTCCGTTGACGATGAGGGTGTTCGTGTTGTAGGCACCCAGAGAGACCACCTTGTTGTTGGTGCTAGCGCTATTGATGTTCCCGTTGAGGGTCAGGGTGACGTTGGTGCCCCCTTGGTTGGTTTCACCCGCAAAGATTTTGACACCTTGACTGGTTGAGCTGCTTATCGCGGAAAGCGTGAAAACCTTGTCCGAGGTTTCATTGGTTGTCCCCAGCCATTGCACAGTGCCGGCACCGGAAGTCCCCGAATCGGAACTGAGGGTGATCGTCCCGTTGGTGCCCAGCGAACTGTTGGCACCTGCCATGCCGAGCGAGGTGATGTAAAGAGCGCCGGAACTTCCGTTGTTGACCCCACCACCGAAAGAACTGTTGGTGCTGGTGAGATAAAGGCCATTGTCGCTATATGCGTAATAAATACCGCCCGCCCCGCTGATTGCGCCCGACCACGTGGTCTTGTGGTTGCTGTTCGTGGTGGCCAAGCGGAGTGTGCTCCCAGAGTTGATCACCACCGCGTTGGAGATATCGAGAGAGCTGGCTGAAGCACGGATGTAATTGTTGCCGGCACCCGCGATGGTGATCATCCCGCTGCCGAATGCCGAGTTGTTGCTGTACTGTATCTGCCCGGTCCCTGTGCCGTTAACCGTGGTTCCACCAGCGTAAGTGTTCGAGGCATTGAGCGTGATTTTTCCACCTAAAGAGTTATTAATTGCCAGACCGTTGGCACCACTGATCACACCGTTGAAAGCGACAAGGCCATTGGTGGAGTTGGTCAATTCCAGCGGAGATCCACCAGCGCTGTTGTTGGTGATAGCCGAATTGAAATTGGCGCCACCGCCACTTTGGCTGCCGAGCATAACACGCGTGTTGGACAGCGTGAGAATGTTGATGGGAGCATTCGAGGATACCGATCCGCCGCTGCTAATGTAGAAACCGAAATTGGTCAGATTTAAAGGATTGGTGCTGGCGATGACGATTCCTGCGGAGCCATTCGATGCCGTGATTCCGCCCGTCCATCCCGAAGAAGCCGTGTAGCCAAATGTGAAGGTGTTCGTCCCTCGCGCACCATTGGCAAAGGTCAGCGAATTGGTCCCGAGGTCGAGGCTGTTTGTTAGCGTGTAACTGCGGTTATTGGCCCCGGTGCCATCGATTGAGAAGACGTAGCCATTGGTCAGAATGTTGATGCCCCACATTTGGTAATTTGCGCCGCTAATCACTGTTCCCGCGGTGCCACCGAAATTCATCGTGTAGTTGCCCGAAGCCCACGCGTTGACGCCCGAGTTGGTGTTGGTAATCGCAAAAAGAGCGTTGCCGGTCGGACCACCGGAACTGACTGTAGCACCCGAAGAGTTCGTGGCCCAATTCGTGCCCGAAGTGCTCCAAGTGCCACTTCCCCCGATACCGCTATTTGTGCTCGTGTCCCAATAGATATTTGTCTGGGCATGCGATTGCCGGGCCATGAGGAAGAAGACGACCGCGGTAAATGCGATCAACATCCAAGTGTAACGGGATTGGCGGCGGAGTTCGGTTTCGCTCATAGAATTCACCTCTAGGTTTAAGACCGCCACCTCGAAGATTCGTTCAAGCCATGGAAAAATTGTGTGAATTCACTCTGCGCTCCGCCACAGAAGAAACGGTTACCATCATAATGGGTTAGGCCCAATGAGGTCATACTTAAGTTAATTATGGTCATAATTTAGTTTTATGCAAGCAATTTGTCACAAATTATTCATATTCGGTAGACAATTCCACCTTTATTGTCAATGGCTTATGCGTTATAACTTATGTAAATTGTTGATGCGTAGTTTAATTAATTTTTAATATCCTTGTTCACATATTTAATAATTCCAACCCTTTTTTACGCTTAAAAAGCCTAAAACCGCTTAGAAAAATGTCTCAAAAGGGACCCAAATCTCAGGATTCATTGCAATGTTTGTAATCCAAGCCAGGCACAATTCTAATCCTAATCTTAATATTTCACCTACCCACCGGTAGGGGCCGTTATCCCCAGGTCTCCGAAGCCTTGTGCGGAGGAGACCTAACGGCCAGTACCGAATCATTGTCCACGGGCGGTTGAGACAACCGCCCCTACCAAGCTGACCACCACCTACCTCCCATCTTCCATCTTCTATATCCTATATCCCACACAGGTTCATCGCCCCTGCCCTACCAACGTTTGATTTCTACAAGCTGGTAGGGGCCGTTATCCCCAGGTCACCGAAGCCTTGTGCGAAGAAGACCTAACGGCCAGTGCCGAATCATTGTCCACGGGCGGTTGAGACAACCGCCCCTACCAAGCTGATTGCTACAGACGCTTAGCCCTAGAACGTCTCTTCATCCTAATCTTAACCCTTGGTCCTATTCTTCCATCCTTGTTCGTTGAGACCTGCTCCCTCGCAAAAATCCCCAGCCCGCCAGCGCCAATCCAACCAACCATTGAGAGGATGGTTCGGGCACGCCCGTGATCGAAGAAATCCAGTCCAACTGGGAAGTGACACTGGTGAAACCGGCCACATCGCCATAGGTCGAATCCGACACCCCATCCAAAATTCCCCACCGAAACGAGGCGATTCCCACCAAGAAGGTCTGATTGTTTTCCGTGATGAATAGTCCGCCACCACTATCCCCCGGGGCGATCATATATTCCATCGGAAGCGGAACATCCCCTCCCGTCACGTTGTTGGCGTCGGTTCCGGGTTGGTCGAAGTCCACAAAGAGGAGATTCGAGGAGATCGTCACCCCGTCTCCCTGGGCATCAATCATGTTTTCCCCCGCGTGTTTGAACCCGGCGGTTCCCAAGACGGATCCCGTCAACCCCGTTCCCGTTTCTCCATATCCCACCAAGGTTCCGGGTTGGATATTGAGACTGTCGGAAGGATAAAGAGCCGCAGCCTCCACTCCCGAAACACTCTGACCAAGATGAAGGAGCCCCAGATCGTACCCCGCCGCGATATTCCCTGCCGTGGTGGCCCAACCCGGATGGGTGAACCACTCCGCAGCAGCAAAAGTCGTAACACTACTTCCAAACGTAAAACTGAAATTCAGATTACTGATTCCCCCGCCAAGATAGTCGTTGCCCCCCACTACGTGGGCTGCCGTGAGCACCCAATCGGGGGAAATCAGAACTCCGGAAGACAGGTAGGAGTTTCCCCCGATGGAAAAGTTGATCCGACCAACGGATTGATAAAGGGGATCCGCCGCCAAATCGAGAAAAGGTCCCTCGGAAAGATCGTCCCGCCACGTCCCGGCCTGGACACTGGCCACCATGCCAAGGGCCCCAACCCCAAGAATGGCGATGAAATGCCTCATACTTAGACCTTAAACAGAAAATCCATTTTTTCCACCTATCGAAGTTGGGGCTTTCTGATCCTTATCACCCCTAACACCGGCTCGCCACTCCTACCCAAGCAAACTCCTCATCTTCTATCTGTCCACCGGTGCGGGCGGTTCGGGACAACCGCCCCTAACAAGCTGACCACCACCAACCTCCCTAGATCCGATATCCTATATGCTATATCCTAGGCTGTTGCGCTTTTCGCGCTGCGGCGTCTGCGATACTCCGCCGCTCCCACTAGGGCGACCAGCATCGCCATGGCCACATACACCTTAGGCTCAGGAATCGCCGTCACATAGGTCAAACCGTTGGCTCCCGAAGTGAAGCTAATTTGCGCCTTCAGCCCGGAGTTTCCGAACTGAATTTTGTTGGCAAAATTGTTGAGGCTGGTGCCATCACCATAACCGGTCCAAGTGTTGGCGCCGGAACTCGCAAAAGTGATCGTCGAGTTGTAGCTGTAAGAACCCAAGTTTAGGGTCGAGCCACTGTCGGTGGCATAGCTGGTCAGGTTCACACTGGAGAACAGGAACTGGTTACTTGTATTGCCTGAAGTCGCCACCAGACCGCTGATCGACGAATTCGCACTCACCGTCAACTGTCCAACCTGATCGGCAAATCCGCCCGTGTTGATCGTTCCTCCACCCAGATTGATCGCCGAGCTGTCGCTGATCTGGTTGGCCTGACCGAGAAGCAAGGTGCCGCCGTTGACTGCAATCGTTCCCAAGATCGTTCCCCCCGCCCCGTTCCCCGCCCGATTCAACTTCAACGTACCTTGGTTCACTGTCGTCCCGCCGGAGTAAGTGTTGGCCTGATTTAGCGTCAATTCACCAACACCGCTTTTGCGGAAGGCTCCCGATCCGCTGATCACGTTGGAATAGGTGCCTGCCGTGGCCTGCCCAAACTCCACCACGGCATTATTGGTGATGTTGCCGACCAAGCTCGTTGTATTTCCGACCAAGGTACCGCCACTCACCGTCGTTCCGCCCGAGTAGGTATTGGCTCCGGAGAGGGTTGCAGTTCCCGACCCACTCTTGGTCAAAGCACCCGTGCCCGCTAGATTCGCCGAAATGGTTCCCGAATTGGTCAACGAATAGCTGGTCGCCGTCAACGTTCCGTTGGTCAGGGTTCCGGTGTCCAGGGTGAAGGCTCCATTGGTCCGGCTCAGTCCACCCAAATTAACCGTACCCGCTCCGATCG
>Ga0214921_10010250_pt1 | contig 11633 bp, 14 predicted proteins | sample LL1505_MetaG_FD_177992 | JGI IMG/M metagenome (GOLD analysis project Ga0214921, IMG submission 177992) | Freshwater microbial communities from Lake Lanier, Atlanta, Georgia, United States - LL-1505 | ecosystem: Environmental > Aquatic > Freshwater > Lake | place: USA: Georgia | collected...
GTAGTGGTGTTAGCAAGAGTTTCCAGTTGAATCCGCTCTACAGTAACGTAGTGGTGTTAGCAAGAGTTTCCAGTTGAATCCGCTCTACAGTAACGTAGTGGTGTTAGCAAGAGTTTCCAGTTGAATCCGCTCTACAGTAACGTAGTGGTGTTAGCAAGAGTTTCCAGTTGAATCCGCTCTACAGTAACGTAGTGGTGTTAGCAAGAGTTTCCAGTTGAATCCGCTCTACAGTAACGTAGTGGTGTTAGCAAGAGTTTCCAGTTGAATCTCCCACTACATGTAAGAAGAAAATCAATTGAATTCCCGCTACATGTTCGTGCGCAAGTTCTGCCTTGGTTATGCTAGTGGATCTAAAGCAATTCCCGCTGCATGTATGGTGTCACTCAATTCTTACTTACGCACTCATTTCTCACTTAAGGTATGGCCGCAGAGATTCGCGAGGTCTGTCTGCTTGGTCACCTGTAGGGGTATTGGTAAAGGACAGGGTGTGAAAGTTGTGAATGATTCTCGGCTACATGAACGTAGTGGAATTAGCAAGAATGATTTCCAATTGAATCTCGGCTACATGAACGTAGTGGAATTAGCAAGAATGATTTCCAATTGAATCTCGGCTACATGAACGTAGTGGAATTAGCAAGAATGATTTCCAATTGAATCCGCGCTACAGTAGTGGAGTTATCAAGAGGTATTCCCGTTGAATCTGCGCTACAGTAGTGGAGTTATCAAGAGGTATTCCCGTTGAATCACCGCTACAGTAGTGGAGTTATCAAGAGGTATTCCCGTTGAATCACCGCTACATGTTCTAGTGTGAATCCCGCTACAGTACCGTGCAAGTTCTGCCTGGGTATACTGTATATTTTCATGCAACTTTCCGCTACATGTATGGTCACTCAATTCTCACTTACTCACTCATTTCTCACTTAGGGCCGCAGAGATTCGCGAGGTCCGTCTGCTTGGTCACCTGTACCCCATCATGTAGGGGGTATTGGCAAAGGACAGGGTATATGACTCACCGCTACATGAACGTAGTGGTGTTAGCAAGAGTTTTCAGTTGAATCCCCGCTACAGTACCGTGTGCAAGTTCTGCCGGGGTATACTGGAATAATTCACGTAACTTCCGCTACATGTATGGTCACCCATTTCTCACTTACTCATTTCTCACTTAGGGTATGGCCGCAGAGATTCGCGAGGTCCGTCTGCTTCGTCACCTGTAGAGGTATTGGTAAAGGACAGGGTGTGAAAGTTGTGAATGATTTACGCGCTACATAAACGTAGTGGAGTTAGAGTTATTCCCAGTTGTTCCACCGCTACATGAAAGTAAGAAGAATTTCAATTGAATCACCACTACATGATCGTGCAAGTTCTGCCGGGTTACCCGCTGCATGTAAGAATTCCAATGGAATCCGCGATACAAAGGAGGTGCGGAACCTTGGTTCTGCGCTGCATGTATGGTAACCCATTTCTCACTTACTTACTCATTTCTCACTTAGGGAGGCAGAGATTCGCGAGGTCCGTCTGCTTGGTCACCTGTAGAGGTATTGGCAAAGGACAGGGTGTGAAAGATCCCCACAGATCCGTTGTAATCCGGTTGAGCTGGAAGCTCAAAAAATTGAAATGTAAAAAAGAAGAGTAAAAGTACAAAGATGGAGTGCATGATATGTTACGAAGGAGGGGCGAAGTACAAGATACAGTGTGGATCCAGTGTTCCACATTGTATATGCTTTACGTGTGAGAAGACGATGCGACTAAAGGCTGCGCCGAGTCATGTCGGTCGTGTATTGACGTGTCCGTATTGCAGGCAAGAGGAGAAGGAGGCGGGTCTACGTTCAAGGTCATCGTACGAGGCGGAGCTAAAGATGTTGTATGAGAAATTGTATCCAAAACCGGTGTATCGTCGTCTGCGTGATGGATGGTGTAAGAATCGTGCGAATGGATGCCAAATGCGGTCACGTACGACGCGAACGTGTTCTTACCCGGAGGGATGTATAGAATATGTATGCCGTAACTGTACGATGTGCGTGGGCCACTTTGTGCAAGCCCCTACAACCTCACAAGTGCAAGCCCCGGTAGGATCGCCGCCGTACATCCCTTGATTCACCGGATAATAAAAAAAGAAAGAGGGACAATTCCCCACCCTTTTTTTACAGAACCTACGGTTCCGTACCTCCCTCATAATGGGTTGTAGGGCTTTGCCCTTCCAGGTTCATCGGGGTAGGGGCTAGCCCCCTACGTCCCCATTAGGAGGTGCGGAGAACCTTCCAGGTTCAACGGGGTTGTAGGGGCTAGCCCCTACTCCTGGGTTCTGCCCTACAGGTTAATAATTTCAGTTTCGTCACCTTTTACAACAATACCAGTAGAATCAACCTCTACATAAGGTGGAACGATTTCATTTACACCGATCACACCATCCTCTACATCTAAGTAGGGACTCGCCCCTACGACCCCATCATCCGATGAACCTGGAAGGTTCGCCCCTACATTATTAGGAGGTGCGGAACCTGGGTTCTGCTCATTGGGGTTGTAGGGGCTAGCCCCTACGAGGCTCATCCAAAGGTCTGCGCTACGTTTCCATGTAAAAGAAAGGGCGTACTCTTTGGCCTTGTCCAAATCATACTCTTGAAAGTCCAACTCTTTCCCTTCTACCATGGGAACACCAAATCCACCCATGGTTTCTGTAATACCGCCTACAGGATAATAGTAACACTTTACTTTAGAGGCCATCATTTCTCTTGCTGTAATACAAGAGGTTTCCAAAAAAGTAGACGGGAAAAGCCAATGCTCTGCCACGGCCATTTCTTCGTATAATTCGGTAGGAGACAACTTACCTACATGTTGAATAGAAAGATAATCCATTTTTTCTTTGATCGCATGATCATGCTCTCTTGGAAATGGTTGGTACGAAGAAATACGTAGGGTAGCGTCAGGCATCTTATCCAGGATGGAAGGCCAAAGATCAATCAACTTTGCTAAGCCGCGTTCACTACAGGAAGTAAAAAGAAAGCGATTGGGAATTTTTTCCTTTTCTACAAAGAAGGAAGGTTCAATTCCATTGGGAATAATGGACGTTGTTAAGTAGGGATACTTTTCTCTAAACAATTGTTCGTGAAAAGCGGTTAAACAAACGCATGCATAAATGGGAAACTTTTGTAAAGTGGCATGTACATCGGTCACTCCGTACAACTCTACATCGTGAGCCATAATCAACAAACGATCCGCATAATGGGTAGGACACAATTCTAAAAAGGAAATGTTTCTAGAAATGATAATGGCGTCAAAATAATGAGCCATGATAAGTTCACCTATACGTGAAGTATGTACGTAGTGAACATTTCCGACTACTTCTTCGGTAACGTTACCGCATACGTAGACGTTGCAATCAAAGTGTTGGGTGAGGTAGCGGATCGCCTGTTCACTACCGCCTACTGCATTGGTTAATCCGTAGGTATAATTCCAAGGAGCACAAAAGTCGCCTACATAAAATAAGATGGAATGGGTATGTTTGGGAATGTAATCGTGTTCCAAGTGATAAAAGTCAACAAAGGAGCGAAACGATTCTAAAAAGTGAGGCTTTGCAAAAGGCAAGACATACTTTACATTTTCCAAAATGGTGTTTAACATGGAAAGACTTATTTTTTCACGATGTTTAAAAAGACAGAGACAAAGTTGGGCAGTTAATTCAATATTTTGAATGGCTTTTGCACTACAGGAAACGTAGTAGACGATTGGGAAACATTCGCCAGGAATGGTTTTGATAAGTTCCCAGTACATGCAAACCAGACTGTGTTTTCCACGGGTAAAGTAATGTTTGATCAATTCAAGTGGACCCTCTGCTCCCTGTTGAAAGGTGATACTTTCTACAAGAAAGTAAGGGTCCTTGGTAGAGCGATACGACTCTAAACATTGTTCATAGGTATCCATGTTTCCAACTACTTTATTTATCTTTAAGTTGGTAGGGGTAAACCCCTACAACCCCGTTATATTATGGGTCGTATGGGATGCACCCTACAAGTCCGTTGGGGTCTTAGGGGACGCGTCCCCTAAAATTGAAACGTGTTTTGGTGTATACAAATAGAGTCCAAAAATGCATCTCAACGAATTTATTGAGTCCATCGCACAGGCGATCGCGACGGGTTGGCGGAGGTGGAGGAATTCTTCATGGATGAGGCCGACGCGCTTGCGCTGTACAAAATGGAGATTAGGAAACATTGGGAGATGAGCGATAAAAAGAAAAAGGGCGAAAGCCCACTCTTTTTTACAGAGCCTACGGCATAGGGGCTCGCCCCTATAACCCCGTTGAAGCTGGAAGCTTCTCCGTACCTCCCTTGCCTGGAAGGTTCTCTGCTTCGTCACCTGTGGACCCATTATGAGGGAGGTGCGGAACCTAGGTTCTGCAAAAAAAGGATGTTGTATCCCTAGCCCCTCCGGCTACTTGCTCCAGCTATTTATGTTTTTTTACTCCTAGGGGGGGTCGTAGGGGCTTGCCCCTACAAGGGAGGTGCAGAACCTAGGTTCTGCAAAAAAAGGATGTTGTATCCCTAGCCCCTCCGGCTACTTGCTCCAGCTATTTATGTTTTTTTACTCCTAGGGGGGGTCGTAGGGGCTTGCCCCTACAAGGGAGGTGCGGAACCGTAGGTTCTGCTACATGACGATGCGCGCCTTTGGTTTCTGTGCCGCTAGCTCCGCTTCCTTTGCTGCCCGCTCCGCTTCCCGCTCCGCTGGTGTCTTTGCTGCGAATACCTGCCAATACATGTCGTTGCCCGTGCGCCGGTTGACCCCGTAGACGATCCGAGGAATGTCGCCCGCAGGAATAACTTCTCCGTTTTTCTGGCGCGCTTCATTTCGCTTCAAGCGTTCCAGGAGGCCAACGGCATGTGGCTCCGTGGAATACACTGAGTAATGAATCCAGAATTTGCGGAAAGTCGTTCCGTCGCGGTCGTACTCCTTCATGTCAATCGCTGCGATTTCTCCGAGTTCCAACTCCAGGAACTTGGTGCGAACATCCTCTACAGTGGTCACGGTAAGCGCTTTGGAGATGAAGATGGTAGACATGGTTGCTGAATGAAGGTAAAGAAGTAAAAACGGTTTCAATTTTTTTTGGAAGAGTTCCGTTGAGTAGGGGCTAGCCCCTACAACCCCAATATAATTGGTTGTAGGCGTAGCCTACCCGGTGAAGCTGGAAGCTTCCCTACAAAAAATAACGGGGTCGTAGGGGCTGCCCCCTACAAAAAAGGGGAACGGTATCCCCGATTTTCGGTTTATGGCCATGGAAATGCTTCTTCCCATACACACGGTTCTACGGGTTGGACCACGCGCTTGGTGAAGAACGTGAACCAGCGCCACGGCTCTACATACTTCACTTTCACGGTTTCTACGTTGATGTTGTTGATCCTCATTTTGTGATGACCAACAAGAAAAAAGCATTTCAATTTTAGGGGACACGTCCCCTAAGACCCCCAACGGATCTTTGCAGAACCCAGGTTCCGCACCTCCTACAAAGGATCTGTAGGCCTTACGACCCCATTATCCGTATGGAAGTTCTGCTTCGTCACCTGTATAGGGCTAGCCCCTATAACCCCGTAATCATCAGATGAACCTGAAAGGTTCAAAGGAGGTGCGGAACCTGGGTTCTGCAAAGATCCGTTGTAATCCGGTTGAGCTGGAAGCTCACAAAAAATTGAAATGAAAAAGTTTTGTTAGTCTTCATAGTTGAAAAACAATGGCATTCTCCGCTACCATGTCTCGCGCTCTCACCGACTCCATGTGCGACTTCGCTAGCACGATTCTCAAAGATACCATTGAGCGTCTCGCTACCAAGTACGGATTTGACGTAGAAGAAGCAAACGCCTTTCTCATGGGCGGAGGCGTACACGTCAAGCTACCACCCCTGGAAAAGTCCAAGCTTCCCTGGTGCGGTGTGGTAGACCATGCCTGCTGCAAGGCCATCGTCAAGAACGGCGGACTCTTCACGCAGTGTACGAGCTCTCCTCTTGAAGGTGGATGGTGCAAGAAGTGTGCGAAGGACGTGGAGAAGAACGGGACACCAACGAACGGAGACGTAGAGGCGCGGCTAGCGGGAGACATCATGGCGTACAAGGTCGGCAACACGGAGGTAAAACCATACATTGAGTATATGATCAAGAACAACATCTCGCCGGAACAAGCGGTGGAATCAGCGGCGGCGTACGGACTCACGATTGATCCGCGTCAGTTTGAGAAGAAGAAGCGCGGGCGTAAGCAGGCAGCAGAACGCACGATGGCTCCTGGTATGGAGACGCCTGATCCTCGCGATCTCGCCGAGCTTACGGAAACAGTCGTGACAACCGACCTACCAGCCCTACATCGGGCACGCGCAGAAGCAGCATTCGCAGGAGCAGCAGAAGAGGAAGTAGCGGACGACAAGGAGCTCACCATCAAGGAAATCAACGGCATGAAAAAGGATGACGTACATCGGGCCTGCGCAGCACGCGGAATCAGCATTGACGGCCAGAATATCCTGGACTTGAAGAAGGCGCTCAAGGCATTGGTCTCGTAGGGGAGCTGGAGCGGAGCAAGTAGCTGGAGTATACAAAAAAAGAAAAACCGCCTACGGGCCACTTTCTTTTTTTGTAGGGGCACGCCCCTACAACCCGTTATTATGGGTTATAGGGATCGCCCTACCCGGTTGAGCTGGAAGCTCATAAAATTGAAACGTAAATCACATCTACTTTTATAAAATGAAGCTCTTCTTTCTCTTCTACTTTCTCAGTGTCGCTCTCGGCTACCGGATGGAAACCGTAACCACCTTCTGCTGGGCAGTGACCAAGGCATGTCACACCGCCCACGCGAAAGACGTAGCCATGTCTCTCCAACCCGGTTACCTTTCCCACTCTACTACGTCTACGAAATACGGTATGCACTCCATCATCATTTATAGGGACTCGTCCCTATAACCCCGTTATTATGGGGTCGTAGGGGTGTACCCCTACACTCATTCCTCACTTAACCACTCATTTCTCACTTACCATAAAAAATCAAGTTCCACCTTTTTTTAGTAACGTAGAAATAAGAAAATGACAGGGTAGACTGCGCCCTACAACCAATAATGGGGTCGTAGGGGCTAGCCCCTACAAAAAAGGATGTTGTATCCCCCGCCCCTCCGGCGTCCAGCTTAGTTCCAGCCCTCTTCGTGCGCCACCAGCTTATCCGCCATCTCCATCAACTCATCGTCCTCCAGCATTGGATAATGTCCATCCAAATCGCAGCCCGCTCCAAACATCTCGTCGGCAGTCACCTCGTACTTCTCCGCCAGCGTCCCCACTTCCTCTTGTACCTCCTCGTATTTTTTCGCCTTTTCTTTTTTGTCGTTGCTAGAGGCGACCATCTTCGCCCATTCCAACAACTGGTATGCCGCCGCAATATGATACGTTTCGCTTCCCTCGCTCGTTAGAAATTTCTCCAGAGACATTTTTTAATCCGATGAAACCATACATGCAAAACACGTTTCAATTTTAGGGGGCCAGCCCCCTAAGACCCCCTGCAACGGATCTTTGTGAGCTTCCAGCTCCGGATAATATTGGATCCACAGGCGACGAAGCAGAGAACTTACAGTGAACTTTCCAGGTTCACCGGCTGCGCCTACAACCCATAGGGGCCAGCCCCTACAGATCCGTTGCAGGAGGTCATAAAATTGAAACGCAATTCCCCACTCTACTTTCATACAATGACGACCATTCAGATCTTCCGCCACGATGCCCGCATGGACACCGACGAAGCAGAGAAAGCCAACGTAGATCGCGTCTACGATACACCCCTGTCTACCGCCGGTGTCGCCCATGCCGCTCTCGTCGCTCAACCCGCCTCCTTCGTCGTGTCCTCTCCGCTCCTTCGCTGCGTACAAACCGCTCTACCTACTCTACAAGGCCCCCTCGTACTTGACGCACGATTCATGGAAGTGTTTCACCCCAAAGTGATCCACTCCATAGAAGAGTTCAAGCTTCGTACCGACGCCGAACTTCCACCCGCCTTCTACATTCGTACCGCTCACGGAATTCCCAAGGAAGAAACACGCGGTATCGGCGGCTCAGCAGACATACGCTACCGAGCAGCCATCCAGGACTACGCCGACCGGGCTCTTCGCGCAGGCATCAAGCACGTAACCATCTTCACCCACGGCGACTGTATCGGCTCCTTCGCTGCCATGCTACGTAAAGATCTCTACTCTACAGAATTCGGCTGCTCCATCACCGCGACCTACAACGGCTCCTGGGAATTCGTCTCCTCCAACGACGTCGGCCTCATGTGAACCTTCCAGGTTCATCGGGTAGGGGGCTAGCCCCCTACGACCCGTTATTGGGTAATAGAAAAAGCTTGGACATCCTCAACTACCTCTTTTTTTGAAGCTTCCAGCTTCACCGGATTATAACGGGTCGTAGGGGTTTACCCCTACATAGGAGGTGCGGAGAACCTTCCAGGTTCAACGGGGTTCTGCCACTCATTTCTCACTTAACCACTCATTTCTCACTTACCATAGTTTTCCATACCATTCTAGCGTAGATTTTATATGTAGTGGACCTGTATAATAAGAATCACAGGGTGAACAGAACCTACGGTTCCGTACCTCCCTTGAACTCATAACGTGTAGGTGCAGCCCGGTTCTGCTAAAAAATTGAAATGTAAATTCTGGTGTACATTCATAAAATGTCCCTTACGCGAGAACTCGCTGAAAAAGGCTATGCCATCCGCGACGTACTTTCCCCTGAAGATTGCGCCTACGTACGCCAGCTACATGACGACTGGTACAAAGCCGAAGGCCATACGCTCACACGTACGCACGGTATCTACAAAGAATTAGCGGGTCATCAACGTTTCCTATGGTGGGCGCGTACGAGACCTGAAGTACAAGCTAAATTTGCGGAGATATGGGGTACGAGTGATCTCGTTACGGGGTTTGATGGCGCCTGCTACTTTACTCAAGAAGAAAAACATCGTGATCATTGCTGGACACATACAGATCAAGCACCGGATATATCTGGCCTACAATGTATACAAGGCGGCCTTGCCATGACCGAAAACAAAGAACGTACGCTCGTTGTGTACGAAGGCTCTCATTTACTCTGGGAACCGTATATGCGAGAACGTAATCTCAAGGGAAAAAAGAATTGGTTAAAAATAGATCCGGCTTACCTCGCTACGATACAAGATCGGAAACGGATACTGCACATCAAAGAAGGTCAAATGGTATTTTGGGATTCCAGAACGTTTCATCAAAATCAAAATGGAAAAGTAGCGGAAGAGCGACTCTTTCTGTATATCTGTATGTTACCACGAAATCATCCGGACAATACGAAAGCACAAGTAGCGAAACGACAAAAATATTATAAAGAACGCCGCACTACGTCCCATTGGCCGTATCCGATGCATGTGAATGGAAAGCAGCCGCGTACCTACGGCGATACGTCTATGTTGATTGATTATAAAACGATTCTACAGCCACAGCTAGATGATTTAGAAGAAGAAATACAACGACTCCTGTAGCAGAACCTACGGTTCCGCACCTCCCTCATAATGGGTTGTAGGGCTTCGCCCTACTTTCCAGCTTCACCGGGTCGTAGGGGTAAACCCCGAACCTTCCAGCTTCACCGGGTAACGGGTAGGGGGTAACCCTACGCCTAACCAATTATCGGGGTCGTAGGGGAACTACCTTACGTGTATATTTACAGTATTGTTTCTGAGAAAACCCGCGGGGTCTTTTACAGTTGATTGATTTTTTATACTTTAGTGTCCACTTACGAGGCTTGTCCATAACTAATGTAGGGGTTAAAACCCCTACGACCCCATAACATGAATAACTGTAATAACGGGGTCGTAGGGGCTGGCCCCTACTTATAAGGGGTCGTAGGGGCTGGCCCCTACTTATAAGGGGTCGTAGGGGCTGGCCCCTACTTATAAGGGGTCGTAGGGGCTGGCCCCTACTTATAAGGGGTCGTAGGGGCTGGCCCCTACTTCCTCCATGGTTACGGGATAATATAGTTGATCTAAAGCAAGTACGGCAATGTCTCTTACTAATTGTTCTCCGTCTAATGGATCACCTTCTATAGTAAAGGTAGTTTTCGTGTCAATGGTGATTTTGATGGATCCGGTAGGATGAGTGATTGTATCACCATTCATATCTACTTTTTTATGAATACAGGTAGCGCGAATACGATCTAGAGAGGCAATGACGGAAAAGACGCGCATTTTGATGAAAAGGTAGAAATAAAAAATCAATTTTATGTATGAATGAATTGAATGCAATGATTATGAAAAATAAAAAATTTTATTCAACCTTAGGAATTTTTAGTATAGGAGGTATCTTTTTATGGAGTATCAATAATGAACAAATCATGAAAGTATTCAATCCTGAAAAAGATGAAACTCTAACCGATGCAGCAAACAATGCGGTAACCTCTGTAACCGATGCGGCAAGTGGCGTGGCAACCTCTGTAAACGATGCGGCAAGTGGCGTGGCAACCTCTGTAAACGATGCGGCAAGTGGCGTGGCAACCTCTGTAAACGATGCAGCAAGTGGCGTGGCAACCTCTGTAAACGATGCAGCAAACTATATGAATCAACCAAAAGAACCCCAAGCACCTGAATTCCAAGAGCCACCTACATCCACACCCGAATTACAAGCTCCTACACCTGAATTCCAACCTGCACCTACATACACACCTGCACCAGCCCCTGCATTCTCCGAACAAGCCCCCGCATTCACCGAACAAGCATCTGAATTCCAATCTACACCAGCACCTACATCCACACCCGATCCTACATACCCACCTACACCCGATCCTACATACCCACCTACACCAGCGCCTGCATTCCCACCTACGCCTGCACCAGACTATCCGCCTACGCCTGCATACCCACCTACACCCGCACCAGACTATCCGCCTACGCCTGCCCCTGCATACACGCCTACGCCTGCCCCTACATACCCACCTACACCCGCACCTACATACCCGCCTACACCCGCCCCTGCATACCCGCCTACGCCTGCCCCTACTGTAGGCGGTACGCGCAGACAAACATCAGCAAATAAAACAAGACGGTGTAAACATTGTAATCATGAATATCAAAACGAATGAATGACCGTAATGATACCAAACGTAAACAAGAATAATTTTGTTTCTTTATCTACACAGACTGGGTTATTTGTAAAAGGATGAAATAAATAAAGAATGAGAAGTGTTAATAAAAAGGTGAATACTTTATCAGTATAGGAAAACCTTTTTTCTACTTCAGGAGATGGATCTACTTTATTTTTCAGAAAGAAATAAATCACTAACAATTTTACTACTAAAAGAACGTACAAGTACCAATGCATAAAATAGAATGGTATAATATGTGGAAATTTCCAGGATTAAAACCACATACTATTAAATTAAATCCACTTAAAAAGCCAATGATTAGAATAGTGACGGCACCGAAACAAGGGTGTGGATGTGGTAAGTGAACCACAATTGTCTATGTGGCCTAATGGATAAGGCGTGCGACTTCTAATCGCAAGATTGCGGGTTCAAATCCCGTCATAGATTAATACTACGTTATACTAATGCACATCATTACTTATGCAACGCATGAAGAGAGGTATCTACCGCTATTAAAACAAAGTT